>Ga0160422_10001593_pt1 | contig 14182 bp, 7 predicted proteins | sample Fk160mmetaG_FD_108192 | JGI IMG/M metagenome (GOLD analysis project Ga0160422, IMG submission 108192) | Marine microbial communities from the Central Pacific Ocean - Fk160115 60m metaG | ecosystem: Environmental > Aquatic > Marine > Oceanic > Photic zone | place: The Central Pacific Ocean...
CGAACAATCGAGGTTGTCCGCATGCCGAAGGCGAAAGGTCCGCCCCCCACCAAGACGGTGCGGCGGAATTATACTCGCTTTTCGGGCTCGCTTCGTCGAGGCCCCGCTCGTCACGCGCGTGCCGCGGCTGAGGCTTTGATTCGGGCAGACTACGACGGGCTTTCGGTCGATCAAGCATTTGCACCGCTGCGTCGTGCGGCTCGTGAGCATCCCAGAAAGGCGCGTGTGACGTTGAGTGCCATCGCCAACGCGGCTCGGGACCGACCCGAACTCAATCGCGTCGTGGGGGTGGCATATCAGTGGCTTGGTGATTCGGAGAAATCCCTCGCGTACCTGAAGGCTTCTCGCAGTGGTGTCGAAGATTCGCTGGCTGAGCGCTTGGGAGCATCGGCGTGGGCTGATCGCGACTTAGCCTCTGTGATGTGGGACGCCGGTCAACGGGGTGACAGCATCGCACTCACCCGACGGGTCGCTCCGTTGTTAAAAACAGAAGCACTCTGGAAAAAGGTTGGCATGGCGACGCCCACCCCGACGAGCCCTTGGGAAGTTGCAGCTGAGCCACTGGACGACATTTCGCTGGCCACGCGTTCCGGTAGTCCTTGGCGTTTGTCGGCCCAGCGTGGGAAGCCAGTCGCAATGGTGTTTTGGGCCAGCTGGTGTGGGCCCTGCAAGAAGGAACTACCTGCCTTGGCCAAATTGGTCCGAAGTCGACCCGAGTGGCCGGTTGAGTTCATTGCTGTGTCCGTCGACAAGGATGCACATTTTGACAAGGCAGAGCAGCTCGCAGATGGCTGGGATTTGCCATTTCCCGTGGCGTTCGACCGTGACCTCGGCTCGCGCATGAATGTTGAAGGCCTTCCCGCGATTCGGTTGATTGATGGTTCTGGTGTGCTCCGGTCAGCATCGGCGGGGTACTCCGAGAAGAGTGTGATGAAGCTGGCGGCTGCGTTGGACCGTCTTGTCGAGGGCGAGGCCGACGAAGCCGGTCAATCCGCACGTCGTCAGATGGGGACCAGTTGGAGTCTCGGTGAGGTCGGGCTTCGATTTGCACAGCCAGCGGATGCACTGCGCCAAATCGCGGTACTGAATGGTCGTGTGACGGCGATCTTTTCAGGCCACGGTGCCATTGAGCTCCCCGTAGAAGGCGGAGGGGTTCGGAGTCAGATCGTGGTCGATGAGGCTCTCCTCTCTTCCGGTGACCGTCACATTGCGTGGTTGGATGGACCCATCTCAGCGGGATTGTGGTGGCTCCGCGCGCGTGCCAGTGATGGTACAACGCGTTGGTTCCGTACGATGTCGAGCCCGATCGCTTCGGTGGTGACCAGCAGAGACCAGCTTTGGGTGGCTACCGACTCCGGGTTGACCGTATTTGATCCGCTGGGGAATATCGTGGTTCAGCTTGATGCTCCTGCAGTGAGCTTGGCGGCGACCGCGGATGGCGGAGTCTGGGCGGTCGATGGTGAGCGGCGTGTTCGGTATGCGCCTGACGGACGGGTCGTCCTGTCTGACGAAGCACTCGGCAGTGCCCTCATTGCCGCGGATGGCAGTTGGGTTGGACGCGGGTTCAAGCAGATCGTTCTAGCCCGGGTTGGTCCGAGTGGGGCCCCTCGTGTGATTGCGCTGCGTCGAGACGGAACAATCGTCGGCCTCGACGGAACGGGTCAGCCGGCCCTGCGTGTCGATGTCGACAATGACCGCGGTCATTTTATCGCGGTCGGTGACCTCGACGACGACCAACACGATGAGTTGGTGCTAAGCAGCTACGGAGTGGGACTGGCCACAATAGAGTTGGAGATACCGTGATGGACACACAACAGATGACGGAAGCATTCAAGTCCAAGAGCATCTCGGAACGCGCGGCAGCCTGCCGCGAACTTTCGATGCTGGGGACCGTCGAACACATCGAGGGACTCGCCGAGCGCGCGGCGACCGACAAGAGTCAAGGCGTTCGATTGAGTGCAGCAGCAGCGGTTGCCGACATCCTTTCACGGTGTCGAGTTGGCGCTGCGCGGGACAAGCTCAACGACGATCAGCGCGATGTTTATCTCGCCGCGTTCGCAAAGATCAATCCGACCTTCAATGGTGGTGTCTTTCCCATGATCGCTACGCTCGACCGACCGAAGAGCCTAACGATGATTCTTGGTGGCCTACGCGACCCGCGCGCCGATGTCCGCTTAGCGGCGGCGGTTGGGCTGATGCGACTGTGCACCAGCATTGCGGTTGCCGGCGATGACCGCATCGAGGAATCCGTTGTTGGCGTGTTGAAGGATGCGCGGCACAGCCCGGATGCCGTCGCGCAGATTTGTCGTGTGTGTGCCGCGGCGGGATACCGCTCAGCATCGGGCCTGATCCGCAGGATTGAGCTTACGGGCACGCATCAAGAGATGGTGCTGGAGTCGCTCGGTATCTTGGATGGTGCCGAGCATGATTTGCGTGGGGTTTGGTTCAGCGACGGTCGAGACGCGGGTGAATCCAATCCGACCTCACCCCTCGGAACCGCAATGATGGTGTTCGACTCAAGTGGCGCATTGCTTCATGACGGGCAGCGGTGGAAGGTTGCTGCATCGTTCTCACCGCTTCGGCGAATGTTCTTGCGGCGAGCGGGTGAAGCCGAGGCGCGCCCTGCATTTCAGGCCTTCGATCGTACGTTCTATGCGGGAATGTCGGTGCACCCCATTCACACGGACTGGGAAACAGTGGGCAAGCAAACCAAGGCGTCCGCTCGTGCGTTGCGAGCCCTCCAATCCATGGTGGGTGATGCTGCTGCCGACCAGCACGCACTTGCCCATCTCGCGATTGATGGCGGAGATGCAGCCCTCGCTCAATCGTCACTGGAAGCTGCCATACACGCAAAGAAAACGCCTGTGCGATGCTGGTTGGACTTGGGTGATCTGTTGTGGTCAAGCAATCGCATGAAGCGCGCACGGGAGCACTATGCGACCTATGTGAAGAAGGGGAAGCGAAAGGAAGACCCGGTCGGCATGGACCGCGCCAAGTCACGCATGTAGCGACTCAGTTCCAGATGGCTTCCACGTCCCATCGCTTTACCCGTACGCGGAGCACGAGGTCTGAGTTCATGACGGGGAGCATAATCATCGCCCGCTGGTTCCGTTTGTCCCAACCACCGTCTGTACGGCCCGTTCGGTATTCGAACAACACGGGTGCAGCAGGGAGTTCGAGAGCCTCGGCCTGAACGGACCCGGTCCGCTGGACACGGTCTATGCGCAAGATGCCTTCGTCGGTGTAAAAGGTGAAGTTGTCTCCGTCACTGCTCGCCGTCGTCCCGGCGGTGACGGTGAAGCTGATGGCTCCGTTGTCCGAAACATACCGCTGGTCTTCGTATGCACGCTGCACTTGCACCCCGCTGATCGAGCCCTCTACTTCCCAGTTTCCAGCCAGCTCGTCGAAGGTGACGGTCCACATTTCTGTGCGAAGCACACCGCCGCACCGGCTGGCTTGCACCCGGCGACCTGTTGCGTCATCCACCAGCAGTGACGGCGATGAGGGCCGTCCAACATCAGTGAATTGCACCGACTCAAAGCCTTGGGTGATCGGAACATGAGGCCCTTGGTAATCGGTTGCAGCGCACCCGGTTTCCCCGTTGAGGAGCAGGAGCGAACCACCGTAGGTGCTCACCGCGACGATCTTACCCTCCACCCGGCGGTCCAAATCGTTCCGTTCGGGGAGGTAGACGCGTTCGGTGCTTGCATCGAGCCCCACGACTGGCGATCCCAGGTCGATGCCGCCTGTCACGGCATCGAGGGGGTTGACGTCAATCCAGTCGTCCGCCCGGAGATCATACACATCCACTCGACTCTCCCCCGCAACCGCCACAAACAAGTGTTCGTAGTCTCGGTTGATGGATGGGTCATCGAACAGGTCGCCGGTATCGGCGTCCTCCAGCACGGTTTCTGCGTTCGAGAGGGAGTCGGAAACCCACGCAATGTCCGCCAAAGGGCCTGCGGCTGCCACAGCCAGATACTCGCTGTTGCTTGGCTCGTCGATGTTGAGCAGCACCTCAAAAAACTGAGGGTTTCGGGCATCCGCAATGTACAACTCGGCGGCGCTCTCCCCGAATGCGAAGCGCCAAGCCTGAGCGCCTTCGGGCAACTCAAAGCGTCCGATTTCAACGTTTTCATCGAGGTCCCACAAGGCGATTGAGTTCTGTTCCGTGGCGGGTTCGTACACCGAAAGGGCCATCATCGGTTGGCCGGGGACTCGCGCCAACGCGAGAATGGTTCCACCCAGGTCGTGTTCGGTGATGCCTGTGTCGGTTTCGATCGTGATGCGATCGCCGCGGGATGCATTTCCGGTCAATGTGAAGGCAATCTCGTGGTGCTCGCTCTTGAATCGAGTCCCAAACCGGGCGCGGTTGGGTTGCAGGCCCGATGCAGAACCTTCCACGGACCAATCCGTCCCGTCGTATTCAAGCGTCCACGTCTCGGTTGTGGTCCACCCGTTTGTCAGTACGATGTTCTGCATGGTGGCCGTGTTTCCGCTTCCATCGCGGTCATCGAAGGTCGGGTCCGAGTGACTGGCCTCTGCGATGATGGGATTGGGCTCCATGCCGAGCACGTATGGCGCCTCGATCAAAACACCGTTCGCGGTGTCGGAGGCGTAAATCGTTACTTGCTGTTCGGTTGGCGACCACGCGAGGAGGTCAGAGAGTCGGCGTTCGCTGCCTGTTGCAATCCACCGCGGTCTGATGAAGGGGGCGGCGACTTGGTCAGAGAACAGGGTTGCATGCTTGAGGTCGAGCGGAACGATTCTCCCGTTTCGAGCGTTCGCCACAAACCCGATGGGTTCGTCGAAGGGGCCCATCTCTTGGCTGTCCAACACAGTTGCGGCGGAGGGCCCGTCGAAGGACGGTGTCCGCTCGAAGGTGTCGTCGCACGCACTGAGAAGAACAAGGAGGCTAATGATCATCGGTTTACGATTCCTGACACGGACTCAAGATAGGTAGAGCTGTCCGAGTTGATGTCGATGATGCCAATGGTTGCATGAGAGACACGGTCATCAACTTCACCGGTGTAGTTGCCCACAACCAAGTGGTTGCCATCGGGAGAGATGGCGAGCGCATAGGGGTTTTCCCCGACGTTCCGGATTTCCCGAATGGGCATGCCGTATGGTCCCATCCGGAGATCGTATGCGGTCACGCTGTTGCGGTTGAAGTTGGATACGAACAATCGATGTCCATCGGGGTGCAGGACCATTTGTCCGGGCCCCACAGAGTTCATCGTGTTGGCGCCCTCGTCGCGCTCGTTACCGCGGGGTGCGGCGATGTAGCCCGTCGCAATGTTGTACATAGCATCGCCGAACGCATCATCTTCCAGTCCGCTGATGTCAACCTGGACCACGGACTCCGGCGCATCGACCAAGGCGAGCAGTTTGTCGCTGCCCGGTTGGACCATCAGTTGGCGAAAGCCAGTGGCGTACACAGTGGTGTTCAGCAAAAGAATGGCCTCGATGTCGAGGTAGTTGCGGTCGATGAATCCAGTGGTGAGGTCAGTGTCGTCGCGGATGTCGATGACAAAAATAGTGGAGCTGGCTGCGGAAGAGGCGAACAACATCCCACGCTCGGTGTCGACGTAGAGATCCGCCACGCCGTTTCCATCGGTGGTGTGTCCATCAACGAATCCATCGAGTGGAATGGCATCGGCGTCTGCATCCCCACGCTGCGTCGAGAAGGTAAGCGTGTCTCCGGCACGGGGCAGGCGTGGCGTACGATTGAAGCGATCGTTTGCGAGCCCAAAGGCCGTGCCCACCCTCGATTGATTCCCACTTTCCCCCGCATAGAACATGTGCAGCCCGTCGGCCACCTTCGTGACAACGGGACGGCTGGCGTGGGTGCGGTGGAACAGGCTGGCGTCCGTCTGAATGACGGGTCGGCCCTCTCCGCTAAAGGGGTTCGAGGCGCGGGTGAAGCTCGCCGCGCCCGGTGCTCGAATGGCGTAGCCAATCTGCCATGTGTCCCCGTCGGATCCCGCGTACCAGAGGTGCTCACCGTCGGCATCGATCTCGACCCACGCGTCTCGAACGCCCGAATCGTCCCACTCGCCGGGTTCACCGAGTCCAAACTGATAGCCCCGTGGCGCATCGTCGCGGGTCCATGACCGGCCATCGGTCGATGTTGCCGATCCCACTCTCCATCGGGATCCGTCAAAGCCGGAGTACCACATTTGCCAACCCGAATCGGTTTCGATGACCCGATTGGGAACCACTGACACACCGTCCCAGTTGTCTGCACTTGTGGAAAATACCCGGCCCTCGCTAATCCACTGGTCGCCATCGAAGCGGGCGAGGCCAACCGTCTGCCGACCGTTGCGTGTGCCCGCGTACAGCATGAGTTCTTCACCATCAACCGTGAAGGGGGCTGCATGACTCACACCGCCGCGGTCGAATCCGGTACCTGACCCATCGAACAGTCCGATGGATTCGGTGTCATCCGACCGAAACGCGATCCGTTGGCGGCCTGCTCGATTCGCGACGGTGTAATAGGTCTCTGTAGAACCACTGTTGGTTATGAACTCGGCGTCGACATGGATTCCACCGTTGGATTCCGGTCCCAAGTCGCCGAGGTCCATGGTGGCACCCGCGAGAATCTCGGCACTCCATCCGTAGTTGAGCGCCGCGTAGCTGTACCCGGGCACCAGCGGCTCCGGCAAGAATCCGGTCGATTCGCCGCGTACCTGAAAGGTGCTGGCACCTGAGCCGTGCACTGCTGCCCGTGGTGGTCGGAGCTCTTCATCGGCCAGTAAATTGATTCCAGCCTCCGTGACATCCGTGACGGACCAATGCGTGCCGTCGGGACTCGTCGCGTAGGCGAGGTGCCATTGATTCTCTTCCGTCCACGTGCTGAACCACATGTGCCACCGGCCCAGCTGACGGTGTACTGTGGGCGATGCTGCGCCGGACCCGTATGTCAGAACAGGCGTTTCATTCGCAGTCCATTCGAGAAGGTCGGCGCTGCTGGCGTGGCCAATGCTCCACACCTCGCCATCGTATGCACTGTAGAACATCCGCCACAACTGGGTGTCAGCGTCGTAGACCACATACGGGTCAGCAATGTGGTCGCCTTCGTGCTCGAACTGGGGTTCAAGGATGGGGTTGGGCTCGCTTGTCCAGTTGACTCCGTCACTGCTGATGGCGGTTCCGATAACACTCGGGCCGCTGGCTCCTTCGTCTGTCTCGGCCGCATCGAAGAACAGGTGAGTGGCGTCGACGCCGAACGTGACAGAGGGCCCACCGAGGATTGCGCGCCAAGAGTCGCCTTCTCCGCGCAAGAATGGGGTGGAAGCAAAGGACCAATCGCCGAGGTAGTCGCCCGTGCTGGCCGCCCAGAGGTTTCCCTCGGATGCAAAGAGCATCTGTTCGAGCTCACTGGTGTAGTGCGCATCCTCCAGTGAGGTCACGTCTGCCGGGGCATCGTCGATGGCGAGTTCATTGGTGATGGAGCTGGCTTCGTTGATGGGGACGCCCCTCTCATCGCGCAGCATCTGTGTGGTGTACCGCTGCAGTCCCAAATCGCCGGGAACCCAGATGCGCCAAGTCCCTTCTATCCATCGGAGCGTCCAGACATCGCTCGTCAGTTGCCCAGACCCGAGCGTGTTGAACTCGACCATCCGTGCAGCGCCGTTGGAACCGGTTTCGTCCGAGAATACTGCGGCGGTGACCATGGCTTCCGGCCACGGTTGAATGACGGTCACCTCGCTCGCGGTGCTGTCGAGAACCGATATCGATTCGCTGCTCCGGTTGGCGACGAAGGTAAGCCCCGTCTCTGCGTCCACGGCAATTGAGACCGGGTCTGCCAAGACCTCGACGGTCGACCCTGAATCAGTGCCGCGCGTGGATGCGACCGGGTTGGCTGGATCGCGGAGATCGACCAAAAAGACATCATCCTTGCCGTATCGCGTTCGAGCATCCAGTGACTCCCGAAGGCCAATGAAGCCCAGTGTGGAGTCGACCTCAAGACCCATCGCAAAGTTGGGCAGGGTCAATGCTGCCGGGTCGAGGGTGTCCACTTCGTTGCTTGGGTCATCGACCTCGACGGCACTCCAGGGTACGGCGAGCAGACTTCCGCCGCTGAATACCTTGAAGGGATTCGCGTTGGTGACCAACAGGGTCGGCTCGGTGGTGTCACCGGCGAATCGGAGGCTGTTGGGGCCTGCCAAGCAGGTGCCGATTCCGATCTGGCCGTACTCATAGGTCTCACTCGGGTAACTGGCGCACAGACCCACATCAGGAAGGTCGTCGACGCGAATGCATCCGGCGGTGAGGAGTATGGTTGTCAGTGCGATTCGCATAGCGGATGCCCGTAGCCCGCTGGGCAGCGGACTGCCACAGTCCGGCACCCTTTCTGTACGCCGATTCAGAGCCGCTCGCCAAGGCCGAGGAAGTCGACTGTGACAAGACCCTTCTCGCCGGTTCCCGCAGCGCCGAAGGCAAACTGGATTCCAGAACCCGGTCGGGGGATGTCTTTGCAAATTACCCGAACTGTGGCGCTCTGGTCGGGTGCGAGATTGGCGACCAGAACCGTGGGGTCCATGTCGCGACCGTACCGGCATGCTTGGAACGGAACACCGTCCACGCTGATCCGACTGCGAGAGAGGTCGACCCGAATGGGGCTGCTGCCTTTGTTGGTCAAATCCAAGCGGACCTCCACGTCGATGCTCATCCCGGGAACGGCCGTCAAGATGGCTGTGGGCGTGTACTGGAGGTCGCCCGTTTGGGTCGGTCCTTCGACCGCTGCGGTCAAGGGGACGGGGCCTTTGGGAAGGCAGCCAGCTGCCGCCACCAGCAGGATCGGCAACATCATCAGAGGAGCCCGAGGCTTGCATGAGCAGCGGCGAGGCGGGCGACGGGCACCCGGAATGGGGAGCAACTCACGTAATCGAGTCCCGCTTGATGAAAGAACCCGACACCTGTCGGGTCGCCGCCGTGTTCACCGCAAACGCCAACCTTAAGGCGTGCATTGCTGTGTCGTCCACGCTCGGTACCCATCTGAACAAGTTGCCCCACGCCTTCGATGTCAAACTTCGCGAGCGGCGAGTCGTTGAGAATTCCGGCGCCGAGGTAAGGCGTCAAGAACTTACCCATGTCGTCCCGAGAGAAACCATAGGTCATTTGTGTAAGATCGTTCGTTCCGAAGCTGAAGAAGTCGGCGTGCTTTGCGATGTCTTTTGCAAGCAGTGCCGCGCGTGGCAGCTCGATCATGGTGCCGATGCGATAGTCGACGGTGGTGCCCTTCTCGCTCATGACCTCCTCTGCGATGGCGACCACGTGCTCACGGCAGATCTGAAGCTCGGCCGGTGTCGCGATCAGCGGAATCATGACCTCCGGAATTACCGTGATGCCTTCCCGTGTCACCTGAACGGCGGCCTCAAAGATGGCTCGGGCTTGAGTCTGGTAGATCTCGGGGCTCGTGACTCCAATCCGGCACCCACGGTGGCCCATCATGGGATTCATCTCGTGGAGGTCTTTCAGGCGCTCTTGCAGAACATCGGTGCGCACGCCGAGGTCTTGGGCGACTGTGTTGACGTCCTCTGCCCGATCGGGCAAGAACTCATGGAGCGGAGGATCCAGAAGACGAATGGTGACCGGAAGGCCATCCATCGAACGAAAGATCTCACAGAAGGATTCACGCTGAAGGGGAAGAATCTCGTTGAGCGCCCGGATGCGTGTCCGGTCGTCCTTCGCAAGAATCATCTGTCGCATGGCTCGGAGAGCGTCGGGCTGGAAGAACATGTGTTCGGTTCGGCAGAGACCAATGCCAACGGCACCGAGGGCCCGTGCGCGCGCAGCATCCGCTCCATTATCAGCGTTCGCTCGGACCTCGAGTCGAGCTTTGGCATCGGCCCAGCCGAGCAACTGTGCCATGGCTCCAGAGTCGGTGGGAGGCGCGAGGGTTGGAACCTTGCCCTCCATAACTTCACCCGTTCCACCATCGATGGTGATCCAGTCTCCTCGGCGAACAACGGTATCGCCTGCGTAGAACAAGGCTCGGGCATAGTCAACGGCAATCTCGGAGCAGCCGACCACACAGGGACGCCCCATGCCGCGAGCAACGACGGCTGCGTGCGATGTCTGGCCGCCGCGCGATGTAAGGATTCCCGTTGACACAGTCATGCCTTGGATGTCTTCCGGACTGGTCTCCATTCGAACAAGGATGACGTTCTCGCCTCGTTCGGCGAGTTCTTGCGCTTCGTCGGAATGGAACACCACGCGACCGGTGGCTGCTCCGGGGCTGGCATCCAGTCCGCGTGCAATGATTTTCTTGTTTGCGTCCGGGTCGAGCATGGGGCGCAGAACCAGTTCGAGGCTGGAGGGATCGATGCGGGCGATGGCCTCGTCCGAGGTGATCAGGCCTTCATCCACCATGTCAACGGCGATTTGCACTGCAGCCGCTGGGGTGCGCTTGCCCGTTCGAGTCTGCAGCAAATAAAGCTTGCCGCCTTCGACGGTAAACTCGATGTCCTGCATGTCGCAGAAGTGGGTCTCAAGGACGCGTTGGATGCGATCGAGCTCTGCATACACCGCGGGCATGGCCTCACTGAGTGGAGTCCCCTCAGCACCCGTTTGGTCCGCGGTAAGGGGGCCCGGTGTGTGGGTCCCGGCGACCACGTCTTCGCCTTGAGCGTTCGGCAACCACTCGCCGAAGAAGATGCGCTCTCCGTTTTTGGGGTCGCGTGTAAAGCACACACCCGTGGCGGAAGTGTCGCCCATGTTGCCAAATACCATGGCCTGAATGTTGACTGCTGTGCCCGTATTGTCTGGAATGCCTTGGGATTTTCGATAATACCGAGCTCGAGGGGTGTTGAAGCTGCGGAAGACGGCATTGATGGCCAGTCGCAGTTGGTCTTCAGGGTGCGCAGGAAAACTTCCGTGGCCCTCTTCGATGACTGCTTTAAGCTTCCCGACCAAGTCTTTGAGTTCGTCGACACTCAACTCGGATTCTTCTCGTCCTTGGCGCACTTGGTCGGAGACCCGGGCGAAGCGAGTGTAGTGAATCCCCAAAACCACGTCGCCGAACATCGTGATGAACCGGCGGTATGAATCCCATGCGAAGCGGGCGTTTCCGCTCTTGACGGCCAAGCCTTCGACGGTCACGTCGTTCAGCCCAAGGTTGAGCACGGTGTCCATCATTCCAGGCATGGACACGGGAGCGCCTGAGCGCACCGAAACAAGCAACGGGTTTTCCGGATCGCCAAAGCGCTTTCCAGTGAGCTTCTCAATGTAGCTGACACCCTCCAAGCTCTCTGACCAGAGGGTTTCGGGCCACGCTTCCTTGTGGTCGAAAAAGTGTACGCAGGCCGGTGTCGTGATGGTGAAACCGGGAGGCACGGGCAAGCCGAGGTTGCTCATCTCAGCGAGTCCAGCGCCTTTTCCGCCCAAGATGGGCTTCATCGATGCATCGCCTTCAGCCGATTCTCCGCCGAAGCGGTACACATATTTGGTGGTCATGGATGGAGTCCCTTCAGGTGGGTTTGGGGCGGTCGTAACATTGTGGGTTGGGCTGCGGCAGTCACGATTCGCGACGTCATTCGCCGTAAATCTGGTCATCCAAGAATCGAGGAACCGCATCAATCGCGATGCGCTGCTGGGCTCCAGTGTCGCGGTCGCGCGCTGTCACCGTGCCGGCGGACAGCGTGTCTTGATCCACCGTAAAGCACCAAGGAGTGCCTGCCTCATCCATGCGGGCGTAGCGCTTACCGATGGATTGCTTGACGTCGAACTGAGTGACATGGCGTGTGCGAAGCTGCATGTAGAGTTTCTCAGCCACTTCAGGCATTCCGTCTTTGTTGACCAGCGGAAACACAGCGGCCTTGATCGGCGCGAGCTGCGGTCGGAAGCGCATGAGTTCTGGACTCGGTCGACTGTCGTCGACATCATACGCCTCGCAGAGAAGCACCAAGACGCCGCGCGTCAGGCCGCTGGCCGGCTCGATAACGTGCGGAATGTAACGCTCACGGGTATCGTCTTGAAAATAGCTCAGCTTGGTCTTGCTGTGTTCTTGGTGCTGCGTCAGGTCGAAATTCGACCGGTGTGCGATGCCCTCAAGTTCGCCAAAGCCGTCCCCGCCGGAGAATGGGTATCGATATTCAACGTCGTACGTCCCCGCTCCGGTTTTGGCGTAATGGGCGAGTTCGTCATCGTCGTGCTTGCGGAGGATGAGGTTGTCGGATTGAACACCGACGGTCTTCCACCAGTTCAAACGGAAGTCTACCCAAAATTTGAACCACTTTTCCGCCTCGTCGGGATGACAGAACCACTCCATTTCCATCTGTTCGAACTCGCGGCTGCGGAAAATATAGTTCCGTGGGGTCACTTCGTTGCGAAACGCTTTCCCGATTTGGGCAATCCCGAACGGGACTTTAACGCGACTGGTGTCGAGCACATTTTTGTAGTTGAGAAAGATGCCTTGTGCGGTTTCAGGTCGCAGATAGGCCACATTTTCTGGCCCCCCCGTCGCGCCGACGGTGGTCTGGAACATGAGATTGAACTGCTTCGGCTCGGTGAGCGTGCCTTGCTCTTTGGTGTCGGGCCCGACGATCAAGGCGTAGTCGTCCACGGTGAGGTCTTCGAGTGCGACGATCTCGAACAGGTCGTCCGCGGGCCGTCCGCGGAGGGCCCCCTTCATCTTCTTTGCGACACTGTCCGGTTGGCCTTCCATGAAGGCATAACTTGGGTGTTGATCGGCTCCTTCGCGCGGCCGGAAAACCATTACATGGTCGAGTCGGTAGCGGTTCTTTGTGGCCCGACAGTCCACCATCGGGTCAGAAAAACCACCCACGTGGCCTGACGCCACCCACGCCTTGGGGTTCTGGATAATGCTGGAGTCGACGCCGACGATATTCAGCGGGATGCCATCTGGCCCGATCGGAGGGCATTCCACCATGTCCCGCCACCAGCGATCACGCAGGTTGTTCTTGAGTTGTGTACCGAGGGGACCATAGTCCCAGAAGCCGTTCAGGCCTCCGTAAATTTCCGAGGCAGGGAACACAAACCCGCGACGTTTACACAGAGAAACGATTTTCTCCATGAGGGCGGATCCTTCGGGGCGGCTGGTCGACATGAGGCACTCCAAAACGGGGCGCCTCATCTACCACTATTCGTGGGCTGAGGCCACCTGCTCGGGGGTTCCCAAGAGTGCGTTCATGCACGGGCGAATGACTCGGCGAATGACGCGCTCCGCTACCGCAGCCTCGGCCTCATGGCTCAGCACGCCCCAAGGGGTGAGGTCTGAGCTTCCAGTGCCCTCGGAACGCCAAGGGGTCTTGAGCGCGTCCTCGAAGACCTGGGTCGCAGCGCTATGAAGCGCTGGGTGCTCGTCAAGGATCCAGCGAACGGTGGACCACGCGAGAGCGGCATGGCGTTGTTCGTCTTCGGCTATGGTGTGGAGGACTTTCGCGATGACCGGATCGCGTGCAGCATCGCCCGCGGCTTGGCACTGCGCAGCGGAAATTGTTTCGTTGATGCAGGCTTCCTCGATTGTATCAATCAGGAGAGCAAGCACGTCGCAGTCCTCCTGCATGCTTCCGGTGGGATTCAGTGCGCCCAAGCCGAGTTCCTCACCCCGCAAAGTCGAGGCGAGGGCGATACACGTGCGCGCGTGCCGGATCTCGTCCGCCTGCGCACGAGTCGCACCCGCAACAAGGTGAGCCGGCGCGCCAACTGCCATCAGGTGGAGGCTGAATCTGGCGAATGACGCGACCGACGCATGTTCAAATCGCGCCATTTTTACCCAATATTGCTCGAGTCGCTGCCGTTGGTCGGATGTCAGTCCCGCTGGATGCCACTCGTGGTTGTCGGACCACCCGTTCGCGACACCGACCGGTGCCAACTGGGCAACCCCGTCGACGGTGAAGGGACGTCCTGCGGCCCACTCGTAATACTCGAATCCATCCATGATGTAGCAACACTCGTCGAGACGAGAATCGACGGGGCCGCATACGGGAGTCGCCCAGAGATCGGCCCACAAGAATTCACCGGTTTCAGCGCTCATCAGCTCATAGACATCCACGCTGTCGATGGTCGGGCAATCGGTCCATGTTCCTGCCGTCGGCAGCGGCATGCAGGCCATGTATTCACTGGTCGGCCACGCTCCCCATACACTCCATCCGCCTTCATCCCAGTCGGGTGCCGGATCGCAGGCAGGGTCTGCGTCTGCGTCTGCATCGGCGTC
>Ga0160422_10001594_pt1 | contig 14180 bp, 10 predicted proteins | sample Fk160mmetaG_FD_108192 | JGI IMG/M metagenome (GOLD analysis project Ga0160422, IMG submission 108192) | Marine microbial communities from the Central Pacific Ocean - Fk160115 60m metaG | ecosystem: Environmental > Aquatic > Marine > Oceanic > Photic zone | place: The Central Pacific Ocean...
GCAACTGCTGGTGGTAATACTATATCTGGAGTTTGTGTTGGAGCAGTTTTGGGAACTAGTGCATCTCCAACTGGTGTTAAACTTGGCATACCTGCAGCTAAAAATGAAGACACTGGATTATTTGCCCAATTGCAAGAAAAAAATGTATCTGATGTTGATTTAACAAATTCTGAAATTACAATCAAAGCACAAATCACAGGTCAATCCACTGATGCTAATGGTTTATTAACATTTGATACTTCTGCTTTAGTGGGTATTACAAGTGCTTTGTTTGAAACATTTGATAATGACAGATATTCAGTGCACCTTTCAAATGGAACTATTGAATCTATATCAGCAGATCAATTCACATTATCAAATAATTCAACAACTGTAACAATTAAAGGTATTCAACCAAGTCAAAGTAATAATGTAACTGTAAATGTAACTGCTAAAAAAGTTTCAATAAGCACAAAACAAAAAACATTTGATCGAAGTCATGTGGTAAATGTTGATAAGTGTATATCTGGTATATCTACTGTAAATGGATTGACTCAAAACGATTCCTTTGGACTTCGTGTAGATGATAAAGTTATATCATTAAATACTCCTGATGTTGTAAATGTTGTGGGTGTATATGAATCTTTAACAAATGTTGCCCCCGTTCTAGATAAATTGGTATTTGTAAGTGGATTATCTTTAAATACGGCCACAATATTAGGTGAAAAAATTATTGGATCTGTCAGTGGTGCTATTGCACAAATAACTGAGAGGTCAAGTGCAACTACAGTTGAAATAGCTTACCTAACACAACAAACTTTCCAGATTGGTGAAACAGTTACATTTGAGGAATCAAATATAATTACAAACCTTCAGAATGTGACAGCAGGATCATATTTAAATATAACATCAAGTTATAACCTTGATAAAGGTCATAGAAATGGATTTTTAGATTTTTCAAGATTAGTACGAAAAGATAACTTAAGAGTTCCAAATAGAAGATTAAAAATAATTGTAAATAGATACACAGTCCCTACAAATGATAAGGGTGATGTATTTACAGTTGGATCTTATGATGAAGAAAGATTTAGCAAAGATATTCCTATTTTAGAAGGTGGAATAAGAGCAACAGATACTTTAGATTTTAGACCCAGAGTTGCTGATTTTACATCTACAACTATTTCTCCATTTGACCCCCCAAGTAGAGACTTTGTATCTGGTGGTATTAATTCAACATTAGTTCCTTCACCAAATGAAAGTTCTATTATTGGTATTAAACATTATCTCCCTAGAACAGATAAGATCGTTCTAGATCCATCTACTCCAAATGTAGGATCAAATAATAACAGATATACAGCTGGAGAATTTGTAATTGTAAAGGGTGTGTCATCAAAAAATCCAATCGCTCCAGAAGATATTGAATTGGGAATGACAGTCGCAACTATTCAGATGCCAGCATATCTTTATAATCCAGAGGATGCAAAGATAATAGTTAAGGATAATCGTAGATATACGATGAGAGATATTGGAAAGATAGAAGATAGGGTTGAAAATTTAGAAACTATCACATCATTAAGTTTACTTGAATTGGATACAAAAACATTACAAATTCAAGATGCTGATGGATTATCAAGATTTAAGACTGGTTTCTTTGTAGATGATTTTAAAGATAATTCACTATTAGATATTAATAACCCTGATTGTAAAGTTGATATTGATTTAGAAAATCAAAATTTAATTACTCCAACTGATTTTTATTCATTAAAACCAGAATTAGCATTAGATCCATCTATTGATTCAACAACTGCAGACTTTTCCTCTAATTTATCTTTATTAGATTCAGGAATAAGAAAAACAGGTGATATTTTAACGTTAGATTATGAAGAGGTAACACTTCTTGATCAACCATTAGCATCAAGAGTTGAAAATGTAAACCCATTTAATGTTGTTTCCTTCCGTGGTAATTTAACTATCAATCCGAGTTCAGATATATGGACAAGAAATGTCATATTAGATAATGGTAATCGAACATTATTTGGAGATCCTGCTGATAGTTTTGCAGCACAAGTTCTTGTAAGTAGTGAACCTGAAAAACACATGCGTTCTAGAAACGTTTCATTCAGTGCATCCACATTAAAAGGAAATACAAGATATTATCCATTCTTAGATAGTACAAGTGGAATAGATGTAGTTCCAAAATTGGTTGAAATAATAATGCGTTCTGGTGTGTTTACTATTGGGGAAAATGTACAGGCATTTATTAATACTAGCACTACTGGTGATTTAAATCCAACACGAATTGGTCGTTTTAGACTTGCTCAACCAAATCATAAAGAAGGGCCATATACTGCACCTACTTTAACATACGCAACTAATCCATATAATCCATCAGTAAGTATTCCAACATCATATTCTTCATCATCAACGATATTAAATATTGATCTTGCTTCATTAATAGAAGAAGCACAAGGAAAATATTTTGGACGTATTAATAATCCTTGTATAATTGTTGGTGAAACAAGTGGTGCTATCGCAAGAGTAGATAATGATAGATTAATTACGGATAGAGTAGGTGATCTTCAAGGTTCATTCTTTATTAGAGATCCATTAACAACACCATTACCACCATTACGTTTTACAAATGGAGATAAGTCATTTAAACTTACTTCCAGTGAAACAAATGCAACTGCATTCCCCGGAACAGCAGCAGTAAGTAGTGTTCAGGCAGTATATAGTACAAGTGGTATTGTGGATACATTTTCACAAACAACGATAGGTATAAGAGAGTTACCACCACCTCCAATCCCCGTAATTATTAATATTACAAACGTATTCCATAATATGCCAGAGGACGATGGAGACCCTCTAGCACAATCATTTACTGTGGATGAGACAGGTTGTTTCCTAACTTCTGTTGATATCTTCATGAGAAGTAAAGATGTTAAGGAAAAACTAACCGTTCAGGTTAGAACTATGGAATTAGGAACACCAACATTGATTCGTGTGCAGGAATTTGGAGAAGTTGTTCTTGACCCATCACAAGTTAATATATCTGATGATGCATCAGCTGCAACCAATGTTAAATTCCCATCACCAATATTCCTTGAAGGTGGCACACAATATTGTATTGTTTTACTTGCTCCAACCACAAATAATTATGAAGCATGGATTGCTCGTATGGGTGAAGCAACAATTGATACTCAGTCACTACCTGATTCAGAAAGTGTTGTGATATCTCAACAGTATATTGGTGGTAGTTTATTTAAATCACAGAATGGTTCAATCTGGACACCAAGCCAGTTTGAAGATATGAAAATTAAATTATACAAAGCAAAGTTTACAACAACAGATGCATCAGCATTCTTCTATAATCCTCTTGTAGATTATGAAAGTGATCAAGTACCTAATTTATCGGCAAACGGTATAAAAGCACTTCCACGTAAGTTAAAAGTTGGTATTAATAATATCACTGCATCTATTCCTGCTGCTGAATCATTGACTAGTGGTAGAAAGGTTAGTGATGGTGCAACTGCTACAGATCCTTTTGGATTTATTGAGTCAATAGGTGGCCCAATAAACACACTAGGTGCTTCTGGCATAACAAATGTTGGTGTAGGATATTCAAATGGAAACTTTTCTCAAGTTCCGCTATTTGCTATAACTGGTAATGGATCAGGAGCAACAGCACAGGTACAGATATCAGGTGGTGTAGTCAACTCTATAAGTATCCAAACTAGAGGAAATGGATACGCACCCGGAGATGTGGTTGGTTTAACTACAGCAAATATGGTGAGAGGTGGTGGTGCACAGATTACTATAAACACTGTAACAGGAACTGATACTTTATATCTTACTAATGTACAAGGTCAAAACTTCTCTAATGGTGATTTGGTCATATACAATAATTCTGGTAATCCAATATCTTATGCAAACACTGATATTACAAGTTCATCACAATTAGATGATTTACATTCAGGAAACGTTCTTGAAGTCACTCATTACAATCATGGAATGACTGCTGATAATAACATTGTGGAATTATCGAATGTAGAACCTACTACACAACCAATTAAAATTGAGGCATTTGTTGGTCTACAAGATTCTTCCATAGTTGTTGGTGCTGCAAATACATCAGAATTTGCTACATTTGAAGGAATAACAACATCAACTGGTTATGTTAAATTGAATAGTGAAATCATTTACTATGATTCAATAACTAATACAGGACTTGGAATAGGCCAAAGAGGTGTAGATGGATCATTAATAACAACTCATGCAGTTAATAGTCTAATGCGTAAATATGAATTTAATGGACTTTCTCTAACAGGTATTAATACATCACATAATATGCCAAATACAGACTTACTTCAGTCTAAAAAAGATATTGATAATTACTATCTCGAAATACCAAGGGGTGCAGGAAGACCAAATTTACAAGATAGATCATCTGGTGATAATCAAGCTAGTTTCACTGAAGAGAGATCTGGTGGTGGTTCAAACATTCATGCATCTAAAAATATTCAATTTAATTCAATCTATCCCGTATTTAATACACTTCAACCCGGACAAACAAAACTTAGTACACAATTAAGATCTGTAAGTGGTACTAGTGCTGGTGGTAATGAGGTTTCTTTCCTTGATCAAGGATTTGAGGATATTGAATTAAATAAAATAAATCCATTAACATCAACTAGATTGATATGTTCATCTCAAAATGAAATTGGTAGATTAACAGATTTACCTAAGAGTAGATCAAGCACTTTATCAATGAGATTCACAACTGAGGATGAAAACTTATCACCTGCTGTTGATACAATGAATGGAACTGTTATCTATGTCAGAAATAGATTGAACAAACCTGTAGATAATTATGTTTTAGATGATAGAGTTAAATTGAAAAATGATCCTCATGCTGCAGTTTACATTTCAAATAGAGTTGATATTAAACAACCTGCTTCATCATTAAAAGTTCTCGTAAGTTCTGATCGTAGAGATTCTGCTGATTTCCGTGTTCTGTATAAATTATTCAGACAGGACTCTGAGGGTGTAGAAAAAACATTTAATTTATTCCCCGGTTTTGATAATCTTACTGATACTGATGGTGATGGATTTGGTGATTTAGTTGTGGATGCATCTAAAAATAGTGGAAGACCAGATGCCTTAACACCTGCTAGTGTTGATGGTGAGTTTGTTGAGTATCAATTTAGTGTTGATGATCTTGCAGAGTTTACTGGATTCCAAATTAAGATTGATATAAGTGGAACAAATGAGGCAGAAGCTCCTGTATTTAAAGATTTAAGAGTAATCGCATTAGCATGATAAGAGTTGAGGGTCACAAAAATCTTTATAGAGATGAAAAATCTGGTGCTATCATTAATTGTGACACCACTGGATACGCTCAGTACAAAAAGTCTAAGAACCGGAATCAATCACAAAAATCTGAGATTGAACGGTTGAGATCTGAAATAGATGAAATCAAATCACTGCTTGGTGAATTGATAAAGAAAAATAGTATAAATAAATCATAGATCATCATTATTATTGTTAGATGGCAGCAGTATATGTCAGCAACCTAGTAATCAACCAAGGGTCAACGTTCACACAAAAATTTGAACTTGAGAATGTTTCATCAAACTCAGCCCTTCAAATTTCTGGTTTCAAAGTTACTAGTAAAATGAGAAAACATTTTTCTAGTATAGGAACTGCTGCAACGTTTACATGCTCTATTACTGATGCTAACGCAGGTATTATTCAAGTGGGATTAACTAGTGCTATCACTGGTCAACTAAATCCCGGAAGATATCAGTATGACGTTCTTCTTAAAGATACGGCAGGTGAAGTGACAAGAGTGGTTGAAGGTTCTGTTTTAGTGCGTGGAGCATGCACTAGGGAGGATTAATTAAGGAGGTACATGTCCGATCCCATTAAAGTTAGAGTTGGTACGCAAAATGCAGTCAAAGTCGTTTCGTCTTTGGCAGGAAATGTTAGTGGAACCTTAGCTGGTTTAGCTGACGTATCAATTACCAATCCTCAAAATGGTATGGTTCTTGTATATGATGCCTCGACAACTAAATGGACTGGGACTCTTGAACTTACACCCGGTGCGGTACAAAATTTGGATATCAATGGAGGAAACTTCTAAATGGCAAGTATAATACGAGTAAAAAGATCGACTGGTGCAACCGCCCCGTCAAGTCTAAACTTCGGTGAATTAGCAATAACAATTGGTGCTGGAACCCAAGCCAATAAGGGTGAAAGACTGTTTATAGGTGATGATGCATCTCCTAGTAATATAGATGTTATTGGTGGTAAATATTACACCGATTTGATGGCACATGCCCCCGGATTAGTTGCAGGAACAACTAACCCTGCTGCTGCATCAAATGGTTTTGTAGCAATAGTAGATCAAAATAGGAAGGTTGATCAGTGGAACGTAGACGATTTAAGATTAGATGGTAATACTTTATCTTCACAGACAACAGACGCAGATATAAACATTGATCCAAATGGTAGTGGTGAGATAGTCATTCCTGATGACACATTCTTGACATTTGGTGATAGTAAAGATGCGAAGATAGAATATGATGAGAATGGTACAGATAAAATACAAGTATCGGGTGCAGATTGGGTATATGGTAATACTGTAGCACTTACATTACAAGATACCACTCAATCAAATAATAAAGATACTGGATCTTTGGTCACTGAGGGTGGACTTGGTGTAGAGAAGAATGTTAATATTGGTGGTGATTTAAATGTTGCTGGAGTAGGTACATTTATTGGTGGAATAATATTACCTCCTGATGCAGCATTGACTGTAGGTAATATTGGTATTCACTCAAATAAGATTGAAACATTAGCAGGTGGTGGAAATCAATTATTTATTGACCCATTTCCAAGTGGAACAAGCAGTGAAGGTGATGTTATTATCAAAGGTAACTTACAAGTTGATGGTACTACTACAGCAGTTAACTCAACTAATGTTACTGTTAATGACCCAATCATGCGTGTTGGTGATGTAACAAGTGTTAGATCAGTTATGGCCACTGTTTCTAGTGGTGCAAACACAATCACAGTTGATTCAATCACTGGATTGCAAGTTGCTGACGTAGTTGCAGGAACAAGTATTCCTAATAATACAACAATTAGTTCGATAAACAGTGGTACAAAAGTAATAACCTTAAGTGCAAACGTCACCGCAGGTATTTCAACCACTGCTCAGTTAACCATCACTCATGCGAAAGATACCAACACTGATCGTGGTATTTCTTTCAACTATAATACAAGCACTGGAGTATCTAATAATAAAACAGGTTTCTTTGGATATAACGATAGCACAGGTGAAAATAGTGGTGCTCCAGCAAGAGCCTTTACATATATTCCTGATGCAACTGTTACTAACGAAGTTGTTACTGGAACCAGAGGTAATTTAGATATTAAAGGTATCTATTATCAGACAGGTGACTTTTCAACTCATGGTATAGTATACTTTGATAGTGACGGTTTACAAAATTCATCTGCTGCACCAAGTGCTGCTACATTTACCTCAACACAGGTATTGACAGCAGTAACTGAGGTTACGATTGCATTACCAAGTGCATTATCTGTAACTGCTGGTGATAGAATCACACAGGCAGGTGGAACTCAACAGGGTGTTGTAAAAACAACATCAAACACCACATCAATTACATTGATTGGTGTTCAAGGAACATTCACTAACTCAGCAGATCTATTTAAGAATGGAACTACAACCAGTATTACACCTAGTTCTGCACCAACTGTAGTTTACACAGACAAACCCGTTTGGACAACAACCATAGATGGAGGAGTCTTCTAATTATCTAAAATCATGAACATGCAAAATAATGACGTTGATGTGAACACTTTGATTAAACTTTATAATCAAAAAATTGCTACATTAACAAACCAAAATATTCTTTTGGAAGCAAAATTGACAACAGTATTAACTGACTTTAATGATGAAAAAACAAAGTTAGCCCAACAGGCACTTGAATGGCAAGAAAAATACGAAAACTTAGCATCAGAGGTTGAAGCAGAGTAATGGTTGGACATTCAGTAAATTCACGAGGAGCATTAATTAACTATGCAAAAAGGAGACTTGGTGCTCCTGTGCTAGAGATTAATGTTGCCGATGAACAAGTAGAAGATTTACTCGATGATGCCATCCAGTTTTTTCAACAAAGACACTTTGATGGTGTTGAGAGAATGTATCTCAAACATAAATTTACGCAGGACGAAATAGATAGAGGAAAGGCTAATCAGGGTGCTAGTTCTACTACAACTACTGGTATCGTAACTACAACTGGTGTCTCTACAAGTATCACTGGTTATGGAACAACAACCTCAGTGTTTACAGAGAACTCAAACTTTATTCAAGTACCAGATGCTGTAATCGGTATTCAACAGATTTTTAAATTTGACTCTAGTTCAATATCTGGAGGAATGTTTAGTATAAAATATCAATTATTTTTAAATGATCTATATTATTTTAACTCAGTTGAACTTCTTCAATACTCAATGGTTAAGAGTTACTTAGAGGATATAGATTTCTTATTAACACCAGAAAGACAAATAAGATTTAATAAACAGCAGAATAGATTATATATTGATATCAATTACGACTCATTGAAAGAGGGTGATTTTATTGTTATTGATTGTCTTAGAGTATTAGATCCAAATCAGTATCAGGATATTTACAATGATATGTTCTTGAAAATGTATTTTACTGCATTGTTAAAAAGACAATGGGGTCAGAATTTAATTAAATTTAGAGGAACAAAACTTCCCGGTGGATTAGAATTAAATGGTAGAGAAATATATGAGGATGGAATGAGGGATGTTGAATTTGCCTTGCAAAAACTTAAAGAAGAGTATGAATTACCTCCTCTTGATTTTATCGGGTAATATGTATGGCGTTAAATCCATTTTTTCTACAAGGATCCCAAGATGAACAGAGATTAGTTCAAAATCTCATAAATGAGCAGTTGCAAATTTATGGGTTAGAGGTTACTTACATACCAAGAAAATTTGTAAATAAACAAACAATCATCGAAGAGGTGCAATCATCCAGATTCGATGATAATTTTAGTATTGAGGCTTACTTGAATACTTATGAGGGGTATTCAGGTGCTGGTGATGTAATGACAAAATTTGGAGTGAGTTTACGTGATGAAGTTACACTTACAATATCAAGAGAGAGATTTGAAGATTTTATCGCTCCATTTTTAGATCCAAATGACTATGAATTAGGATCAAGGCCGCGTGAGGGTGATTTAGTTTATTTTCCTCTAGGTCAAAGATTATTTGAAGTAAAGTTTGTTGAGCATGAAAAACCTTTTTATCAACTTCAAAAAAATTACACATACGAACTTCAATGTGAACTCTTTGAATATGAAGATGAAATTATTGACACTTCAATTCATGAAATTGATACACAGGTTCAAGATCAAGGATTTATAACCACACTTAATCTAGTTGGTACAGGACGAACTGCGACTGCATCTGCACAATTATCACCTGTGATAAGCGGAAAGGGTTATATAAGGTCTGTAACGGTCTTAAACGACGGTACAGGGTATACATCACCCCCAACAGTCTTTATATCGACTTCTAGGGACGCACAGGGTGTTGATGCATCAGCAGTTGCGATTACAACAAGTATAGGTGGAGTGCATTCCATCAAAGAAATAATTTTAACAAATGCTGGTGCTGGATATACTCAGGCACCTGATATTAACATTGTAGGTGGTGGAGGAAGTGGTGCTATTGCCACATGCTCTATTAATAGTTCGACAAGAGGTGTTATACAATTTACTATTACTGATGAAGGAACTGGATATACAGATGTTCCACTAATTAATATCACAGCACCACCATTTGGAGGTGTTGTAGCAAAAGGTGATGTGATTGTTGATAGTGCAAATGCCAAAATTCAATCTATTCGAGTTAAAGATCCCGGTGAAGGATATGGTAACATTGCACCAACAGTAACGTTTGCAGCACCAAATATTATTACTGGTCGTGGTAATTTTGAGTTAAATGATTTAGTTGTTGGTCAAAAATCAATCACTGAAGCTAGAGTAAAGGAATGGGATTCGGATACCAAAGTTCTTAAAGTATCGAATGTTGGAATAGGAACAACTGTTTTTGGATTTACTCCGGGAGAAGAACTTAGAATTCAAATTGGTGTTAATGATACAGGACAAAGATTATATAAAACTGAGCATGTAAGTCGTTATACAAGGTCGGTATACGTATCTGCTGGATCATCTATTTTAAGTGTAGGTTACGGTAACACAGTAAATGTAAATGTTGGAGATTCAGTTGGTGTCGTAACCGGATTTATTGGTTCAGGAGTTACCGTCCATTCAATCGGTAATTATGGTTATGTTTACATGAGTGAAAAGAGTATTAACACTAGTGGTGCGAGCAAAACAATATCATTTGGAAGCACAACATTTACTGGATATAATATTCGTGAATATGATGATAGAGATATATATGATAGTTACAGCGATAACGACGAGTTTGAAACTGAAGCAGATGCAATCATTGATTTTGCGGAGTCTAATCCATTTGGTACATTCTAATGTTAGGAACATATTACTATCACGAAATACTTAGAAAGACAGTTATTGCATTTGGTACGCTGTTTAATGATATCCATATTCGACATAAAGATCAAAAGGGAAAAGAAATAAGTGATATGAAAGTTGCACTGGCATATGGCCCAATGCAAAAGTTTTTAGCAAGAATTGAACAACAACCTGAGTTAAATAAGGCAACACAGATTACGTTGCCTCGAATGTCATTTGAGATGACTAATATTACATATGATGCTACAAGAAAAGCAGGTATAACTCAAACATTTAAAGCATCAGATGGTACTAATCTTCGTAAGGTATTCATGCCTGTGCCATATAACGTTGGATTTGAATTAAATGTATTAGTAAAATTAAATGATGATGGTCTACAAATTGTAGAACAGATACTTCCATATTTTCAACCTGCATTTAATTTAAGTGTTGATTTAGTGAGTGTGATTGGTGAGAAGAGAGATATTAGTGTTGTATTGGATAACATATCATTCCAAGATGATTATGAAGGAGATTTTGCAACAAGAAGAGCATTAATATACACTTTAAACTTTACTGCAAAAACATATCTATTTGGCCCAGTTGCAGATACTCCAGAAGGAATTATTAAAAAGGTTCAGTTGGATTATCATACAACTATGGATAGAGAGAATGCAAGAAGAGAACTTAGATATGTTACTACTCCTCAAGCAAGAAAAGATTATGATGGTGATAATACTGCAACATTAACATTTAATATTAATACATCTCAAGTAATTATTAATGTAAATGATACTAGTGCACTTGCTGTTAGAGATCGAATTGTTATTGATAGTGAGATAATGCAAGTGAAAGAGATAAAAGACGCAACAACATTAGTTGTGAAAAGAGGATTTAGTCGAACAATCAAGGCTGAACACCTTGAAAATTCAAAAGTTAATAAATTAACTACAGCAGACGATGCATTAATCGAAGTAGGAGATGATTTCGGATTCAACGAAACTTCAAGCATATTTACTGATTCACTGCAATATAATCCTGCTACAAGGACAGACTCATGAACACAAACTTTGATGACATTGAAAAATCTTTAAATGTAGAAACATCTATCGTTAAAAAAGACAACGAAAAACCAGAACTACCGAATGTAGTTTTGAAAAAAGATGATATTAAAAAGGATTACAGTTACACAAGAGGTAATCTTTATTCTTTAATTGAAAAAGGTCAGGAAGCAATCAATGGAATCATGGAAGTTGCAAGTGAAACTGCAAGTCCAAGAGCATATGAAGTTGCAGGACAATTAATTAAAAGTGTTGCAGATAGCACTGATAAATTGATGGATCTTCAAAAGAAAGTAAAAGAATTAGATGAAGAAGGGGCAAAAGCACAGGGAAATGTTACCAATAATGCTTTATTTGTAGGATCAACAACAGAACTTTCAAAAATGCTAAAGAAAGGTTTTCTAAATAATAATGATTCAAAAACTGCAGAATAATGAAATCCTGTAAAAAAGGATACTACTATTGTAACACTGAACAAAAGTGCAAACCGATTCCTGATGGATTTACCGTTAAGGATGATGGTTTTCTTGTAAAAGAAGACAAACAAATTAAAAAAATTGTCAAGCAACTTAGAAAGTCAGTAAAGAGTCATGCAAAACAAGCAGACACTCTTGAGAAAAAAATCTCTGAGAGTAAAAAAGATCATGAACCAGAGATGATTCGTAATCAATTAAAGACTGCAGGTAGAGCATCAAAACGCATTGAAAAACATTCACGAAAGAAAGATAATTTCAAAGCGTGGGTACAATCAAAGATAACTAAGGCATCTGATTACTTAGACACTGCTGCAGATTATCTTGATAGTAAAGAAGTCAACGAAGAAGGTCTTCGTGCATGGTTCGGTAAATCAAGCGGAACTACTAAGTCTGGACGCAAAGTAAAAGGTTGGGTTCAAGTTGGTGGTAAGTATGATGGTAAGCCTTGTGCCCGTCAACCCGGTCAGAAAACAACTCCTAAATGCACATCTTCATCGAAGAGAGCATCTATGAGTGATAAAGAGAGAGATAGTGCTGCAAGAAGAAAGAGAGCAGCAGACCCTAATCAACCACAGAAATCAGGTGCAGCAGCACCAACAATGGTTTCAACTGATCCAAAGAAAAAAATGAAAGAAGAATTTACAACATTACCTTTACGTCTGGAAATTCCTAAAACACAAAGTGATTTCACAAAAGGTTTAATGTTTCGTGAAAGTTTAGAAACAAATGGCGGTATGTTATTTGTCTTTGATCACGTTGCACAACAGTCATTTCATATGACTGAAACAACAATACCTCTTGATATTGCATTTATCGGAGAGAATGGAATAATTGAAAGTATCAAACCCTTAGAACCAAGAGATCCAAATCCAGTTTACTCTGATGGTTCTATTGAATTAGCAATCGAAGTAAATCGTGGTTGGTTTGCAGAAAATAATGTAGAAGTAGGAGATGAATTAGTTGTAGAATATATTGTAGAAAATCCAAAAGAAAAATATCGTTCAGAAACAGGAACAATTTTTGACATTATTAATGAAGTAAAAGATAAGAAAGGTAAGGGTAGTGGAACCAAAGATGCTTGTTATCATAAGGTTAAGTCAAGATACTCTGTATGGCCAAGTGCATATGCATCAGGTGCATTAGTTAAGTGTCGTAAAGTTGGTGCAGCAAACTGGGGTAATAAATCAGAAGGATTAGAAATACAAAATTCAGATGGTAAAACAATTGCAGGTGTAGTTGATATAATTGGGCCTGATAATTTACAACCAATCACAAATGAAAATGGTGTTTGGAAGGGAACTCAACAAGTTACTGAAGCAAAGGTAAGTGAAGAGACACTTGATGAAAAGTGTTGGAAAGGATATGAAAAGAAAGGTATGAAGACGATGTTTGGTAAGAGATATCCAAATTGTGTTAAGAAAAAAGTTGGTGAATCATATAATTGGAGAGAAGAAGTTCTCAAAGATCTTGAACAATCATATGAGGGTAAGGATGAAGTAAAAAAGTTATCTGAGGACGATATGAAGGGTATGAGTGTCAAGTCTGGACACAAGAGACCCACAAAATCAGGTGCTGGTATGACACAGAAAGGTGTTGAAGCATATCGTCGTAGAAATCCCGGATCTAAATTAAAGACTGCTGTAACAACAGAACCATCTAAATTAAAGAAAGGATCAAAGGCAGCAAACAGGAGAAAAAGTTATTGTGCAAGAAGTGCAGGACAAATGAAGAAGTTTCCAAAGGCAGCAAAAGATCCGAATAGTCGATTAAGACAAGCACGAAGACGTTGGAATTGCTGATTAAATTATGTCTGATAATGTTTACCTTGGAAATCCAAATCTAAAAAAAGCAAATACTGCTATTGAATTTACTCAGGAAGAAATTCTTGAGTTTGTTCGATGTAAGGAAGATCCTGTTTATTTTGCACGTAAATATATACAAATAGTATCTCTTGATGAAGGTCTTGTGCCTTTTGAGATGTATGACTTTCAAGAGAAATTAGTACGTAACTTCCATGAAAACCGTTTCAACATTTGTAAGATGCCTCGGCAGACAGGTAAATCTACAAC
>Ga0160422_10001595_pt1 | contig 14177 bp, 15 predicted proteins | sample Fk160mmetaG_FD_108192 | JGI IMG/M metagenome (GOLD analysis project Ga0160422, IMG submission 108192) | Marine microbial communities from the Central Pacific Ocean - Fk160115 60m metaG | ecosystem: Environmental > Aquatic > Marine > Oceanic > Photic zone | place: The Central Pacific Ocean...
TTAGTAAGACTAGCTCAGTATGAAATGCACCCATTGGATTTGGAGGATAGGATTCCTGAAATCAAAAAAGAATTTGGAGTTGAGTATTGTAATATCACACGGTGTTGTACTGAAGTATGTCCTGCAGGCATACAAATAACTGATGATGCGATTATTCAATTAAAAGAACGTGTAGTTGATAGGTATTATGACCCATTGCAAAGAATCTGGCGTACCTTGACTCGTCAGAAAGTTCGCTATTGAAGGTGGGCTTTGATTGACTTTCGCCACCCTTACCAAGTATACTTGCGCTACCATTCTTGGAATATTCTTTGTAAATGTCGGGATAGCGCATTTTACTGACACATCATGGTTTGAACCGATAGTACCTGAATTATTGGGCGACCCCACATTCTGGGTTTTATTAACAGGGATTCTGGAGATCGGTCTCGGTATTGGATTAGTTGTACCGCAACTGCGAAAATACTCCGGCTTATTCATGGCGTTTTTCCTAGTGCTAATTTATTGGGCCAATTTCAATATGTGGGCAAATGACATTCCATTGGACGGCAAGACGTTCGCTGATTTCTGGCACGTGATGCGATTGATTGCGCAAGTGTTGATGATTACTGTAGCCCTATGGGTTGGTGGTTGGCTTACATCCCGACAAAAATTTGCTTAGTTAGTAATACTATCAGCGAGTTTTAATTAATATTTTGAAATAAAAAAAGCCCCCACAAAGGCCGAGGCCTTCATGGGGGCAGTTATATTCCGCAGAATATATCAGTTCATAGCTTGTCATTTTTAGGAACAGCGCCTCAGAGGTGCTCGATTCCGATTTTCTTGACGTTTGCCTTCTTGATCTTGTCAGGAAGCCAGGCTGGGCCGTTTGCAGGCTTGTCAACCATTGATATGCTGCCAGTGAAGCAGTGGACTCTCTTGGTTCCACGCTCTCTTAGGCGTATATCGGTGTGTCCACGAGTTGCTGCTTTGAGTGCAGCACCGCGTGGTTGTTTGCTCGCAAATACTTGGCTTGTATCATCATTGCCCTTCAGTAGGACGAAATATTTCTTATCAGACATTTTGGATAACCTCCAGATTTAAGTAAATTAGTCAGGTATATAGTATTTTTGCCAAAAAACCGGGATACTGCGCTACATATGGGGCGCAGCACCCCTTTCGGCCACCTATTTTTCACACAAACCGTGTATAGAGAGCCATACTATACTACATCAGCACCGGCAAGAGTTTTGGTATTTATGACACCTTCAACCGGCCTGATAGTTTCCACTACAGTCTTAGCAATCGATGCTAAATCATCTGCTACTAATTTCACTATTAGATCATAATCGCCAAATAACACGGTTATATCATCGACATTCTTCATACTCTTAATCGAGTTGTAGGCCTCAATTTCCATTCCAGGCGTTACATTGACTAACACATATCCTACTGCCATGCTATCGGTTAACCTAAGACTAGGTAGATAATGAATTATTCTAGAGAATTCGTCGGATTGTGGTTAATTATGAAAAAAAGTTAAAATTTCGCACATTTTTGCGAACCAAATAAGTAAGACACCCCTTCATGCTTACACTATGCCGGAGTTATATATGGCCAGAACCTGTAAATGGGGCGTATTGACTGTTGTTGGTGGTGAAGTATGGGACCACAGCGGTGACGCATTAATAACCCCGGCAAATAATAGATTATCTGGTCGTGAAGGTCTTGATTCACTGATTCACGCTAAAGCTGGTCAAGAGTTGACTCAAGTAACTCGAAATATCTGTTTGGAGAAAAGGAAAATAAACGCACCTCCCTGTGCAGTTACTCATAATGTGGTCACTGAGCCATATGCTTTAGCGACCAATTTCAAGTACATTATTCACGCAGTTGGACCAGATTGCCGGCGGCCTAGCCAAGATGAGTCACGACGTCAATTATTGCCTGAGACATATCACAATTTATTCGATAGATTCAAAGAAATGAAAGATGTTAACAGAATAGTTTCACCACCAATTTCAATGGGTATTTTCGGTTATCCGCACAGAGAAGGTGCCAGAATCACCCTTGAAGTATTGCTTAACCACTTGGACGGCGAGGAGGATCCTGGATTCCGAGAATTCGTATTAGTCATCAAAGAACGTAACTTTATCAACAATATGCGCACAGTTTATCGGGAGTCAGAAGATCAATTACCCGGCCTAGATACTACCAACCAATAGGTGATTGATTGGTCAATCTTGTACAGTCGGTAACCGATGCGTTTCCTACTGACAGAAAAAGTTTTGATTCGGTGATAATGATTTCTAACAGCGTGAAAAAAATCCGCCAGATACATGCTGTGATTCCAGACTATGTCAACACAACAATATTGACTAGTCAATCTAGGGTAATTGATTCCTTTAACGACGATGACATCGTTGTAGAAATGATGGATGAATCTCTCTCGTCGATGGGATTACAGGTTCTCTCACAGCTGCATGATATGATTCTTCAAGCAATAGGCGAAGGTAGTATTTCGCGAGGGGAAAAACTGCTGGTAATTCTTGCTGAGCCAATGGATGGTATATTCTCAGTCGATACTACCATGTTGAGTGCTAATCGTTTCGCCACCCTAGCAGGAGAAGTAAATATTGAGCTTGAAGTGCTTACGAAAGCTATGCAGTTAGCTAGGCACATCGCCTCACGCGGTAGAGAGGGTCATTCTGTGGGGGCTTTATTTGCCATCGGTTCCTTGCCCAAACTAAGAAAATATTCAACACCACTTGTGCTAAATCCATTTAAGGGACATAGGGCAGAAAAAAAGAGCATTTTGTTAGACGAAAATCACGAGACATTAGCGGAATTTGCCTGGTTAGATGGCGCTATTTTCTTCAATAAAAATGGTGTTGCAAGCGATGCTGGCCGGTACATCCAAGTTCCTGCTGGGACTCAGCCAAAATATGGTGAAGGTGGTAGACATCTTGCGGCCCGGGCAATTTCTCAATTAGCTGATTGTGTGGCAATATGCGTTTCATCATCTGGTAAGATTACTCTCTACGTTAACGGTAGAGAGCGATACAAGGTCAGATTAAATTGATTATTCAGCCTCTTGTAGGTTTATCTCAAACGGATTCAGACCAATTTCGGCTGAGTTAATTCTTTGATTGATTAGGTGTAAGTCGTCTTTAGCACCTTTCAACGAGGCAGATTGTATATTACGGCTGACGATTTCTTTTATCCGTTTGATTGATGATAATCTCTGATTTTTGTCTTTTGGACGTAACTGTTCGCCTCTTAGCGACATTAACCAATCTTCGAGGACATTTTTCCCCCATTCGGGAGCTCGCATCTTCGCCGCAAGTAGGATATCTGAATTACGATGTCGAAAGCGCACTCTCCCATCATTTAGCCGAGTTGCTTGAATGGAACCAGGATTCCATATATCTATTGGTATGTGTAGATGATGTTTTATTTCTATTCGGTCGCGTTCCATGTTTAGTGCATCAGGCTTGAAGGTGAAATTAGCAATCAATACGCTACGCGGAAGTTTTATGAAAACCTGAACAGTTTCATCATCTTCAAACCATTCTAAGATTTCTAGTGGTTCTTGGCCCCAAGTTTCATCGCACCATTCTGCAATATCTTCGCTCAGTGGTTGCATGATTTGCCCTCGGTGCGGTCACTCTTCAACTTTGTTCATATTTTGTTAATATTCAAATCGAGTGACTGTCTGGATGAAGCATGGCTGCTAGTTGGGGGACGGTCGAGTTTGATTGGTCTTTCATATTACTATTAATTTTGTCTTGGTATATTCTTTTACGCATCTGGGAGAACAACGGTACTCTAGATCGGTGGAACGCTACCAGAGTGTTTGGAGTTATCCTTATGATCCGAACCAAGCGCGGTCTCAAGTTGTTGGACAAGACAGTAAAACCTCGAGGCTTTTGGCGTTTTTACGGAGAAATTTCTCTCTGGGTTTGTGTTTTTTCAATGCTAATGGTGGGTCTGTTAATGATTGTAGCATTCATCACGGCATTAGTATCTCCGCCACAAACACCTCCTCCCTCCGCCAGCGAGTTAGTTGCGATACCTGGGCTAAACCCAGTCATTCCACTTGGTTGGGGGGCTCTAGCGTTTATTGTAGCGCTAGTAATTCATGAATTTGGCCATGGTCTGTTAGCCCGTGCCCACGGCATGAGAATTAGATCGTTCGGGCTATTACAACTTGGACCATTACCACTTGGTGCTTTTGCCGAGCCGCAATATGAGGAATTGACAACTGCGCCTAGCAAAGAACGCATGAGAATGTTTGCGGCAGGTCCGGCGACGAACATTTTTGCGGCAGTTATTTGTTTGATATTCCTCGGCGGGTTGGCGGGTCAATTTGTCGCTAATGACACTGGTGTTCATGTCAGAGGTATCGTGCAAGATGAGGGGGCGTTCGAGGCCGGACTGCAGCCTTGGGATACGATTCAATACATAGACGAGGCTCCAGTAACCAATGTTGATGAATTTTACAACGTGATGGAATATTACTCTGCTAATGATACTATTAGTATCACAGTGTTGCATAGCGATGGGCAAGTAGAAGTCCTTAATGCAACACTGTCTGATAAATACGATTATTATTTACAATTAGGCTGGTCCAACAGCGACTTAGAAACCTTGGGTGTTGAACGTGGAGACCCGTTTCTTGGAGTTGAGGGTCTATCCGGTGGGACTGCGGGTATCGATCGGATAGCAGGGCCTCTATCGCCGCGCTGGGAAGGAAACTTTTTGCAAAAATCAGTGATGGTACCATTCCACACCCTCAGCATGATGGTTGTCCCATTCGAGCTGCAAGGCTTAGCAATGCACCCTTTCGAGGAATCACTACTAGAAGCTGAGGATAACTCTTTTGCTCAATTACTTGGTGAAGATGGGTTACTATTTTTAGTCAATTTGTTCTTTTGGCTATTGTGGGTAAATATCTTGTTAGGTTTCACCAACCTGATTCCGATGGTACCGTTTGATGGTGGGCATATGTTCAAGGATATGCTTCGAGGAGTGTTGAATGCAGTGAAGAATTTGGGCCGAAAATTGAAATTTTGGGATATTAACCCGATGTGGATCGAACATATCTCTAGCAAGGCTTCTAACATTTCATCGCTTGCATTACTAGGGATGATATTGTTTATCATCCTTATACCGTATCTATAGGTTGCGCAACCGACGTTGTTGTAATTCGGCCAGTATGTCTCTCCGGGGTTCTGAATCATAGCTGATTTGGTCAAATTCATCGCGTTCTATGTCATCAGATAGTGCCTTGGTTCGGGATTGCAAGGCTGCCAATTCACCGGCAGAGGTTTCCGGCATCGAGCAAATAAGTGCAATAAACTCATTCAATTCCATTCCTTCCTCCCAATTAAGATGTGGCTTGCCGTTACGTGTTAGTGGCAAACTAGGTATTGAGGGAGCAAGTTTTCTCAACTTCCCGTGTAAACTCTTAGTTCCAACCCGGAAAATGCGCCATGAATCACCTCTTATTCCCTTCAGTCGGTAGGCATAAAGCGGCATTAAACATGATCTATTACCCTCATAAACTAGAGAATTATACTGCTCTAGTGTCCGACCTGATAGATACAACTTTGCTTCCTTTGATGATTTTACTTCGATTGGGAAACAGATATCGCCTCTCAGGGCAAGTAAATCACCAGAACCTTCGATCCCTGATCCAGCCGCTCTGACTACGAGAAACGGCCGTTGTTCAATTAACTTCATTCTGGCTTTTTGTAACTCACTGCAGGATTTAATGATTGCATCTACGCCTTTTGGCAAGCCAGCGAGAACCAGTCGCAATTCTCTTTCGTATTTGCTACTCACAGTCTTATATCACTGTCAAGAGTTTTTGATAACTTCGGTAAAGATTACCAGTTTATTGACAGTTTTACGATTGGTAACCAATTCGGTAGGTTTGAGATAGTCTGACCCATGGCGACATTATGGGGCGTTTAGCAATTAGAACAAACGATTTCCAATTGTCGTTCAAACTCATTGAAAAGTTACGCGCCGACTCCCTAGATTTTGAGGTCATTGATGTCAATACACCGGTTCACGATGACAGCATCGTGTGGTTTTCAACGCCGTCAGAGATTGTCGATTTTCCCGCAATGGGAACTCCTATACCTGTAGATTTAGATTCGATTGATAGCGCAGTAATGTCTGCTGTGTTCCAATTGAAGGGACCTCAAGAATCAATGTCATTGGTAATAGGTATCGATCCTGGCCCATATCCCGGAATTGCGTGGTTAGTCGATGGCGCATTTTGTGGGATAATGCAACTTACATCTACCAAGGAGCTCATGCCAAATCTAATCAGGCTCAGAGAAATAGGTAGTTTTGTCAACATCACGATTAAGGTTGGTGATGGAGCACCGTTAATTAGAGATCAGATAATCAATGATTGTATTGCTGAAAACTGGGTCACCGAACAGGTCAATGAAAATAGTACATCGTCCGGGTTGATTAGAAATAATCATTCAACCTCTGCACTGAGGATAGCGACCAGTAACGGTACAAAGATATGGCAGACTAGAAGTATCAAACCAACACAGGGAGACATAAAATACATTCAAACGGAAAGTAGGAAGCGCTCAAATGGGAAATTCACCATTTCTCAAACGGTTGCTGCAATGGTTGCCGTAGGTGAAATTAGTATGGACGAAGCACTTGCTATGAGGTCAAGTTATTCTTCTGAGGAGTAATCATCCTCGATTTTTGCCTGCTCCATTTCCGGAGATTTTTGCATTAGTTTACTAAGTCCAACCTCCAAACCTACCGGAGCAAAAATTATCCCGCCGATAACCATTGCAAGAAATAGAAACGACGACCCAGGAACATATTGTGTGCCAGGGGAACTAGGGCCGCTTAGCATTAGTTTAACAGTGCCTAACCAGGGTATTTCACCACCAGCAACTCCAACTAACCAAGACTCTCTGACGGGCCCAGCAACGCCCGAGGCACTATGTACTCCAGATGAGCCGTTGACTACCAGACCTCCCTGATCAACAGAGCATTGGTTGTTGTCACCCAGAGTGACAATTCCAGAGTGTTTTGGTTGCCAATCCCAGACCACGAGATAAGGCTCAACATTGGCATGAGCAAACCGCTTACAATCGTAATAACCAGCATGATAACCGTCAAATCTTATTGTTACAGTTTCTGAGTTGGTGACGTTAGTGCCGGGTACAGACCAAGTTAACACACATGTGCCTTGCAAACCATCTGAATCTTTAGCCGCGCTATCCCAGGTACCGCCTTCTGGGCAATGCTCAGACTCACTTGCATCGGCACTTACGGTGCGGTCTGGTGATACAGTTTGACTTGCTTCCACCCGTAAGATCGCTCGATGGATAATTGGTGTACCTGCATCACCGTTCTTCTGGTAAATTATTACATCTCCCGCCATACCATGGGTTTCATAACCGAAATATTTGTTACCCCTGTCGCTAGCCTCAGCAAAGGTAACTATGTTGTCGTAAGGAGTGTCCATAACAAGTATAAGATCGCCAGCATCAATGCTTCCAACTTCGCCATTCTCTTCATGAATCATTGATGATGATTCGACAACAACTAACGGCGGCATAGTGCCAGTATGTGCCCAAAGACCCAATACCAGAAAAGCAATCATCGCTACAGCCAACAACATCTCTCGCAAGAGGTTGCTAAGTGGGCTTTTGTCAGTCAAATGACAACCTCATTTGCGCTTCTTCAGACCCTTTTCAACAAGAAAATCTTCCCAGGCAACTGCGTGTCCTGCTCCAAGTATATTCGCTGCTTCGTCACCCTCAGATTTGCGCCTCTTTAATTCCGAAGTTGATTCAATTTGCTTTAATTCTTCGAGTAGATTTACATGACCGCGCAAGTTGAGGAATTCTGGAGTTGCAATTATCAGCATTAAACTTGATAAGACAATCATGCCAATGGCTGCACCGGTAAATTCGCCCCATTCGCTATCGCCTTGCAAGAATAATAATTGATAGGCACTGACCATCAGTAAAATCGCTGATGCGCCAAATGCGGTAGCACTCAGCATTAGTTGTTTACCGTGTTGTTTTGCCCATAATTCACCAAAAAACCCCATATCATCACCAGTGCTTGACATATGGTATCATGTTTGAGTTCTTTGATGTTTTGTTTGTCAAACCAACTACAAATGCTCAAAAGTAATTGAACAAGAGGTATGGTACAGGGGTGGGGAGAGTATGTCTAGTGTATTTTCTCTACTTCACGAAAATCTGCAAAAAGCGCTAACTACGAAGGGATGGCAACCAACACCGATTCAAGAATCTGCAATTCCAGAAATTATTGCTGGCAAGAATCGACTTTTGATAGCGCCAACTGGTTCAGGTAAGACGCTTTCGGCAATCCTACCTATTCTACACCGTTGTATCACTGAACAATGGCACCCCCTATCTGTATTGTACATCACACCATTAAGGGCTTTGAATCGTGATGTTGACCGCAGACTACAAGAAATAGCCGAGGCGGTCGGATTAAGAGTTGGCCTTAGACATGGAGACACAACACAATCAGAACGGGCAAGACAAGTCCGCAAGCCACCACACATACTGGTCACTACACCTGAAACATTCCAGTTGATGTTTACCGGCAAGAATTTGCGGGAATTACTCAAGACCGTCAATGCAGTAATAATCGATGAAGTACACGATCTCGCTGCAAGTGAGCGGGGCTGGCAGTTATCGCTTGGACTAGCGAGATTGGAGGCATTGTCGGGTAAACAAGTCCAGCGTATTGGTCTATCAGCAACCGTTGGCAATCCACTACAGGTTGCTGAATGGTTGGCAGAAGATGGTCAACCAATCATTGAAACGGGTAAACGGGTAACGGAGTTATTGGTAGAAACAGAATTTCCAGAATCTAAGGATGAAACAGGTGGCATTGAGTATGCAATACCCTCACGGGCTCATGCAATATTTAGAAAAGTAATATCGATAATTGAAAAAGATGCACCATGTTTACTATTTGTCAATAGTAGAAGCGACGCTGAGACAATTGCCAACAGGCTGCAAAAGATGGCGCCACACCTTGAGATAGGCGTCCATCATGGTTCTCTAGCAACTAAAACTAGAGTTGAGATGGAGAATGGATTGCGCAGCGGAGAAATATCTGGTCTGGTCTGTACTTCAAGTTTGGAATTGGGTATCGATATCGGTTTAATCAATCGAATCATCCAAATCAAGAGTCCTCGTTCCGTAGACCGTCTACTGCAGCGAGTTGGAAGAGCAGACCACCGGCTTGGTGGAATCGGTCGAGGCAATGTCTTTGCATGGGACTGTGATGAACTAGCTGAGGCAGCAGTAATTGCTCAACGAGCAATGCGAGGTGAGCTTGAACCAGTTGTCTGGCGCAAAAACCCGCGCACAGTTGCAGTAAATCAACTGATTTTAATGGCTCATAGTTTCAAAGCAGTGCCAATAGACCGCGCAACAGAAATAATTGCTGAGGCGCCACAGTTTGAGCATTGGTCGCGCAAGGATACAGTGGAACTACTGCAAGTTATTGCCGAAAATTGGTTGTTGAAATATGCGGAAGTACCAGCAGATGTTCCATGGTATAGGTGGCCTTCAGCAATTTATGAGGAGGCGAAGACTATCGCTGAAAATAAATTTGTTGAACTACCAGAGCAAAGGCCAATGTTCAATACACCGGATGATGAAATACCAAACGAACTGAAATCAATCAGCCTTCAGTTGCCGAATCAGTATGCTAATGGCTGGTTTTCGATAGCAGGAAGAACCAGGGAATGGGTAAGTAATCACCTTTCAATGATTCCCGACAAGCAATCATACCGGGTAAGAGATAGCGTGACGAGAAAAACCATCGGTAGCGTCGATGAGGCATTTGTGTTATCTTTGAACGATTCAGGTGAAGAAGAGGATGGCGCAGTCCGTCGATTTGTTATTGCGGGCCGGACATGGATGATAATTGATGCAGACCCGGAAAAATCGGAGTTGCTGGTGGTTCCTGCATCAGATCAAGCAAAAGCTCCGCAGTGGGTCGGTGAGCTGCCTCCGGTTCCAGCAGAGGTGGCGAGAGAAGTTGGTAAATTGCGGCAATTAATTGCTGATGATTTGGGGCTCTTGCCTAACTCCTCGTCAGGGCAAAAGCCAATCGACCGTTTCAATCTTCTTGCGTCAGAATCTCTGAGTATTATTGACTATCCGATCAATGAGCATGGCTTGGGGATGCTTAGTGATGAAATTGGTGAGCATATGGAAAAATCAGGTAGCTTACCTACCGACAGTAGAATTACCATCGAGGAAAGAAACGACGCAATAATTGTAAATTCTTGTCAAGGTACGAAAATAAATGAAACCATTGGGCATCTATTACTAGCATTGGCTTCTACTAAATCAGGCAATTGGGGGCGATTAATTGTTGAGCCAACTCGGCTCGGTATTCAGGCGAGCGGTATCACGCCAGATGATTTGGTCAGTTGGTTGAGAGAGACTCCTCCTGAAGCACTTGAGGGTTTACTAAGCGTTACTCTGCCCAACTCAAGGCAACTCAGATGGCGATTTGCCGAAGTAGGCAAAGTGTTTGGTATCATCAGGCATGGAGTTGATCCACGAAGAATAAATTTGCAGGCACTCATCAGAAAATATCGTGGCACCGTAGTATTAGAAGAGGTATTGGAAAAATTATTTTTTGAAAAAATGGATATTCAAGGGGCTTCCGACTTATTATCTGCAATACAAGATGGAGTAATATCAATTGAAATCTCAGCTGCGGGGCCAATCGGGATATCGAGACGGTCGAGCAAAGATTTGCTCCTACCAAATTGGGACAATGCAGCAGTAAGGGAGCGTCTGAGAGTCCGATTAGAAAATGAACGGGCAGTATTATGTTGTCTCAAATGTCAAAGTGTGCGGCGCTTCAGAGTGGCTAGATACAACGAGATTTCTGATATAACCACCTGCGCCAAGTGCAAAGGTAGGATGTTGGCATGTGCCAGAGAAGGGCTACTTTCAATGCTCAAAGATTGGGTGAAATCTGAAGAGGATTCCGACCGCATTCGGATGATAAAAAATGCCGAGATGGTACAAAACCGTGGTCAGGAGGCGATTCTTTGCTTGATGGGTCGCGGCATCGGCGAAGCGACTGCACAGAGAATACTGCGTAAGGTAGCGCGCAACAATAGAGATGGACTGTTTCGAGCAATACATCTTGCTGAGGTAGAATATGCCCGCACCAGAAGATTTTGGGGCTAGTCAGCACCATCCTGTAAGTTAATCAACTCCGCAGCTCTGACCACATCACCTTCTTCCCACCAATCTACCGCAATAAATGTCGGCCTTTTGCCGTGTTGTGCCCAACATTCATTCGCTCGTTCAACGAGAAATTCGAGGTCATTAGCAGCCTCAGCTTGCGTCGGGTCTGCCAGTCCAATCTGATTGCTCAACCAATTATTCATGTGATAAACGACTTGATTTTCATCACCTCTATGGACATCGCAGTTCATCTCTGTAGTGCTTTTTTCACCATAATTGGTGGTCCAACTGTGGCTTAAAAAGTCATGAATCCAAGGGTGCCGAGAATCGTCAGCCTGTTCCCAAAAAACCACCAAATTTGTTTCATTGTCAATCATATCTTGCAGTGTTGGCCAAGGTTGGTTTAACTCGTGAATAAACACACGACTCATCAGTCCGGAGTCAGTGAAGACCTGTTCGAGGTGTTCGGGACTGACATAATTCTCGACTAAAACGGTGACCACATCTTGCGGATTATCATCCATTTCATCGTTTAATTCCGATAACCAATCAACTGCACTGACATTCCCATATACGCATGGACTAAATCCGCGGTCATCACTGCCGTGGCATAATCTCACGCCCGCCAAGGTTTTGTCATTCAAATTATCATAGTGTGTATCGATCATGAATGCCCGCATGCCTGCCGCCCATTGAGCATTAAAACCGGTTCTGTGATTGCTCGCTGGGTAATATATTCCATCGTCTTCGGTGGCAAATGCATTGTGAGTTTCGGGAAATGTGACATTATCATAAGTCCGCAAGCACAGAATTATCATACCGTTACACGGAACTGTAGGCTCCGGTTCCGGTTCTGGCTCAGGCTCGGGTTCTGGCTCAGGCTCGGGTTCTGGTTCCGGCTCGGGTTCTGGTTCCGGCTCGGGCTCAGGCTCGGGTTCTGGCTCAATCTGTTCCTCCTCGGATTCATTCCCATCATTGCTCAGTAATTCTGTAGGGTCTAAACAGCCGGAAACCAGAAGTAAGGTTGACAATACCAGTGTGAGAAACACTCGGCCCATGTCAGTCCCTGTGAGTCTATGTCAATCAATTAAGCGGTTGTTGTTGAATATTAGATACTTCTAACCTTGACTCCGGCTTCTTTCATCATTTCGGTAGACGTGTCAAAGTCAGCCTGCCAGCGCTCTGGGATTTCATTAGTTTTCGGATATACTACTTCGCGTACGCCGGCTTGTATCAGCGAGCGAGCGCATCTTGAGCATGGAGGCCAGGTGACATATGCAGTGCTATTTTTTAGTGAAACGCCGATTCTTGCTGCGTGCATTATTGCATTTTCTTCAGCATGACAGATTAGTGGGTATTTTTTTTCACGGTCCAGCAAACGGTCATCATTATCCTCAATTCCACGTGGAAAGCCATTGAATCCAGTGGAACGAATTTCTCGGTCCTCTCCGACAACAACGCAGCCTACTTTTGTAGAGGGGTCTTTGCTCCAGAGAGATATGTGTTTGGCAAGTTCAATGAATCTGAAGTCCCACTTTTCACTCATCTCAACCACCAACGCCTGCATGTCTTTATCCTTCATTGCTTCGGCAGTAAACTCAGGTCTTCATCGGTGTTTTTACCTAGGTAATTTAGAATATTACCCTGCAAGTAGAGTGACCCGATGGATAATATTGGGCCAGCATCGTGTGGATTTATGTTACTTAACATATCGATTACATCACGATAATTGTTTACAATCTTGACAGAACACCCCTTCCATTCATACTCTGCTAGCATACTTGGTTCAACGCCCGGATATCTTCCACCTTGTGGTTTCGTCAAGTAGAGAGTTACTGCGGAAAAATGGCCACATATATCATGCACTAGTTTGAGCATCACATCCAATTCTACTTGTGGTGAAGTCCCAAATATTAGGGATAGGCGATCTTCCGGGTTTTCGGATTTGGCTAATTCAATAAGCTGGTTTTTTACCCGGTCTAACCCGGTTGGATTGTGGGCTGCATCAAGGATAATCTTGTGTCCTTGCGGCAGGTGGAATTGTTGCTGACGTGCGGGCCAATTAACAAGGATTTTTGCCTCGTCTAGTCGCCTTACACTGATAGATAGAGCCATGAATGCTTCCCTAGCTAAGGCGCAGGCTTCATCGAGAACTGTTACACCATCATTAATTTCAACGAATGTGCAATCAGTATCAAGCGGCGTCTCATTGAGTTCTTGTTGGGCACAATTTGTGGCGCATTGGGTTACAAAGTCTTCATAACCAGATATTGGCATTTTTCTTGCTATCAGGATCTTACCGGGTCTCGCTATAGCCGCTTTTTCTTTGATTATTTGGTAGATGTTGTCGCCTAGAATGTCAGTGTGCTCAGTGGTTATCGAGGTGAGAATCGACAAATCCGCAGGGGCGCATCGAGTCGCATCTAATCTCCCGCCTAAACCAGTTTCCAAGATCAGAAATTTTGGTTGATACATTGATGTGACAACCATTGCAGCCAAAAAAGTGGTTTCAAAAAATGTTGGATTCAGTGATAGTTTGTTGGAAACTTGTTCCACCATCATGAGCGCTTCGTCAAATGTTGTTGCATCCAATGGCCGTCCATTCCACCTTATTCGCTCTTCTACCCGACATAAGTGAGGTGATGTGAACAATACGTTTGAATCAGAATTTAGACTTAATGCTGTAGCCATCAGTGAACACAGTGTTCCTTTGCCATTACTCCCTGCAACGTGTATAATTGTGGTTCCATTCAGTTCTAAGTTCAGTTCGTTAAGCATCGCAAAAGTTGTGCTCAAGTGCAACGACATGCCGCTTTGTTTGGTGGACTCCAACCATTGACGAATAGCTGAAACCTCTCCCATATTTAGGCGATAGAGACTCATGGAATAATTATTCGCAAGTTGATTAATCTTTGAGTAACAAAAGCGATTCCCTCAAAA
>Ga0160422_10001598_pt1 | contig 14163 bp, 14 predicted proteins | sample Fk160mmetaG_FD_108192 | JGI IMG/M metagenome (GOLD analysis project Ga0160422, IMG submission 108192) | Marine microbial communities from the Central Pacific Ocean - Fk160115 60m metaG | ecosystem: Environmental > Aquatic > Marine > Oceanic > Photic zone | place: The Central Pacific Ocean...
AGAGCTTACTGTGAATTATTTATTTATATTTTCCCATTTTACTATGCCCCAACTTTAATTTATAATCTTGGAAATGTAACTAGTGGTTTTGAAATTGGATCTACATTTGGTGGTTCTGAGGTTTTTGATACTACTTCATTGGTTTATGGATTGAATATAATAATTTCTTTTATACTCATTTCTCTTTTTAATGTCCAAGAACAAATTGAAAACCCTTTTGATGGTGATGGGATGGATGATATTCAGTTAGATAATTACGAACTGGAATATTAATTTCCTATTTCTTTTGCTATTTGATTTGCCACAACATTACCCGATATAATAGAAGGAGGTACTCCTGGTCCAGGAACCGTAAGTTGTCCTGAGAAAAATAAGTTCTTTAATTTCTTATTTTTAAGAGAGGGCTTATAAATGGCTGTCTGCATCAAAGTATTTGCAAGTCCGTAAGCATTTCCCTTAAAAGAATTGTAGTCATTTTTAAAATCTTGGATTGCATAACTCTTTTTATAAACTATATGATCTCTTATATTTTGTTTTGTTAATTTCTCAAGACGTGATAAAATTAGATCAAAATACCTTTTCCTGATTATCCTATTATCTTCAAGGTCTGGTGCAATTGGCATAAGAAGAAATAAACAATCTTGATTTTTTGGAGCCAAAGATTTATCACTTACAGAGGGAAAAGATGCATAGAATAAAGGTTCAGATGGCCATCTTGGAGTAGAATAAATTTCTTCAGCATGATTCTCAAAATCTTTGTCAAAGAAAAGACAGTGATGTTGTATATTCTTTACCTTCTTGTCTAATCCTATATAGAATAATAGTGAGGAAGGAGCAAGAACTCTTTTGTCCCAGTAAGATTTACTATAATTCCTAAACTTACTCTCTAATACTTTCTGATCAATATGGTTATAATCAGCAGCACAAACAACATAATCTGCATCATATGTTTTCTTTTTTGTAATAACATAAGAAATAGATTTTTTGTTATATGAAAATCTTTTCACTTCTTCATTATTATAGAATTTTACTCCTTTCTCCTTTGCTAATTCTACCATACCATCTATAACTTTACTAAATCCTCCCTCTGGATACCAAGTCCCCAATTTTATATCTGCATAATTCATAAGACTGTATAATGCTGGTGTATTTTTTGGTGTAGCTCCAAGGAAAAGAATAGGGAACTCTAATAATTTTATTAGCTTTTCATTTTTAAAAAATTTTCTAATGTGTGTATGCATTGACTTAAAAATATCAAGCTTTAACGCCCCTGATATTGTTTCATAATTCATAAACTCTGTTATCGAAAGACCAGGTTTATAAACAAGATTATTTATGCCAACTTTATATTTTTCCTCAGCTTGTTTAAGAAATTCGTCAAGTTTTAATCCACTACCTTCCTCAAAACTTTCAAACAATTCTCTTAGTGACTCATAATCTGCTGGTATATCAATTTTTTCATCATTTGAAAAATATACTCGGTACGATGGGTCAAGTCTTTTCAAATTGATATAGTCGTTAATGTCTTTATCAAAATCTTTAAAAAATTTTTCAAATACATCAGGCATCCAGTACCATGATGGTCCCATATCAAACGTGAAGCCTTTAGAGGAAAATTTTCTTGCTCTACCTCCATGTGTGGAATTCTTCTCAAGAACAAATACGTTATGTCCAAAATTAGCAAGGTATGTTGCTGCAGATATTCCAGCAAAACCACTCCCAATTACACAAATATTTTTTTTATTTTTCATCAAATTCCAAGTAACAATTTACCCATTCATCATCAAATTTCATATTGTATTTTTTATAGAAATTAATTCCAATTTTATTCCATTCTAACACTTGCAGAGATAGTCCGACACAAGACTTTTCTCTAGCAAATTTAGTTACTTCATCAAATAACTTTTTCCCAATACCCTTTCTTCTGTGTTTGCCATTAACAATCAAGTCTTCTAAGTATAAAACCTTACCTTTCCACGTAGAATACCTAAAAAAAGTTAAAGCAATCCCTATAATTTTTTTGTTTTTCTCAGCAACAAAGAGATCAAAAACTTTATTATTTCCAAAACCATCATTCTCTAGTCTTTCTATGGTGTTTGATACCATATCTAATGCATTTTCGTATTTAGCAAGTTCTTTAATTAGTTCTAGCGTCTGAGGTATATCCTCTTTTGTCCCCTTACGGATTATCATAAAGTTATTTTTTTAAATCCAGTGTACTTGTGAAGGATTTTAGGGATATTAATTTCTTTTCCATTTTGATGTGTCTCAATTATTGCAGCAACTATTCTTGGTAAAGCTAATGCCGATCCATTTAGTGTGTTAGCTAAGATCTTATTTTTACCGTCTCTTACTTTTAAATTCATTCTATTTGCTTGGTACGTTCTGAAATTACTAACTGAGCTACACTCAAGCCATCTTTTTTGACCAGGGGCATACACCTCAAAGTCATAGGTGATACTTGCAGTAAAGCCTAAGTCTCCACCACAAAGCAAAAGTTTTCTGTACGAGATTTCTAAAGATTTTATAAGACTTTCCACATAATTACACATTTCTTCAAGTGCTTTATCAGAATTATTTCCGTTCTCTATCTGAACGATTTCAACTTTATCAAACTGATGAAGTCTATTTAGTCCTCTGACATGCGAACCCCATGAACCAGCCTCTTTTCTAAAGCAGGGGGTATATGCAACATTCTTTATTGGGAGTGTTTCTTTATCAATTATCTTTCTCCTGTACATATTTGTAATAGGAACCTCTGCGGTTGGTATCATGTAAAGATTTTCATTTTCTATCTTATACATCTGACCCTCTTTGTCAGGTAATTGACCCGTCCCAAACCCTGATTCTTCGTTAATAAGAACAGGAGGTTGAACTTCAGAATAACCATTGGAGTTAGCTTCATCTAAAAAATAGTTTATCAAAGCTCTCTGAAGTTTAGCTCCCTTTTCTACGTAAACGGGGAATCCGGCACCAGTAATTTTATTTCCTATATCAAAATCAATTAGATTAAAATCCTTTATAAGGTCCCAGTGCGGTTTGTATTTTATTTTATTAGATATTTTTAATTCTTTACTTAATACTATCATATTATCTTCATCTGAATTGCCCTCAGGAACAATCTCATCAGGTATGTTTGGAATATTATATAACATATCCATTAGATCTATTTCTACACTTTTAAGATCTTCAGAAATTAATTTACTCTTTTCTTTAAGCTCTCCTGATCTTTTTTTTAGTTCTTCTAATGAGTCTCTTTCACCATTTTTAATCCTAATGCCAATGTCTTTGGCTATAATATTTGATTCTTCAAGAATTTTATCAAGTTCAGACTTTAATTTTTTTCTCAGGTCATCTAGTTCAATAACTTTTGACAATTCAGTATCGATATCTTTAAGGCCTCTCTTCTTTAGTGCTGATGCAATCTTATTTTTTTCAGATCTTAACTCATTAAGTTCAATCATAACATGAATTTTTATATGAAGTTAACACGATTGACAATAATAATTCAATCTAATAAAAATTAATATTTTTTTTGACAATATGTATAATAATGGTATCATTGCGGTGTCAATTGTTATTAGGCCATCCTAAAAACATAATCTTTTTAATTTTTTTATAATCAAAACTTTTTCGATATGTATACAATGGACGACTTAAATGATAAGCTGTTATCTGAACTTAAAGAGATAACCGAGGAGCTAGGGATAAAAGGTGCTTCCAAATTATCTAAACAAGATCTTATCTACAAAATTTTAGACGAGCAAGCAATCTCCAAGCCAAAAAAAATTCAAGATAAAAGTGATATAAAATCATCAAAATCCAAATCTGTAACTAAGACTAAGTCTAGTGAAAAGCCAGAGCAAAGAGATACAAGAAGACCATCACCCAAAAAGTCTGAATATGAGAATAAGGTAAAAGAATTTGAAGGTGTAATTGAAAGTGAAGGTGTTCTAGAAATGATGCAAGACGGATATGGTTTTTTAAGAAGTAGTGATTATAATTATTTAGCTAGCCCTGATGATATATATGTTTCACCATCTCAAATTAAATTATTTGGATTAAAAACTGGTGATACAGTTTTTGGTAAAATAAGGCCACCAAAAGAAAATGAAAAATATTTTGCCTTAATTGAGGTTTCTAAAATTAATGGTAAAAAACCAGAGGAAGTAAGAGACAGAATTCCTTTCAAGTATTTAACACCTCTATTCCCAGAAGAAAAGCTAAATCTTAGTACAAATCAGGATAATTATTCTACTAGAATTCTTGATCTTTTCTCACCAATTGGAAAAGGCCAAAGAGGAATGATTGTATCTCAACCAAAGACTGGAAAAACTGTTTTGTTGAAACAAATAGCTAATGCTATTGCTGAAAATCATCCTGAAGTTTATCTCATGATTCTTCTTATAGATGAGAGACCAGAAGAGGTTACTGATATGGCAAGAAGTGTAAAGGCTGAGGTTGTATCTTCAACCTTTGACGAACAAGCAGAAAGGCATGTAAAAGTTGCTAATATAATCCTTGAGAAAGCTAAGAGAATGGTTGAGTGCGGTCATGACGTTGTGATACTACTTGATTCTATTACAAGACTTGCAAGAGCTCATAATACAGTTATACCTTCATCTGGTAAAATATTATCGGGTGGTGTTGATGCAAATGCCCTTCACAAACCAAAAAGATTTTTTGGAGCTGCAAGAAATGTAGAAAATGGAGGTTCATTAACTATAATTTCTACTGCATTGATTGAGACTGGATCTAAAATGGATGAAGTCATCTTTGAGGAATTTAAAGGAACTGGAAATATGGAATTACAACTAGATAGAAAATTATCTAATAGAAGAATTTATCCAGCAATAGACGTAACAGCTTCTGGAACAAGGAGAGAAGATTTGCTTATTGATAAAGATGAGTTATCAAGGTTGTGGATATTAAGAAAGTATTTAGCTGATATGAATTCTGTCGAAGCAATGGAATTTCTATTATCCAAAATAAAGGGAACAAGAAATAATGAGGAGTTTCTTGTCTCAATGAATGGATAATATCATTTTGTTCAAACTTTTTTCTTAAATAATTTTAATTAATAAATTAAATTTTTAGTTTTAACTCCATGTTTTTGGAAACGAAAAATATGGAAAATAAAAGTGTTTTTGACTTAGTTCAAAATGATTTTAAATATGCAAAAGCACTAAATTCTTTCGGAATAGAATTCTATAACCACTATAACTCTACATTTGGTGAAATTTGTTCCAAAAAAGGAGTAAATAAAGATTCTCTAGTAGGGTATAGAATTTCTCTTGATGAATCTTTTGATATTGATATCGAGACCTTGAATGGATCTCCGATAAATCTTGTAATTGAGTATTTAAAACATAATCACAGCTATTTTATTAAGAATAGGTTACCCTATATTAAAAGTTTAATATCTAATCTAACTCTTGAGGATAAAAAATATAAATTTTTTAATGATCTAAAATTTATATTTCCCTTATTTTATGAAGATTTTGTAGATCATATACTAGAAGAAGAAAAATATATTTTTACTTACATACTTAACTTACAACAGTTTGATAATAAGATTAAAGATCATGCAAAGTTATTTTTTGCATCTAAGAAAATATCTCTTGAAGAAGAAGCTAAAGAGCATAGGAAAGAAGATTCGGAGATGAGTGGGATTAGAGGGCTAACTAAAAATTACTCTATTAGAAATATTGATAATTTACATTTAAAAGTTATTTTCCAAGAGTTAAAAGAATTTGATAAGGAATTGGATTTACATTCTGATATTGAGAATAAAATTTTATTTCCTAGAGCACTTAAGTTACAAGATAAAGTATTTGATGAAATTAGAAATATTTCATTTCTTAATTAATGAGTAGAATTCTCTGCTTTGATTACGGAACTAAAAGGATAGGTATAGCTGTAACTGATGAACTAAAGATAATTGCTTCTCCATTGGTCACTTGTGATACTTCTAAGATTTTTAATTTTGTTGATCAATACATTACAAAACACAATATTGACTTATTTTTAGTTGGAATGCCCTTAGATTTAATGGGTAAGCCAACCAATGCCACAAGCCTAACCAAATCATTTATTTCTAGATTATCCAAAAAATTTCCGAATATTGATATAAAGACCTATGATGAAAGATTTACATCAAAAATGGCAAAGGATTCTCTGATAGTATTAGGAAAAACCAAAAAATATAGAAGAAATAAAAGAAATATTGACAAAATAAGTGCTAGTATTATCTTGCAATCTTACTTAACTAGAAAAAAATGATTTACCCAATAATTCTATATGGAAATAACGTATTGAGAAAGAAAGCAGATGAAATAAAAAGAGATGAAATTGATGTAAAAAAACTCTCTAATGATATGTTTGAAACAATGGAAAATGCAGATGGGATAGGCCTAGCTGCTCCTCAAATAGGTATATCAAAAAGAATATTTGTGATTGATGGGACGATGTTAGAGGATGAACAAATGAAAAATTTTAAAAAAGTTTTTATTAATCCAATGATAATTTCAGAAAGTGGAGACGATTGGGATTTTGAGGAGGGTTGTCTTAGTATACCTAACATTAGAGAAAAAATATCTAGAAAAACAGATGTTGAGTTAACATATTTCGATGAAAATTGGAATCAATATACAGAGCGTTTTGATGGAATGAGAGCTAGAGTAATTCAACATGAGTATGATCATATTGAAGGAAAGCTTTTTACTGATTATTTATCCTCATTAAAAAGAAAACTCATAACTAATAAGCTTAATGAAATATCTAAGGGTAAATGTGATGTAAACTATCAAGTTAAAAGTTCCAGATGATCAATCAAACAATTTTATCACTCTATAAAAAGTTTTTAACTTATGGATTGGTATCTACTGACTCAAGAAAAATTACAAAAAACTCTATTTTCTTTGCTTTAAAAGGTGAAAATTTTGATGGAAATAAATTTGCTCAAGATGCTTTAGATAAAGGGGCACTTTATTCTGTGATTGATGATAATACTATAAAATCAAGATCTGATGAGTTTATATTAGTTGACAACAGTCTCAAGGCATTACAGGATTTAGCCAAAATGCATAGGAATAACTTAAGTATTCCTGTTATTGGTTTAACAGGTTCAAATGGTAAAACTACAACAAAGTCTTTGTTGGCAGAGTGTCTTAAATCAAAATATGTAACATACTCAACAAAAGGTAATTTAAATAATCACATAGGTGTTCCGTTAAGTATTCTGGGTATAAAAGAAAACTGTGAGGTTGCAGTTATTGAAATGGGAGCAAGTGCAGTTGGAGATATAAAACAGCTTTGCAATATTTCTAGACCAACTATAGCTTTTATTACCAATATATCTGGCGCACATCTTGAAGGTTTCAAAAACATAGAAGGTGTCATCCGAGGTAAATCAGAGATATTTGATTTTATATTAAAAAATGGAGGTAAAGTTTTTATAAATAATAAAGACAAGGTACTTAAAAACTTTACAAAGAGATTTTCTGATCCAATTGAGGTCCATGGTGAAAATAGTTTTTGTAAAATAAAACTTCTAGAATCTGAACCTAATATCATCTTTTCAGATTCAAATAATAATGAATATACTGCTAAACTGTTTGGTGAATATAATTTTGAAAATATTATGATGGCAATATCAGTATCAAAGTTTTTGGGAGTTGAGGAGGAAATTTCTGCCAATATTATATCGAAATACAACCCTCAAGATAATAGATCTCAAAAGTTTTCATTCAGTTCAAATTGTATTGTTCTTGACGCCTACAATGCAAACCCCGTATCTATGATTAATGCAATTAAGTCAGTATCAAAATTTTCAAATAAAAATAAAGTTATGATATTGGGTGATATGAATGAGTTAGGAAAATTGATGGAATCAGAACATCGAAATATAGGAAAATTTACTGCTAGTTTAAATTTGGATGCATGTTATTTTATTGGAAATAAAATGAAATTCGCTTATGAAGAAAATAAATCATCATTTTGGTTTGAAAAGTTATCTGATCTTGAGGCTGAACTTAGTAAAAAAAAGTTTAGTAATACAGATATTCTTGTAAAAGGCTCAAGATCACTTCAACTTGAAAATATTGTTGAGATACTTAAGAAAATATCAGTTTGATATTTGTTGTGAAAAGTTTTACTCCAATTGCAAGTAATATAATACCAAACACTTTTCTCAATATATTTATTCCTTGTGCTCCTAAATATTTTTGTATTTTTTCAGATGATTTCAAGACAAAATAAACAAGGATCATGTTTAATATTATTGCTAGGATAATATTTATATTATCATATTCAGACTTAATTGATATTAATGTTGTTAATGTTCCGGGTCCAGCAATAAGTGGGAACGCTATTGGAACAACTGAAGCAGTTTTTGGATTATCATCTTTGTAAAGCCTAATTCCAAGTATCATTTCAGTAGCTAGAAATAATATAATTATAGATCCAGCAACTGCAAATGAATTTATATCTACACCCAAGAGCTTTAATATTGCCTCACCCAGATATAAAAAAATTATCATTATTAAAAGAGATATAATTGAAGCTTTCTCGGACTCAATAACCTTAAATTTTTCTCTTAATAATATAATAAGCGGTAAGTTGCCAATTACATCAATAATTGCAAAGAGTATGATAGCGGAGGAAATAAATTCATTAAAGTTGAAGCCCATTATAAAAATTTAGCGCGCAAATATAAAATTTATTTTAAACAAAAAAATGCCCCTTACAAAAAAGAGGCATTTAACAAATAATAATATTATTTAAGTAAATAAACGATAAAATGATACTGTAAATTAAAAATATTTTAATTTTTTTTCGTATAAATAATAAATATCTGAATAATATGACTGAATTATTATATTAAATATAATTTTTTAAAATAATATTATGATATTTATAATTTTGACTATGATTTTTGTTGAAAAAATTTGATATTTTAATTTACTACAGAACTAAATACATTTCTTTTGAATAAATCAGAAGTGTTCTCTTTAGTATTTTGGGTTTGCTTAAAAATTAATCCAATTACTTTTTCTTTTGGATCGGCAAAAAAACTTGTATTCCAGTATCCACCCCACGATATAGTACCTTTACTACCTGTTCCTCCATTTTTTAAATCCTTTTCTAGAACTACTCCAAAAGCTAGGCCTACTCCAAAATTAAACTTTTCAGGTAATTGGTTTTCAAATATTAATTCATTTGTTTTTTTACTTATGAATTGTTTTCCATTAAATTTTCCTTCATTAATAAACACTGATAGAAAGTTATAATAATCTTTTAGTGTACTAGATAATCCACATCCCCCTGCAAAAAACTTTTTTGCTCCTTCTATTGGGTAGTTAACATTAAACCTATTATCCTGAAAAATTTCCCAATCTTCATTATTTTTTGTTTGTACTGGAACTAGCCTGTCTGCCTTTTCATCGGGAAGATAAAAATATGTATCATTCATATTTAATGGATCAAAAATTTCTTCTTTGAAAAATTGATTGAGTTTCTTTCCAGATACGATTTCAATCATATATCCAAGGACATCTAATCCAATACCATAAGTAAATTTCTCTCCAGGTTCATGATGAATTGGCACAACCGATAATTTTTTAATGGCTTCACCAATGCTAACATCTTCGTCACAAAAACACATCACACCATTTTTCATAAAGCTTTGTTTTTCTTTATGATAAATTGCTTTTATTGATGGATTTCTATCAATAAAATCATATCCAATTCCAGAGGTATGAGTTAATAACTGCCTAATTGTTATTTTTTTTAAAGCTTTTTCCGCGGTGAATGTGGAATCTTTCTGATTAAATGATTTTAAAATTTTTGTGTCCTTAAATTCTGGTATATATTTTTCAATCGGATCATCCAGTCCAATTTTTCCTTCTTCCCATAGTTTAATTACTGCAATTGATGTTATTGCCTTAGTCATCGATGCAATTCTGAAGATATCATCAATTTTATATTCTTCTTTTGTCTCAGGGTTTTTTATTCCATAGGCTTTTTGGTATATAACCTTCTTTTCATTTCCAACTAATAATACCGCTCCTGGAATATTATTTTTTTCTATTTCCTCATTTATAATTTTATCTATTTTGGAAAGTCTTTCTGGATCAATGTAACTTATTTTATTTTGTATACAAGAAAAGAATGATAATAGTAAGAAAAGAAAAATTGAGTATTTAAGCATAGTATATTTTTTAGTTATTTAATTTAAATATTTAAATTACAAAATGAAAAATTCATTTAAAGACTTTTTATTTGATTATAGATCTTTTCTTTTAGTCCTTTTACTTGCATGCACTGAAGAGATCAAAAAATTTCAATTAGATGTATCCATTAATCCAACAAATTCAGGAGAAGTATCACCAATGAGTGGAGTCTATGATCAGGGGTCATCAATAAATCTTAGTGCTACACCAAATGATGGTTATGAATTTTCATCATGGTCTGGAGGTATATCTTCTAATGATAATCCATTATCTTTTCAATTAAATTCAGATATTAAAGTTGTTGCAAACTTTTCTGAGGTTGACCTTAATTCTGATATTGATAATGATGGAGTAAAAAATGAAGATGACAAGTGTCCCGATACTCCTTTAGGTTTATTAGTTGATGAGAATGGGTGTCAAATAAAAAATGAATTTGATAATAGTTTTTCATTAGTCTGGACTGACGAATTTTCTTATGAGGGGAAGCTTGATTCAACTAAATGGCATCATCAAATAATTCCCCCTAATAACGGAAGTTGGCATAATGGAGAGGAACAACACTACACGGATAGAATAGAAAATTCTTCTGTTAGTGATGGAAATTTAAAGATTATTGCAAAAAAAGAATCTTACGAGGTAAATGGTTCTATTAAAAATTATACATCAGCTAGATTAAATTCAAAATTTGCTTTTAAATATGGTAGGGTAGATATTAGAGCTAAACTTCCATCCGCAGCTGGTACTTGGCCGGCATTTTGGACTCTGGGTACGAATATCAATGAGGTTGGAAATTATTTTGGCGATTCAGAGGGAAATGTAGGTTGGCCAATGTGTGGAGAGATTGATATTATGGAACAAAGTACAAATAAGTCTGAAACGTTAGGGCATTTTCACTGGGGTGATGTTAATAATGGTAATTATGGTAATTACGGGGATAAAACCTCAATTGAAAATGCATCTACTACATATCATATTTATTCTCTTATCTGGAATAATTCCTCTATGCAAATTCTTTTGGATAATAAAGTATTTCTTACAATGACAAATACGCAGTCTGTTCCATTTGACAATAGACATTACCTTCTTCTTAATATTGCTATGGGTGGTAATCTAGGAGGCACTATCGATCCTAATTTTACCGAGGATGAAATGATTGTTGATTATGTCAGAGTATTTCAAAAGAATTAGATTAATTAATGTTTAGATTAATATTAATCTTATTTATTAATTCACATTATTCTGTATTAGCTCAAACATATTTACCATCTTTTATTGGAACTCATAAAAAAAAATCAGATTGGTCTCCTTCAGATGAGACTACTCTAAAGGTTTGGTGGGATGCATCAGACGTTTCAACATTAAGTGGTGATCCAATAGTTACTCAGATTACAAGTAAAAAAGGAACTTTTACCCTTACAAGCACTGGAACTCCAACAAGGACAACTATTAACTCACTAACAGCAATAGATTTTATTAGATCAAGTAATGAAAGAATGAACACTTCTGGATTAAATTTTGGTATTACTAATGGTAATATGATAATTGTAGGTGCAGTTGCTATTGATGGAGTAAGCCATGTTAAAGATGCTATTTGGTCAATAAGAGATGATAATGGCTCAAATAACGATATCCATTTAAGATCAGGAAATGATTCTCAGTTTGATGGTGCATTTGAAACTGAAGGATTAGGATCATCTGAAAATAATTTGTCTGGAGGCACAACACGAAACTTTTCTGGAGGTCCCTACAGTGGAAATAACATTCATGCTACTATTTTAGATGCAGATAATAATGACATTTATGGCTACATAAATGGAACTGAAAGAATAGAAATCTCAAATGAATACTTAACTAATGTTGAAATGAGTAATTCGGTTTTTTATATTCATTCAAACAGGTCAGCTAATAGAGAGTTAGACGGTAAATTTATGGAGCTAATGATCTTTAATTCAAATGATACTAATCTAGCTATTAAAGCTGAGGGTTATCTTGCTCATAAATGGGGTCTAACAGGGTTACTGCCAAATGGACATTTATATAAAAACTCAGCTCCTTAAAATTTAATATTAGAAGTAATTCTTCAATTTTATATTAATTGTTAATGACTTTTTTTATTATTAGGTTTAATTTTTAATTAAAAAAACTATTATGAAAAACCTTTTTATATTATTTATCTCAGTTTTATTTATTGGTTGCCAACAACAAAACTTGAATATAGATAGTGGTGATTGGTCTGGGACCATGTCCCAGAATGATGAAAAAACTAAGATCGTAAAAGATATTATGTTATCATATGTCAATAATAATATGGCTACAATGGAAAAATATTTCCATCCAGATGTAGAGATATCTGTGAATGATAATGTTATGGATTTTGAAGGGATGGTTAGCGCATTTTCATCTGGACATGATAATTGGAATGATATTATGCATTCAAATGTCGTAGCTACAACAATGTACTATAATAATGGGATGGTATTTACTAATTCATGGTATGATTGGAGTGGAACTTCTAAAAATACTGGTAACGAAGTTGAATTGAGAGGATACTGTGCTTGGGGTTGGAAAGATGATAAGATTATTTCTGTGTATAATGCCTTTGATCCAACAAAGTATAACGAAAATTAGTTTTCAATATAAGTTGTTAACCTTTAGTTGGTTTTTTGCAATAAAAAATTAATAGGTATACATTTGCTAACTTTTAGGGCTCTTAGCTCAGTTGGTTCAGAGCACCTGCCTTACAAGCAGGGGGTCGCTGGTTCGAATCCAGCAGGGCCCACAAGGATTTGAAAAATTAAAAAGATCAAATATTTTTTAATGACTTAGTTCGAAGTGCTTCTTGAATATGCAAACCCTCCTTTTTGACCGGATGACCATGATGAAAATTTAACACTTAAATAGATATCATCTTCAATAAGGTGCATGACTAGATCTTTTCCAACAACATCTTTTGGATTACCAACAGCTACTCTGAATTTATTGAAGGAAAGTGACTCAATCTGATCAAGTGTTCCAATTGCCCATTCTGTTCCGATAGGGCTATTATCTTTATCAGATGTATTTTCTTTGGCTATATTATAAATTTGACCACCATCATTTCCTCTGGTTATCCATACTTTTGATGTTAATCTATCCTGATTCGCTTCAGATGTTGGATCTGCGCCGTCAGATTTTTCAAATGTAATAAGGCTCCCATTCCAAATAATTGATGAGCTAGTATTGTTTGGTTCATCATTGACCTCCGAACAAGATATTATAAAAAATAGAAAAATATATAGAAAAAAATTATTGTTGGTTTTCATGAGTCTGAGATTTTATTTACATAACTATTTATACTTTTATTTAAGTTAAATGTTTCTTCATAAATAGATACATTTACGAAATTAATTTAATTAATATTGAAAAAAATAAAACGGTTTCAAATCACATTAAGCTTCTTCTTTGCTTTTAGTATGATTTCCAATGCTCAACAAAGCTCTTTAAAAGAAATCTTTCTTGATGATTTTATGATAGGTGTGGCTCTTAATAAATCTCAAATAAGACAATCAAAAATAAAAGAGAAGGATTTAATTAAAAAAGAATTTTCAAGTATAACTGCTGAAAATATTATGAAATGGGAGGAAATACATCCTAGGCCAAATAAATATCAATTTAAACTAACTGATAAACTTATTGATTTAGCTAACAAAAATCAACAGTATATTATTGGTCATGCACTTGTATGGCATAATCAAATTCCAAATTGGGTAACAAGAAATAAAAATGGAAATCTTAATACAGAAGAAATTTTATTTAAAAATATAGAAGACCATATAAGTAATGTTGGTGGAAGATATAGAGGCAAAGTCTATGGCTGGGATGTAGTTAATGAAGCTTTCAATGACGACGGTACTTTTCGTGATAGTGACTTTTTTAAAATTTCTGGTGAAGA
>Ga0160422_10001601_pt1 | contig 14155 bp, 14 predicted proteins | sample Fk160mmetaG_FD_108192 | JGI IMG/M metagenome (GOLD analysis project Ga0160422, IMG submission 108192) | Marine microbial communities from the Central Pacific Ocean - Fk160115 60m metaG | ecosystem: Environmental > Aquatic > Marine > Oceanic > Photic zone | place: The Central Pacific Ocean...
CAGAGACTTTCAAGTGTCCTGTAAAACTATTTCCTATGTCTTCTATCGATACATCATAGATAGCACCTCTGTACTCTGTTAGGTCAAACTGGTCTACTACTGTTGAACTTGTTGTTAGTTTATAGTGATTTATTTCTTTTACTGCTGTGTTGGTTCCGCCACCACCGCCTGTTGCATCTGCGAATGATAATGTACCTGACCCGTCTGTGGTTAAAACTTGACCGTTGTTACCATCTGCTGTTGGATAGGTAATATTGGCAACCTTTAGTGTTGTGTCGTTTAATAATTGAAAAGAATCTGATCTTAATCTGGCAGTGATGGTGTTTGACCCTGCCTTTTTGTTCATGAATTCGATTATTCCATCTTCTGAGCCATCACTGGCGTCCTGTATCTTACCTGTAATTTTTGCATATGTGATTTCTTGGTCTGCATCGTTCTCACCAAGAAATTTAAGTTGCCCTAGATAATCAGCATCAGCCGGTGAGCCACTGTTTCTTTTAAGTGTGATCACTGGTCCTGCTGTTGAACTGTTTTCTGTTGTGGTTATTAAGAGTGAATCACCCGTTGACGTGTTTGATATACTCGCAGAAGTAAGTCCAGTAATAGCCGATGCTGTTACTGTTCCGTTTACGTGTAATGCTGTTGATGGTTCAGAGGTGCCAATACCTACTCGTGAGTTTGTTACATCTAGGTATAACAGGTTTGTTTCAAATGCCAGATCCGTTCCATTTCGCGTTAAGTTCGCTTTTAGGACCGACCCAGAAATACGACCTATGGCCATATTAAGGCTCCTCTCTTACAATAATGTTAGTATGGCAATACACCATACACAGCCTGATTACATTGCCGGCTGACCACAGTAATAGTATTTATCGCTACCAATTATTACTGTGCTTTTGCGAGATATGACCTAGAATTTTGCCTTTATTTTTTCCAGTTTTCACGGTGTAACCAGAAGTGCCGTTTCCGTTTATTTCAACTGCGGTTCTGCTGTTGAATAAAACACTTTGCTTTTTCTTATTCTTCTGAGTTGTGCTGTACTTTTTTAAAGTATAGTGATGTCTATTTGGCATTTCACCCTCCTTTTTACAGTTAGGTGCGTTCCTTCGGCATGGTGCCTACTTCCGTCCTTTTTGGATGAACGAAAAAATATTTAGTTCTAAAACAAGAAAGGGCGACATAAAGCCGCCCTTTAGAGTATAATTTAAGTTTAAATTAGTTGTTTGTTCTTACAACTGCGTTTACTAAACCAATTCCTGCATCAGATTTGTTTTCTAATGCTCTACCAATTACGTTAAATGGTGAAATTGTTTCATCAGCCGATGCCGCTCTTGCTGTTCCTTTGATAGAACTTGTAACTAATCTTTGACCTTTAGTTACTGCACCTGTTACTCTAACTGGAGTTCTTCCTGTCATTGCAACAAATGGGTGTGATTCACCTGAACCAGCGCCTGCGTTCATCATGAATGCTGGTTGTGTAGATACTACACCAAACGCATTGTCTGATAAATCTGTTGTTGTTTCAGTTATTTCTGCAGTACCACCGATAGTTACAACTGCTCCTTCTGCCATAGGTTGATCCGCTTGGAATCTTTCACCTAAGTCGGCGTATAGAGCCGAAGTTGCTTTGGCGTGTAACACGTTTGCACGTATGTCGACCAAATCATTTCCAGTTGGATTACCTGAGTTGCCTTTTACTCTTCTAAAGGCTGTCCAAGCACCACCACTGTTTCCGTAGATTGTTGTGCCGTCATCTGCAAACCTTTCATCCCAAACCCATAAAAGGTTCTGTTCTGTTGCTGTTGAAGTAGCACCTCTGTTTACTTCAAGTCCAGTTAAATCTGGCATTCCAGCATTAGATGAAATGTTTCTGTTCAATTCAAGAATGTTGTCTTCAATTGACATTGTTGTTGTGTTGATCACTGTGTTTGTACCGTCGATTGTTAAATCTCCGTGTACTCTAACCCCTGAGTCGGTTACTGTTAGTTCAGCATTACCGTCACAAGTGACAGTTACCGTTCCGTTCGCCCCTGTGTCAGAGACTGTAACGTTGGTGTTAAGTTGCGAAATACTGTTTTGTGATAAACCCGCTAACGAGTCATCAACGTATTTCTTATTAGAGAAGTCACCGTCACTCGATGGTGCACCTGTGGCTCCGCCTGTAATAGTATTGGCACTTGCTGATATTACTATATCACCAACTGATATACCATTATGTACTCTAAAGTTACGTGTTGTCATGGTTCCATATCTCCCGCATGATTGTTAATAAAAATAGGACTATTGTCCTAGCAGTAATATTTACCGCTAGAACTGTAATTTTATGTGTTATACTATTATTATGCCGCTAATGAGTATTGGACAGTAGCCGCTGTTACACCACCTGTACTCAATGCTTTAACTTCAACTGTACCCGAGTTATAGTTGAATGTTATTGTAGCCAAGTCAGTTGATCCAGTATTTGTTATTGCGTGTACTGTACCAAATGCAGTAGAACCGTTGTGTACTACAACACCTTTCATTGCCGCGTACTCAGTGTTAGCCGCATCTTGTAAGACAATGAATAACTCTGCCGCTCTGTACGTAGTTGCGTTGAAAGTCATGATGTTAGTCGCTGTTGATGTAAAGTTTACTGAACTTGTTTCAGTTCTTGCAACTCCACCTGAAGCCAATGCTGTGTTATCAAAACCAACGATTGCAAATATTCTAGCACCACTGTGTGGAGCAGAAGTAAATGTAATTGTTGTTGAACTGATTGTGTAGTTTTCAGTTGGTTCTTGGTAAACGTTGTCTATGAAAACTAGCACGTTTGCCACTGCCGCCGGAGCCGAACTAAAGAATCCTGAGAATGCAGTAGTTGATCCGTCGCCTGTTGTTGAAACTTTTGAAATAGTTGGTGTGTCACCTGCTGTTGCAACTTGTACGAAAGTAGAACCATCAGTACATATTTCGTATGCACCAAGTGTTGAGTTAAATCTTATTACACCTGTTGCCGCTGTTGGTCTCTGTGCTGTTGTTCCAACCGGTAATCTAAATGCACCTGTTCCACCTGATCCGTCTAATGCGTATGCTGGTGAACTTGTTTGGATACCAATTGCGTCCGCTGATCCATCTAAAAAGAATGCGTGTGTCTGTGCCGCTGATTCCATTCTGAAGTCAAGATCGTTTGCTGATGCTTCGTTGAAAGTAACTGCTCTTGAGAATGTAGCACCACCTGTGATGTTTGCGTTCAAGTCTGCATATTCGTCAATTGTAACGTTACCTGCTGTTGTACCATCCTCTGATGCTGTAATTGCCGCCACAAACTCGTCTGCTGATTCGTCCCAAATAAATGAAACGTTTGATAATGAACCTCTGTTGAAAAATAAACCTTGGTCAAATGTGTTGGCAACTCCACCTGAATTGTTTTTCGCTAATTGAATTAGGGGATCTTCGATAACCAATGTAGTCGAATCAATTGTTGTTGTTGTACCATTTACCGTTAAGTTTCCAGATACTGTTAAGTTTCCTGTAACACCGCCTGATGTAAATGATAAACCAGTGTTGTCCAGTTTCATCATTTCCGAACCTGCTATGTCAAATCTTATAATATCTTCGTCTGTGCTTTCTTCAACTTGAATTTTTGTATCAGAGTCACCGTCTTTAACTTCGTCACCAGATGCCAAGTTGGCCCAAGCATTGTTGGCATAACCTTCAATCGTTGATAGTGTACTGTTGTACCTGATATCACCGTTTGCTGGTGAGCCTGGTCTTTGACCTGTTGTTCCTGATGGAATTCTTATTGCGTCTGTTGATGATACGTGTAGTTTAACTGCCGGTGAGGCTGTTCCTATACCTACTCTAGAGTTGGTTACGTCTAGTGCTAGTAAGTTTGTTTCAAATGCTAAATCTGTGCCCGACCTTTGCAGGTTGGCTTTTAACATCTGTCCTGAAATTCGTCCTATTGCCATTGTTTAGTTCCCCTTTAAATTATCGATAATTGTTTTTGCAAAACTGCAAGTATTTATTTGCATTTGGGTTTTTTCAGTGATTAAATACACCGTAAGCCATGAAAAACACGTATATTACTATTGTTGGAACGTTGCCCATACAGTTCGATCTGCAGGAATCCATGCGTATAGGTCCTGTGGTAGCCAGTAGCAATAACAACAAAACCATCACATTTCCATATGCAACCGTAAACAGTGAACAAAACCTCCAAGATATGCTGAATTCTCCGGTTTTTAAGAATACAAAATTGCTTTGCCCCGAAGAATTATTCAAGAAATATGTATTTTTTGATGGAGTTACTTGCCTGCCGGATTTTCCGGGATTGAAAACTTTAGAATTAGACCCCAACAGATGCACACCACAACTTTTATCATTGCTTTTGTCGGTGTATTTTGCTCCTAAGATTATTTTTTTACTTGGATATGACATTTCAAATCCCATAGAATTGTCTAGATTAAAAAGTATTGCAATATCCAACCCGGCCACAAAATTTATGTACATTTGTAATCCACCAAGAACATATCAATTAGACGATTTAGAAAATGGATTTTGTGACAATTATATAAAATATCAGGAATTTATAGATGCAAGAAAATAATTTTTACAAATATAGCATCAAGTTGAGATGGCCTGCAATATGCAGAAATAGATCTGTTGAAACTTTGAAAGAAAGACCGGATATTGTTGAACAAATGAATCATTACAGAGAAAAAGTAAACAATGTGCTTAAACTTATATGCAGAAAAAAATATCAAATAGATCCTAGTCATTCAATGACAGGTATAAGATTATGGTTCTGTTCGGGACAAGATGTGTATGACTTTATAATTAGACAGCCGGAATTTAATTGGGAAATTATATCTGAAATTAATATTGTAAATGAGATTACTGGCGAGATGCTGTCTTACAGTATAATATATACACCTTCAGGAATAACAATAGATTAATCAGCAAAACCGTGCATCACAACTATTCTCGCACCTGAGTGTGCGGCTTCGCCTGCTGTTGTAATTGTTGAACCGCTCATTGTATAGTTTGTAGTTGGTTCCTGCATAACACCATCAATATACACTATAACATTTTTAGGATCAGTTGGAGTTTCGGTCATTGTGAATGATGTGGTTGAACCATCGCCTGAAAATATATCTTTTTTAATTTCTTGTGCTTCGTGTTCAGTTCTTAATGCAGTAAAAGTCGACCCATCTTCTGAAACTTCGTATTTGCCTGTTTCTGTATTGAACCTAATGACACCTGTCTGGGCCGATGGCCTTTGAGCAGTTGTACCTTTAGGAACAACAAGTCCTGATGTGTTATTGAAAAGAAATTCTCCTGTACCCGATGTATCAAATGTAAAGTCTGCATTGGTTACATTTTGATTGATTGTAGATCCACTGAATGTAAAGTTACCTGTGTTAGCAACTACATTTTGTATACCAATATCGCCTGTGTATCTGGCTCCTGAAATATAAACTGATTTTCCTGAAAAACTTACACCGTTTGGTAGGTTAGTACCAATAAAATGTAAAACTCCTGATTGGTAATCAAAAAAGTATTCGTCATTGTTACCTGAACCAGCGGCAAACACTCTTGTACCTGATCCCGCGGCGTTCCCGGCATCTCCTGTTGTGTGTATATAAACTTTTACTCCATATGTAGAACCAAATTCAGGTGGTATCCAGTCAGTTGATCCTGTCTTCCAAGTTCTACTAGTAGATGCAGTTGCGTCTGCTGTTGTTTGTACTGGAGCAGTAGTTGGATAAACTGTTACCACATCGGTGCTAGATGCTGGCATAGTAGCCGGTATACCATTGGCTTGGTTCCAGGTCTTGTCACCTCTTAATAATAATGGTGATGCAATGGCTTCGTTGGGAGCCGCCTTTAGGGCATTGGTGTCTGTTTTGGTAGCACCGTAACCCAGTTTCTTCCAAAGGTAGTCTACTTTTTTTGCATCAGTTATTGCCATTACTCTGCTACTCCTACCGACAATGCTGTTACACTGTCATCTGAATTTAATTTTAATCTTACTAGCAACACATTACCCGTTGCATTTGCTAAACTTTCTGTTCCAAGTGTGAATGTAAATTGTTCACTTGAATAACTTGTTCCGTCAGCAACTACATCTCCACCTGTCTTGGCACAACCGTTTGATCCATTTCCTCCTGAACCTGTGTTGGCTCCTGGTACTCCCGAACCTCCGTATTGTGTAGAACAATCCAACCAACCATTTACTGATGATGCTGAATCAATTGCAGTACCCGGTGCCGCGATAAACATACCTGATACTTTTCCGGTCATTGTTATCGAAAACTGAGAAGCAGGTGTTCTTCTGAAAGCGAATGTATAATACTGTGTTCCTGACCTGCCGGTATTTAAGTCTGGACCTGCCGGAAGATATCCACTGCTTAAATCCGTTGTAAAGTGTTTTATTGTTCCAAATCTTGATATGGCTTCGGAAGTCCCCGCCACGGTAACAGCACCTGACCAGGCATTGCTGGTGTAGTAATTAGTGGCAGAATTGAATGCTGGGTTATCTGACGAGGCTCCGAACCCTGATATCCTAATGGCGTCATCTGTATGTGTACTTCCGTCGCCAAGAGAATCTGATACTGTTATACCTCCTGCTTCATTGTCCAATGCCAATAAAGTATTTGAATATAACTGAATTTTTGTTGATGTTTCTGAATAAGAACCAGAACCATTGGCGTTCTTTGCTCTCATTTTTATTGTTTGAATTGAACGCCTTTGAGTATTTAAAAGTGGTACTGTGAGTGCTCCTATAGTGTAAGGACTACCTACTCCAGTATTTTTTATAGGTACACCACTGCTCAACATTGTTGACGCACCATCGATGTTTGCGTATGTGAAATCTAGGTTACTGATAATGTGTCCAGATGTGCTTTCTTGGTTTGTTCCTGGATCTATCTCAACCGGAGATGTTGTATCTTGGTATGCTTGTCCTGTAAAGTTTGCAATCGTTGATCCTGTTACAGTCAAACTTGGAGAACCGTCGTTATAGTATGGCACACCAGAAATATATCTTAAATTACCTGCCGCATTTTGCGTTACAGTTCCGATAGTTGACGTTGGTGTTCCAGTAAGTAAGTCTCTTACCACATAAACTAAATTAGTGTTACCACCTGCCGAACTTTCAATACGTTGTGCATTTGATCCTGTTGAATAATCTGTAAGTGCCTGTGTAATCTTTGCTGTTGCAACCAAATATAATCTCTGTGGGTATGATCCATCCACTTCGTCATAGTCTCTGTGATTGGTTGTAACCAAACTTGTGAATGTACTATTGTTCGCACCACCCTCAGATGTTGTGAATGTTCTGTTGCCTCTGTCGGCATTGTTTATCTTTGCTGTGACAGTTTGGTTAACAGTTGCACCTGTGCCGTTTGAGTTGTTTGTTAAGAAATTTGTCACAGTATTTGTGTCAATTGTGCCAGATGTGTAACGTCTTGCAGTTGTTGTGTCCAGCGAGTCTCCAGCGGTCTGTGAAGTGAATGAACTACTGGCATCATCAAAGTTTGCACACAATTTAGGTGATGTACCTTGTGCTGAGTCGCTCAATGTCAAACTTTTTGAAGACAAGTTTGCCGGCGCACTTGGTGTCGATTTCATTACAAAAGTTATTGTTTCTTCGTCATCTTGTTCAAATGTGTCCGGTGTGCCGTGTGCTCTAAATCTGAAATTTATATTTCCTGCTGAAGTTCCTGAGTAGTCTTTATCTAGTGTGGCACCTATTGTACCTGCTGTTGAACCATCTTCTACCAGGTTTGTTAAACTTGATGAATCACTAAAGAAATCATAGGTATAATCGTCGGCATTTTGTGAAGTGTTAGTGAATCTTGCTATTGCTCTATCTGTTCCATCAAGGTCAGTTAAGTCATACAATGACAAAGTATTATCTCCGGAACCGGTGTTAACTGTGACAGCCGTGCCGGCAATGTTTGCTCTCACATCAGGCTCTACTATTATTTTCATATCCGCTGAAAATGGTGATGTTGTATGTCCATTTGCCAATGATAAACTGGTTGTGAACGTTGATGTTACTCCGTTTGCCTGGTTACTTGCACTTAAATTAAATGTGTTTGCGATTGTTTGGCCAGTGTCACCAGTTGATCCTGATCCAACTGCAACTACTGTATTAGAATCACCTTCACCAAAATTGTAAGTGTATTGTTGTGTTGCACTGAAACTAGAATTAGCACCTGGATTGGTTGCTGTGTTGTTTGTAAAGGTTACAGGAAATCCTGATGTTGCTTCTTCGTTGATTCCTCTTACTGTGCTGTCAGCGGCATTGTAAACAACTGTGTGAGTAGAATAAACTTCAAAGTTGCTTGTTGCCTGTGCTGGTATGACAGATGGATCTGCTGTTGAGTGTGTCAACAATCTTAGACGTATTTGATATTTCGTATCGCCAGTTCCTGTTCCTGCTACTGTGCTTCCATCATCCGCCGCAGAGTTAGTATAGGTGTGTGCAATTCTAGTCGCACCTGCACCTGCTAAACTTGATCCTCCAGCGGCTCCATCATTTGCAACTGTGTTTTCAGAACCGTCGCCCCAATCAATGTCATAAGTGACTGTGGCTCCGGCTGTGTTTGTAGTATTATTTTGTAGGTAAACAGTTGCGCCATTGTTTGCAGTGGTTATAGGTGAACCACCAGATGATGCCGCGTAAATGGCAAACGCAGGAACCGGTTGTGCTGTGTAAATTGTAATCGTAACATTAGTTTGTGAATCTCCTGAGTTAGCAAAAGATCCAGCACTGTCTGAAGTTGCAGTGTTGTTGTATGCTTTAACCGTGATTGTGTAAGGTTGTCCTGAGTTATCGTTGTATGCGTGTGACGGAGTTGTAGAAGTCACTGTTTCTACTGCTGTTCCGTCTCCCCAATTGATATCATATCTGTTTGCTCCTCCACCAACTGCTGAAATGTTTAATGCAACCGTTGTTCCTAAAGATCCAGATGTTGGTGATGCAGTGTAAGTTACGCTTTTCACGTAGGTTGAATTTCGTATATTTTCCATTGTTTCGTTTATGCTGTCCAAAGCATCTGTTACACTTGATTCGTTTCCAAGTGTTATCAGACTTCCATCACCAAAGGATGAATCAGTTGGAGTCCCTATCGCAACGTTCGTTCCAATCATGCTACCGCCTGATGCTAAACTTGCCGTTATTGTGTCGTCTGTGTATTTTTTTGTTGCCGCATCGCTGTCCGATGTGGGTTCACCAATTTGTAATTTTGCTAAAGTTGAACTAGTGCTAAGGTCAGTGATTGTTGATCCATCTGAAGTTGTTGTTGCTAATTTAAAAAGATCAGAATCTTCATCCCAAAAGATTACAGCATTGTTTCCTGCACCTCTGTTGATCATTATTCCAGCATCATTACCCACGGATCCTGAACTGTTTAACACTAATAAATTATCCTCTACTTCTAAGTTTGTAGAGTCTAATGAAGTTGTATTACCTTGTACAATCAAATCACCTGTAATAGTTTGGTTACCTGTGATTCTTGTGTTACCTGTAATGTCTAATTTGAAATTTCCTGGTGTATCTGTACCAATTCCTATTCTTCCATTGGCCACATCTAACTTTAAAAGATCCGTGTTAAAAGCAAGGTCTTGCTTACGGATCAGGTTAGATTCTAATATTTCACCTGCTACTTTTGTTATTGCCATAATACTACATAGGTATTTACCAGAATGCTCTAGCGGTTAAGAGTTGCACTAAATAGTAGTAATATGGCACTATTACCTATTAACAAAATTGAAAAAATCAAAGAATCTGAAGTAAAAGTACAACAGATAGAATTCCAACCCAATACGATTTCGGGTGATGTGATTGACGGCGGCCAAATTACAAATTTTAATTCAACAGGTATCAAAGATGACTCCAGCACCACTAAAATTATAGTGAAAGATGACCATGTTGAAGTAGCAAATGACTTGCATATTAAAGGAACAGTAAAAGTTCAAAATTTAGAATATGTACAGGCACAGGTACCAAAATTAAATGTAACTGACGCTGTAATGGTGGATCACAACGAAGTAATATGGAAAGATAGATTAGGTGCTTCGGTTAAAAAATCAAATCTACAAGAGGTTGGAATATTAAAAAATTTACAAGTAAGAAATACTTTTTATGTTTCCGATGGAAGAGTCGGAATAAACACAACGGCACCAAGTGCAGACTTTTCAGTAAACACAGGAGGCTATGAAATTATAACAACCATGCATGAAACAAATGCATATGTTGGTACACATACACACGTTCCTTTTGCAATTGGTACAGATAACACACCAAGGTTAACTTGTAGAGCAAACGGTGATATTGTTGTAGGATCAGAATTAGGTAAGTCAGTCAAGATGACTGTGTATGGAAATCTTGGAGTTGGTGTAAAATATCCAAATGAAAGTTTAGAAGTAGACGGCAATATAAAATTTGCAGAAAGAACATTCGCTTCTGGAGAAAAAGAACCGTCAGACGGAAGATGGGATACTGGTTCAATTATTTGGAACGAGAAACCAGGACTAAACAAACCTGTTGGTTGGGTTTGTGTTAAAGGTGGTAAGCCAGGAAACTGGAGACCTTTTGGACTAATAACCTAGTTCAAAGCAACAACTAAATCTTTCTTGTAAAAAATAATGATAGACTAGAAGTCCAATGATGATTCCTTCGAGCCATGCAATATAGGCCGAGATGATAGGATACTTTCTTATAAAAGCAATTTTAAAATTCCAAAGTTTTTTAAAGATATTACTCGCCCAGTTTATGAAGGCCATGAATAATCGTGATAATGTGTCCATTTGTTGAACCATCGTTGGCAGGCGGAGCAGAACCAAAAGTAATTTGTTGTCCTGATACTGTGTAGTTTGTTGTTGGTATCTGATAAACACCTCCAATAAAAACTAAAATGTCTGTTGCATCGTTCACAGTCTGACTAAATGTTGCGGCTGATGATCCGTCAAGTGTGTTACCTGCACCGCTTCCAAATGTTACTGTTGTGTCGTCGCCTTGAAATCTATCTACTGTAATTGTTTTTTCTCTGGATGCTTCTGATACGTTGTACCAAGATGCACCGTTATATGCTTGATAAGTTGATGTTGTTGTGTTGTAAATTAATTGTCCATTAACACCTGCAGGTCTTTGAGCAGTTGTTACATTTGGGATGGTAACGCCAAAAGCATTGTCACCTATCAATGGGTTTTTTGCAAATCTACCCATGGTTATTATAATCCTATAGTTGAGATTGTAGCGTTGAATTGTGCCGCTGAATCCGGTGCCGCAATATAAATTTTTGCACCTGTTTCTAAAATCATTTTTTCTGTGTCAAGTATGTAGGTGTCTCTGGCTTTGATAGTCAAGTTTGAATAAATTAAATGGTTCGCACTAACTGATGCACCATTAGGTACAACATATACATCAACAGTTCCATCGCCATCTGTTTTATTTGTTATGTAAATTACAGTAACAGCAGTTTCCGCCGATGCCGTAAAGGCCGCCGAGCCTGTTGTTGCCGCTACTTGAAAGTTTGTTATCGCCATTTTTTATCCTAATGCGATGGCCAATGCCGTCGCTTTGCTTTTACTTATCAGTTCTCCTTCAGTACCAGAACTGATGTTTGAGTTAATAAAGAACAATCCAGTACCGCCTCCACCTGATGTTTTGTTGTAAATTTTGGTTACAGCAGTTGCAGTTGGTGTACTAGCCGCCGCTGAAAATGTTAAAGTGTCGTTGATAACCACATCACCTGTTCCGTTTGATGCAAGTGTTAGGTTTGCATTTGATGTTGCTGATGATATTGATTCAATATTTGTTAAATTTTGTCCTAGATCAATTGTTATTGTATCTGGTTCTGATCCTGCTGTGCTGATATTTGCTCCACCAACGAATTGTATAAGTTGTCCCGATTCAACAGTAATTGCAGTTGAATCGTCACCTGCAACTTTAAGTGAGAATGAACCTGCCGCACCATCAACATAAGTTTTTGTTGCCGCATCTGATCCACTAGTAGGTTCGCCAACTTGTATTTTTGCCAAAGCCGTGTCGGCTATTGCAGTACCAGTTCCATTACTAGTAGTAGTTACTGCTTTGAAAACATCGTCACCTTCGTTCCAATAAAAAGCCGCGTTGTTTGCCGCTCCTCTGTTGACCATGATACCAGAATCAATATCACTTGGTGTTGAATTGTTTCTGCTTAACATGATGATCGGATCATCAATAGTTAAAGTTGCAGTATCTATGGTTGTGCTTGTACCCTCAATATCTAGGTCACCCAAAACTTTCAGTGTTTTAGCGTCTACTACGACCGAATTTGACCCACCCGAACCAGTGCCGGCTTTAATTGTATAATCACCTGATGTACGTAATGTTTTTGCCATGTTAATACTATTTATAAAAGAAAAGGGGGAGCAATAACTCCCCCTTTATAAGCACGTGTCTGTATGATATTAGTGTTCTATGATATCAATGTTACCCTTGCCAGATACTTGTCCTTCATCCGTTGCTTCATCAGTTCCTAATGAATACGGCACAGTACCAGTATTTCCGCCCGAGTCTACGTAATGAATCGTGTTGTTGTAGAATTTTTCTACATATGCAACAGTTGAGTCATCAAGTATTACTTTAACATTGAAAGTACCATTTTCAGTCAACGTTCCTGCCGCGACTAAAGTCATCACTTCTTCAGAAGAGTCGTTCAAGTGAACTTTGAACTGTTTTGATCCTCTTTGTGAAACAATGTATGAACCTGTACCTGTAACATTTGAACCACCTGTTCTATATACTGAAACAGCAATAGAGGCAGTTGTGCCAGGGTTAAAGTTCGCCAACATCTTACTTTTTTTGATTGGTCTTCCCATTTGTTTTCTCCTTTATCAGAGCCTAATGTGAGTTCTACTCACTACGCGGTTTATTCCGCATAAGTCCGTACTTTGAAGTACGGCTCTGTTTGACTGTGTGTATTTATGTGTTTTTTGAGAATTATAAAGTGTGTGGTTAAAAGGCCGACTCAACAAGTCTCCATCATCGACCTTTCAGTGATTAACCTTGAACTTCTGGTGCAGGTTGACCCGACCAAAGAACCCAAGCGAATATGATTACGACTACTGCCGCACCTATCCAAAGTTTTTTATCTTTTAAGTGTTTCATATTAATCTCCTTGACTTTATTTAATTGAAGAGTGGTGTAAAAAAAGTAGTCACACCACTCTCCGAGGTTAATGTATTTCTAGATTTTTATATTATTTTCGATTGTAGATATGATATAAAATCCAAACTGCTACCAAACCAATCAGACCTTGATCTGAAAAGCCTTGCAGTACGCCCTGGACGTTTCCTATTACAGAAACATTTGGCCAGAACGGAATACCTTGACCGTTGAAAAGGATTTCTAAAACAATTCCTAACGCGATAAGTGAAACACCTACGTCAGCAATTCCTTTTGCCCATCCTTTTATTTTGTTAAGATAATCCATGTTGGACCTCCCTTGATTTAAGATTACATTTGTAATCCGTCAATTATTTAGAACTCTAAGATGTGGATAAAGTTATGCTATTTGGTCTGTGTACAGTATGAACACCAAAATATTTTTTAATATATGTTGTTAATGATTTTTTTGCCAAAAAAAAAGGGCGACCGAAGCCGCCCTTTTTGAAAATAAAATAAGCCTTGGCTTATTTGAATTTTAAGTTACCAGATGTGATACCTACTAACCCAACGTAGTCAGCCGCATTACCAAGTGAAGATGCAGTGTTTGTTAACTCTACATATCCGTATCTTGTTAAGAAGCCTACTACTGGTTCGAAAGTAGCCGGATCTAGTACAACACCGCTTGACATTAAAGGTATGTAAGGGCAGTAGAACGCCGGAGCGTCTGCCTCACTTGCACCTTTGTAACCAACTAGTACTGATGTACCGTCAGTTGCGTATGCATCAACGTATACTCTCATAGAAGCATTTAACGTACCAACAAATTTTGTGTTAGTCGGTGCTTCGAAAGTACCTTCAGTTGATCTAGCGAATGCTGAAGTTGTTGCAGATTGAAGAACTGTTAAAGCAGTTGGAGATACTACCGCGTAGTTTCCAGCGCCTCTTCTTGTTCTTGTTGCGATTTGGTTAGCAACTCTGTTGATTAACACAGCCAATGCCGCGTGTTCATCA
>Ga0160422_10001602_pt1 | contig 14151 bp, 8 predicted proteins | sample Fk160mmetaG_FD_108192 | JGI IMG/M metagenome (GOLD analysis project Ga0160422, IMG submission 108192) | Marine microbial communities from the Central Pacific Ocean - Fk160115 60m metaG | ecosystem: Environmental > Aquatic > Marine > Oceanic > Photic zone | place: The Central Pacific Ocean...
AGTTGAGGCATATGGATCAATTGATGAACTAAATAGTTATATCGGTCTACTGAGATCTTATGATGAAATAAAAAAAATTAAATTTTTATATAATTTTTTAATTGAATTACAAAATAAACTTTTTAATATTGGCTCATATCTTGCTCAAACCGAAGAGAAAAGAAAAAAAAATAAAGAATTTTTAATCTCCAAAAAAGAGATAATTAATTTAGAAAATACAATTGATGAAATAGAAAATAAAATTCCAGGTATTACAAGATTTGTATTACCTGGGGGAGATGTAATTAGTTCCCATTTTCAAATTGCAAGAGCAATATGTAGAAGATCGGAAAGAAGAATTACATTTTTTAATGAAAAGGAAAAATTAGATAACAACTTATTAATATATATAAATAGGTTATCAGATTTTTTATTTGTCGCTGCACGTTTTGTTCTATATAATTTTAATGAGAATGAACTTTTTTGGGAAAAGTAAATTAAATTAAAACGTTTGCATAAGTGATGAAAAAAAGTAAATTTGCAAAATAAACTAATATGTTATGTCGTACTGGACTTTAGAACTAGCTTCATATTTAAGTGACGCACCTTTTCCTGCTAATAAAGACGAGTTGATTGATTACGCAATAAGAACAGGGGCTCCAGCTGAGGTAATTGAAAATCTTCAGGCCCTCGAAGATGGGGGTATTGAGATATATGATAGTATCGAAGACATTTGGCCTGATTACCCTTCCGAAGAAGATTTTCTTTGGAATGAAGAAGAATATTAAGAATATTAATTTTTTATAGCATGTCTTTTTTAAATTCCATTATTAACCTTTTTGGAACAAAATCATCTCGTGATTTTAAAAAACTAGCACCCTTTGCCGAAAAAATTAATGAATATTTTAAGACATTAGAAAATCTTTCAAATGATGAACTTAGAGATAAAACTCAGTCTTTTAAGAAATTAATTAATGAGTCAATTAAATCTGAAAATAATGATTTAATTAAATTATATAAAAAAATAAACTCTCAAGAATTTTTATTAAATCCAGATGATTTAGTTTATGAAGAAATTGAATCATTGAATAAAATAATATTAAAAAAAGTAGATGATATTCTAGATGGTATAAAGGAAGAAGCTTTTGCCGTAATTAAAGAAACAGCAAGGAGGTTTTTTTTAAATGATTCAATAAAAGTTACCACTTCAAGTTTTGATAGAGAATTAGTAAATGAAAGAGAATATATTGAGATCGTAGAAGATTCGTCAATTTGGAAAACAACATGGAAGTCTGGCGGTGTTTCTAAAAAATGGGACATGATTCACTATGATGTTCAATTAATGGGAGGTATTGTTTTACATGAGGGGAAAATTGCTGAAATGCAAACAGGTGAAGGAAAAACTTTAGTTGCTACATTACCTATTTACTTAAATGCTTTGTCGTCTTTTGGAGTTCATGTTGTTACAGTTAATGATTATTTAGCTAAAAGAGATGCAGAATGGATGCGTCCCTTATTTGAATTTCATCAGTTAAGTGTTGATTGTATTGATAATCATGATCCTAATTCAGAGGCTAGAAGAAAAGCGTACCAGGCAGATATAACTTATGGAACCAATAGTGAATTTGGATTTGATTACTTGAGGGATAATATGGCTAGTTCAAAACAAGATCTAGTTCAAAAAAAACTAAATTTTGCAATTATTGATGAAGTAGACTCGGTTTTAATAGATGATGCAAGAACTCCTTTAATTATTTCTGGAGCCGTGAAACATCAAAGAAATGAGGCATTCCAAAAATTAAAACCTCTTGTTGAAAAAATAGTTAAAGCACAAAAAGATTTTGTTAGCAAAGAATTTTCAGATCTTAAAAAGCTTTTATCAAATAATGAAGATAAAGATGCAGGTGTTAAATTATTAAGAATATACAGAGGCCTTCCAAAAAATAAATCTTTAATCAAATTTTTGAGTGAAGACGGTATAAAAACATTACTTCAAAAAACAGAGAATAAATATTTACAAGATCAAGGTAAAGAAATGCACGTAATTGATAATGATTTATTTTTCACCATAGATGAAAAAAATAATTCTACAGAATTAACAGATAAAGGAATTGATTTTTTATCAAGTTTTTCTGAGGATAAAGATTTTTTTATTTTACCTGATATTGGAGCAGAAATCGCTAAACTCGAACTTTTGAATAATAAAGAAGAAACTAAGATTAAGAAGAATAAGTTAATTCAAGATTTTTCAATAAAGAGTGAGAGAATTCATACTTTAAATCAATTATTAAAAGCTTACACCTTATTTGAAAAGGATATTGAGTATGTTATAATGGAAAATAAAGTAAAAATAGTTGATGAGCAAACAGGTAGAGTTATGGATGGTAGAAGATATTCTGATGGTCTTCATCAAGCAATTGAAGCAAAAGAAAATTGTAAGATAGAAGCTGCTACTCAAACATTAGCCTCTATAACTTTACAGAATTTTTTCAGGATGTATAATAAGTTATCGGGAATGACGGGTACAGCTTCAACAGAATCTGGTGAATTTTGGGACATATATAAATTAGATGTTGTTGAAGTTCCTACTAATAAACCTATACTGAGAAAAGATGAAAACGATCTTGTTTATAAAACTAATAAGGAAAAGTACAATGCAGTTGTTGAAAAAATCATTGATTTAAACAATCAAAATAGACCTGTTTTGGTAGGGACAACATCTGTTGAGATTTCAGAATTAATTAGTAGATTTTTAAAAAAATCCAATATTAGACATAATGTTTTGAACGCCAAATTACATAAACAAGAAGCAGACATTGTTGCTGAAGCAGGAGAGTTGAAATCTGTTACTATCGCAACAAATATGGCAGGTAGAGGTACAGATATCAAATTAGCTCGAGGTGTAAAGGAAAATGGAGGTCTTGCAATATTGGGAACGGAAAGGCACGATTCTAGGAGAGTGGATAGGCAGCTTAGAGGGCGTTCGGGTAGGCAAGGTGACCCTGGATCGTCTCAGTTTTTTGTTTCTCTAGAAGATAATTTAATGCGACTTTTTGGTTCTGACAGAATTGCTAAATTAATGGATAGAATGGGGCATAAAGAAGGTGAAGTTATTCAACACGGAATGATAACAAAGTCTATTGAAAGGGCGCAAAAAAAAATTGAAGAAAATAATTTTGGTATTAGAAAAAGATTACTCGAATATGACGATGTTATGAATTTGCAAAGAAAACAAATTTATAGCAAAAGAAGGAATGCTTTGATAGGTGATAAATTATCTTTAGATATATATAACTCTTTTGCTGAAACCTTATATGAATTATTAAATAATTATAATGATTCTAGAGATTATAAAAATTTTTCTAATGACTTTCTAAAAATATTTTCTTTAGAACTTAACCTTAACGAATCAGAATTTAAAACTGAATCTATAGAAATTTTAAATAGAAAAATGTATGAGTATGTTTTTAATTGTTACAGATCCAAAATAAAACAAATTAAAGAAGATTCTTTCCCAGTTGTTAATTCTATATATTTAGATGAAAGTAATAATTACAAAAACATAATAATTCCTTTTTCAGACGGAGTAATAGGATTAAATGTTATTTCTAATTTAGAGGAATCACATAAGACAAATGGGGAAAGTATAGTTAAAGATTTTGAAAGGTGTATTGTTTTATCAATAATTGATAGATACTGGAAAGAACATTTAAGAGAGATGGATGATTTAAGACAATCTGTTCAAGGAGCAGTGTATGAACAAAAAGACCCTTTACTTATATATAAATTTGAGTCACTTGATTTGTATAAAAAAATGCAAAATAAAATAGATTTAGATATAATATCTTTTTTATTTAAAGCACAATTACCTTCAAGGAATAAACAAAATATTTCAGAAGCTAAGCTACAAACACAATTTGGGAAAGCTGAGAGAGGGCAGGAACTAAAAATAAATAACTCACAAAAAAATAACTTTTCAAACCAAACAAATTCTTCAGGAAACAACGCTCCATTAAGTAGGAGGCAAAGAAGAATGCAAGAAAGAGGAAGAAGGCGCTAGATTATAAAAGTTTTTTGAGTGTTTCAAGTTTCATCTTTCTAGACCCCTTAATTAGTATTATACTATCTTTTAATTTCCTTTTTTTAAGAAAAGATTCTAATTTTTCTTTATTTTCAAATTTTTTATAATTGCAATCTATCTGGTTGAAAATCGATCCTACTAAAAAACAATTATTTAAATTATTTTCTTTAATTAAATCAATTATTTCGTTGTGATATTGCTTTGTTTTTTTACCTAACTCAAGCATATCACCAATAATCAAAATTTTTTCTTTTGTACTTTTAATATTCATAAAACTACTTATAGAATATTTCATACTAGTTGGATTGGCATTATATGCGTCAAGAATAATTTCATTTAAATTTGTTTTAATATATTGTGATCTGTTATTTTTAAATGAATTTTTTTGTAAAACCTTAATTATATTTTCTTTTTTTATACTAAAGAACTTACCAATTACAACTGAAGCAATAATATTATTTAAATTGTAATCTCCAACAATTTTTGTTTTTATAATTTTATTATTCCAATTTATTTCTAAAAAAGGTGAGGAGGATTTAAGTTTAATGTTTTCTTCTTTTTTATTATAAAAAATAAATTTATTATACATTGAGAATACCATATTCTCTTGATGAGTTTTATTTAAAATTTTGTCGTAACTGTTTAAAAAAATTGTACCGTTGTTATTAACTAGATATTTCCAAAGTTCAGTTTTAGTTTTAATAATATTATCTACAGTAATAAATTCATTTAAATGAGCTTTGCCAATATTAGTTATGATACCATAATTAGGTTGGCCAATTTCACAAAGTTCTGTTATATCGCCTAATTTGCTAGCTCCAAATTCTAACACTGCTAGATCATAGGTTTTATCTATAGATAAAATAGAGAGAGGTAAGCCAATATGATTGTTTAAATTACCTGTGGTTTTTATTACATTATATTTTTGATTTAATATTTCATAAATTAAATTTTTTGTGGAAGTCTTACCATTTGTTCCTGTTATAGCTAAGACAGGTATTTTTAATTCTTTTCTATGTTTAGCTGCTAATTTTTGAAGACATTTTAATGTATCATCGACCAAATAAAATTTTTTTTCATTTGCATTTTTTTTTTCGTCAGTGACAATTAATTTAGCCCCTTTTTTTAAAGCTTCTTGTGCAAATTCATTACCATTAAAATTAGGTCCTTTTAAACAAAAAAAAATACTTCCTTCCACAGATTTTCTAGTATCTATAGAAATTTTTTTAATTTTTTGAAATTCAGAATATAGAGAATCAATATTCATTTGTATCGATAAAAATAAAAAGGGTCTAATTATTTAGACCCTTTAAATAAGTTTTATTTTCTTTTAACCTTTGCTTTTGCTCTCGGTCTTTTTTGGCTTTTACTTGACTCCCATCCCATGTGATCTAATACACATCTAAAACCAATAAATTCTGCTGATAAATCTTGATTCAGGTATCTTCTTGCTCCAGGAGATAACCAATAGGCATCATCTTTCCAGCCTCCTCCTTTGTAAACTCTAGTATAGTTATTGACCAAACTACTTCTTCCATAAGAATATTCACCAAAAGATCCATTTTGATATAGTCCTCCACCATCACCTTGCCCATCTCTATCACCTGCATTATTGGATGAATTATAATTTCTTCTTGGTGAATTAGCTGAGCTATATAACTCATCATAATTAGCATTTTGTCCATCAGAAATAGTTGGATCCATTTTCCATTTTTCAGCTTCAAAGTCGACAGGAACTTTAACAAAATCATTCGGGCTAACATCTATTCCGTATTGTACTGTTCCATTTGCTGAATCCCATTTATAATTAAATTTAACTGCATCAGCAGAATCTAAATCAGCTACTCTCAATGGTTCGTCTTGAGTAATTCCATCAACGTCTCTATAAATAACGTCTTTCCAATTATTTCCCCTGTGTGGATTTACGTCGTCAAGTTTTCCAGTTTCTCTTCTATATACATCTAGTGTCCATTCTGCTACATTTCCTGCCATGTCATATAATCCAAAATCATTGGGCATAAATGATCTGACGGGAGTTGTTAAGCTACCAACATCATTATGGTATCCACCGTAGCCCATATAATCACCTTGACTAATTTTAAAATTAGCTAAAATTTGACCTTGTGTAGATTTAATATTGTCTCGAACAGAATGTCTATTCCAAGGATAAATTTTATTTTCTCGAACGTAATCTTCATGAGAGTTACCAATTAAAGCTAATGCCGCATACTCCCATTCTGCTTCTGTTGGAAGCCTAAATTTAGGAACAAATATACCATCTTCAATTCGAATTTTTCTATGCCCATCCTTTTCACCTTTTTTCTGCTTCCAAGCTAAATTTCTTTTAGGATTTTTACCAGCAGGTTCATCCTTCTTTAATTCTTTATCAGTTTTATAATTATCTAATGTAAAATTCGGATCTTTTAAATATCTTTCAGTGGTGAAATATTCTTCTGGGAGATCTCTACCACCACCATCTTCTTTATATTTTTCTATATCAATTCCTAATTCATCACATAGTCTTTTCTCATTGACTCTATCAGTTCTCCATTCACAATAAGCCATTGCTTGCTCCCAGCTAACACCAACTACTGGATAGTTATTGTAAGCAGGGTGACGGAAATAATTATCTACCATTGGTTCATTATAACCGTAACGACTCCTCCAAACTGTAGTGTCAGGTAAACTTCTATCATATAACACATAATACTCTTCTTCTGATCTTGCTGGTGAGCCACTTCCAGCATTAGCAAAAACTAACTTCATCCAATCTGTATATTCTCTGTAATCAACGTTTGTCACTTCTGTTTGATCCATCCAGAAAGATGTGACAGTTACAGCTCTAGGTCTAGTTGCACTACCATCTTGCATAATATTTTCTTCTGTTTGCCCCATCATGAATGTTCCTCCTTCAATAAAGGCCATTCCAGGAACAGGAGCTTGAAAGCCCTTGTATTTTAAATTTACTTCAAACCCACCAAAGTCTTTGTCATTATAATGCCATCCAGTTTTACTTGATGAAGCTTTTTTACCTGACTTAGGCCCTTGTTGACTACTAGAGCAGCTAAATGAGATTAAAGAAATAATAATTAGACTGATTATTAAGTTATAATTTTTCATTTTTTACGTCATTTATATGTTATATAACAATAAGTTAAATCCAATATTGCACACAATTTACTAAAATTATTAAAATTTAGGGCATTTTATTGGATTAAGAATAATCTTTTTTGGAATACATGGTAATTGTATCCTTAGTGATATCTCATGTGCACCTCCAGTACTACTGGTCAAACCAGATATAGTAAAGTCATAACTATAGCCAATTTTTAATGCATCTTTTTGAAATCCTAAAACTAAAAGTATTGCATCAGAATTTGAAAAGCTTCTTCTGTAAGCTACACCTCCAGATAAAATATTATTAGTAATAGTTGTGCCAACATTTATTTGCTCTGTTTGAGCCTGTCTTTTAAATAAAAAATTTGGAATAATATATGTGTCACCAGAAAGTAATCCAGATGTTTGTGTGACAGCTTCATTAATTTTGATTACGGCGCCTCCATGTATAGTTTTTTTCATAGATAGCTTTCCTGCAGCAAGAAAAGCTTCCTCGGGTTCAGTTAAGTGATGAGCAACAAGCCCTAGAAAAAATGAATTAGAAGAAATTAATGTTCCAATTGAAAAATCTAAGTAACTTTTAGAGATAATTCCACCATTAATAATGTCATCTTGTGTTGGGTAAACAAAACCATAGATTTCATCAATCTGATCTCCGAACCATAAATTAGGATCTAAACTTCTTTGATGGCTACTAACTTGAAAACCAGTTAATAAGTCAATTTTTCTTGAAATTTTAGTATGATACGAATAAATTAAGCTAGCGAATGTACTTTTTATAGTTCCGTTTCCAGCATCATCATGTAAAATTAATAAACCGAGACCTCCATGAACAGGCTCTAAAGTTAAATCAAATGAAGCGCTGTAAGTTTCAAAATTTCCCGCCATCATAGGCCATTGATTTCTGTAATTAGTGATAACCCTAGGGCAATATTCACCACCTGCTAATGCTGGATTTAAAAAAAGCGGATTTGCATAATATTGTGTAAAATGTGGATCCTGACTAAAAGAAGGAGAAAAAAACAAGAAACTTAATATTATAAAAATACTTTTTTTCATTTGGGATATTTGAAGTAATTAACAATTATACAAAATTAATACAAGAACGAAAATGTTATTTTTTTTTATTTTCGTGTCATTCTTGTGTAAATTGTAAAATACAACTAGACAAATAACGTTTTAGTAATAATAATTTGATATAAATGCGCTTACTTTTATTATTTATAATACTTTTTTCAAGTAGCTTGCAATCTCAGGTTTTTAACAGAGAATTAAAATTTTTAGCAAGTGAAAAAAATAAATTGGATAAAAAGTTTACAAATTCCATTTATAAAGATGATAGTCCTTGTATGTCATATTTTGAAAGGATTGAAATAATTCATGATGTTTTTGAAGTCAAAATTTCAGAAAAGGAACTAGTTTTAATTGAGGGAAATAATTTAGAATGTGAAATTCCTAGTGAATTAAAGTTTGAATATAATTTAAGCCAGTTAGAAAAAAAAAATTATGCCTCAGTTGAAATATTTCCATACGTTATGAGAAATGGAAATACATTTTTTTTAAAATCATTTCAAATTAATATAATACCTAAACAAAACTTAAAGAATAAAAGCAAACCGGAATACAAAAGTAGCTCTGTTTTGTCTTCTGGCTCATGGTATAAGCTTGGAGTTAATGAAGACGGATTTTATAAAATTGATAAACTCTTTTTGGAATCAATTGGTTTAGATATTCAATCAATTAATCCAAAAAATATAAAAATTTATGGAAGGCCTGCGGGAATGCTTCCTGAAGAAAATTATGTATTTAGAATTGATGACTTAGAACAGTTAGCTACAAAATTTGTAGGAGATGATGATAATATTTTTGAAGAAAATGAGCAAATTTTATTTTTTGGACAAAATCCAAATATTTGGTTTTATGATCTAGAATCAAATCACTACAAGCATTTTCAAAATATTTACTCTAATTACACATATTATTTTTTAACTATAAATAATAATCCAACAAAAAACATTCAAACTCAAACAGTTAGTAATACAGAAATTTTGAATTTTCCAATTGAAAAACAAAACTATGTAAACTCTTTTGTAGATTATAATTTTCATGAAAACGAAAATTATAATTTAGTAAGTACTGGTCAGCAATGGTTTGGAGAATATTTCGGTAGTAATAATTTGTATTCTTTTGTTCTAGCTGAGGGGGAAATTTTAGACAGTATATCTTTTAGGGCTCGAGTAGCAGCAAGGTCTTCAATTAACACAGAATTCGATTTTAAATTTAATAATCAAACAACATTCTTTACATTAGAAGTTCCTCCTGAAACATCTGATGATTATTATTTTGAAGATTCGGAGGGTTCGGTAATTATTGACTTAAATACACAATTTTCAATTGAAGACTGGAATGGGGAAGTTATTGTCAATTACAGAAATAATGGAAATCCTTCTGCACTAGCTTGGCTTGACTATTTAGAAATAAATTACAAAAGAAGTTTACAATGGGCAGATTTTCAAAATCAACTTATTTTTCGAGACAAAAAATTTGATGAAGGAATAACAATTTTTAACATTCCTGATGATACTGAATATGTATTTAATATAACAGATCCTTTAAATGTTAAACAACATAATTTAATTAACTCAATTAATCAGCCCTTAGATTTACAATTTGCTGTAAATATTGACACGTTATCACAATTTATTTGTTTAAAAAACATTGATAATCTTGAAACTCCTAAATTTTTTGGTCAAGTTATGAATCAAAATTTGCATAATTTTAGCCAAGCAGATTTAGTAATAGTTTCTCATCCTGAATTTTTAAATCAAGCTGAAAGGTTAGGGGATTTTCATTCTAAAATGAACGGTAATAACGTTGTTGTAGTAACTACAGAACAAATTTATAACGAGTTTAGTTCTGGTTCTCAAGATCCAGTAGCTATAAGAGATTTTGTAAGAATGTTATATAATAAAAATTCAGTTAAGAATTTATTATTGTTTGGAGACGCATCTTTTGATTTCAAAAATATAAAAACACCAAATACTAATTTTGTGCCAACTTTTCAATCATACAGATCAGATAATATAAAGTTGTCATATTGTTCAGATGATTTTTTCGGAATGCTTGATATTTTAGAGGGTTCTAGTAGCACATTAGTTGACGACTTAATTGATATTGGAATAGGAAGACTAACTGTTACTACCAATCAAGAGGCTAGTGACGTGGTAGATAAAATTATAAATTATGCGTCAAATAGTTTTGGGGATTGGAAAAATAAAGTTTGTTTTGTTTCTGATGATGTAGATCAAGGATGGGAAGAAAACTTATTGATTCACTCTGATGCTCTAGCAGTGAAAGTTGATACAAATTATAGTTGGGTAAATGTAGATAAAATTTATTCTGATGCTTTTCAACAAGAATCAACTGCTGGTGGAGAAAGATATCCTGATGTTAATAAAAAAATTATTGAACTAATTAATTCAGGAGTTTTAATAATTAATTATGTTGGACATGGGGGAGAAGTTGGGTGGGCTTCTGAAAGAATTTTAGGACTTTCGGAAATAAATAATTTTGAAAATTTTGACAAATTACCAGTATTTGTTACTGCAACATGTGAATTTTCAAGGTTTGATGACCCTGAAAGAGTTTCTGCTGGTGAATTATTGCTATTAAATTCAAGAGGAGGTGCGATTTCTTTATTCAGCACTTCAAGAACTGTAAATGAAAGTAGTGCTTATTATATTACCAATTCATTATATAATTATATTTTGGATTCTTCTACTAATAATACAATGGGTGAAATTATGAAAAAGGCAAAGAATGACCCTTCTTTAGGCAATACAGTTAATAAAAGAAAATTTGCTTTAATTGGAGATCCTGCCTTGAAAATCCCTTATCCCAAATATAATATTTTGACAAATAATATTTATACTATTGATGAAGCATCTAAAGAAAATAATTTTATCCCAACAGACACAATAAATGCACTTAGTAAAGTAAAAATTACAGGGCAAGTGGAAGGCGAGTTAACTGATGGCAAACTATTTGTTACTGTTTTTGGAAAATCAAATAATTTTCAAACTTTAAATAACAATGGATTTTTAGAAACTCCATTTGAGTTTGATTTACAAAAAAATATAATATATAAGGGAAAAGTTGATGTCGAAAAATCTAATTTTGAGTATGAGTTTATAGTGCCAAAGGATAATCCTTTTCAATATGGATTTTCAAAATTAAGTTATTATGCAATTGATGAATCAATGAGTATCGATGCATCAGGTTCCTATGAAGATTTAATAATTGGAGGAATTAATCCAAATGCTTCGTATGATGAAATCGGACCATCTATTGAATTATTCATGAATGATACAAATTTTGTTTCAGGTGGTTTAACAAATTCTTCTCCCGAATTAATTGCAAAAGTTTTTGATAACTCTGGAATCAACACTGTTGGTACCGGAATAGGTCACGATATTGTTGCAATAATTGATAATTTGACTAATCAACCCTACATTCTTAATAATTATTATGAGGCTGATTTGAATACATTTCAGTCAGGAACTATTAGGTATAACTTAGCTAACTTATCTGATGGTGTACATGTTTTAAATTTAAAAGTTTGGGATGTTTACAACAATTCTAATGAAAAAGATTTATCATTTGTAGTATCTGAATCAGAGGAAATGACTTTAAATCACCTTTTAAATTATCCTAATCCTTTTTCAAATTTTACAAAGTTTTCATTTGAACATAACAGGCCTAACGAGTATTTAGATGTCATGATACAGATATTTTCTGTTAGTGGAAAGTTAGTAAAAACACTGAAAGCTAATATAATTAATAGTGGTTTTAGAGACGAAACTATTTCATGGGACGGTCTAGATGATTTTGGTGATAAATTAGGTAGAGGTGTTTATGTTTATAAAATATTAGTTAAGTCTAGTGAAAGTGGAGAAAAAGTTGAAAAATTTGAAAAACTAGTAATATTAAACTAATTTCCGCGTTGTTTTATAATAATTTGAATAATTAAATAAATGAAAACTTTTTTTTTCTTTGTATTTGTATTTGCTTGTCAAAGTGTTTTTTCTCAAACATCTTTGGGTGACGAATTAGAAAATTATAATGAAAATCTAAATACTATAACAACTGCTGTTCCTTTTTTGACGATTTCTCCTGACTCAAGATCTGGTGCAATGGGTGATGTTGGTGCTGCTACATCACCGGATGTTCATTCTATTCATTGGAATTCAGCAAAATTAGCTTTTTTACCTTCAGGTGGGTCTTTTTCTATTTCATATACTCCATGGCTAAGTAAATTAGTTCCTGATATTTCATTATCACATATTACAGGTTATTATAAGTTAAACGAAATAAGCGCTGTTGCAGCTGGAATGAGATATTTTTCCTTAGGAAATATTCAGTTTACCAACGATCAAGGAGAATATGTTGGGGAATACGACCCTAATGAGTATGTTTTCGACTTAGCATATTCAATGAAACTATCAGATAATTTTTCTGCGGGTTTAGTGATGAAGTATATTTACTCTAATTTAACCGGGGGTATTTTTGTTGAGGGATTACAAACTGAAGCAGGAAAATCATTTGCCGTTGATTTGGGGACTTACTATCAAAGTAAAACATTTGAAATCAGTGGATATGACTCACAGTGGGCCTTAGGTTTAAATATTTCAAACATTGGAAGTAAGATCTCATATACTGAGTCGGGAGATGAAGATTTTTTACCTATGAATTTAAGATTGGGTAGTAGAGTAAGTATGGAAATTGATGATTATAATGAGATAATGTTTGCTCTTGATTTAAATAAATTATTAGTTCCTACACCGCCTGTTTATGCTATAGATTCTGATGGTCAACCAGTAGATATAAATGGTAACCCAGTTCAATTAGGTAGCCCAGAGCACCATATATTAGCTGGACAAAATCCCAATGTAGGAATTGTTCAAGGAATTTTTCAATCATTTTCTGATGCACCAGGTGGTTTAGAAGAAGAAATAAATGAGTTAATGTATTCTTTTGGGGCTGAATATTGGTACGATAATCAGTTTGCATTTAGATTTGGATATTTTCATGAACATGAAAACAAAGGAAATAGGAAATATTTTACTTTGGGTTCTTCCTTGAAATTAAATGTATTTGAAATTGACTTTGCATATTTAATTCCTGCAAACTCCAGTGTGAGAAGTCCACTGGAAAATACAATGAGATTTTCTTTAGTTTTTAATTTAGACTCCTTTAATAGTGAAAATTTATTTAAATCAAATCGTCAAAAATCTGAAATAAGAAATAATCAATTAAATACACCAAATTTAAAGTGAACAAATTTAGAGTAGGTAACGGGTTTGATATTCATAGATTAGAAGAGAATAATACATTAATATTAGGCGGTGTATCGATACCTTTTTCAAAAGGAACTGTAGCTCATTCAGATGGAGATGTTGTTATTCATGCTTTATGTGATGCTTTATTAGGAGCGGCAGGTTTAGGAGACATAGGTCATTTTTTTCCAGATAATGACAAAAAATTTAAAAATATTGATAGTAAAATTTTATTAAAAGAGGTCTTTGAAATGATTCATAAAGAAGGTTTTTCAATTGAAAATATAGATTTAACAATTGTTCTAGAAGAACCAAAGCTAAAGAATTATTTGCCAGAAATGAAATCACAGATATCTAAATGTATAAATCTGCAAGTTTCAAATATAAATATTAAGGCTACTACAAGTGAAAAATTAGGATTTATAGGTAGAGGCGAAGGGGTTTCATGCTACGCATCAACTTTAATAAAGTATTGAATTTATAATTCAAAAGTAAATAAAAATCAAAATTACATTAATCATTTTGCATATATTTGAAATAATAAATTTTAAATAGTATGGCCTCTGTAAGTAAAGAAATATATTTAGACTGGTATAAAAATATGTTGCTATGGAGAAAATTTGAGGAAAAAGCAGCTGC
>Ga0160422_10001603_pt1 | contig 14141 bp, 10 predicted proteins | sample Fk160mmetaG_FD_108192 | JGI IMG/M metagenome (GOLD analysis project Ga0160422, IMG submission 108192) | Marine microbial communities from the Central Pacific Ocean - Fk160115 60m metaG | ecosystem: Environmental > Aquatic > Marine > Oceanic > Photic zone | place: The Central Pacific Ocean...
AAGTGTTGTATCTTGATTTGGCCTTCGAACGATTAATGCACTTGTAAAACAAATTTTAGTCCTCTGTGCTAAAATGCCAAAACACACGCCAATTAATATTCCAAGGTAAATAGATAATTTTCTCTTATCAGCAATTTCGAAATGTACTAATTCAAACAACTCTTTCTCCTATTAGAATAATATTCTAATATTTTTTTGAAAAAGCTAATTCAATAAAATAATCATCCAAATTAAAATTATAAGAAGAATAAAATTCTATTTAAAATATTTTTTTAAAATATTAATACTTATATTCTTTTTAAGGTAACGAAAATATTAAGTCTTTTATTATATTCTAGAAATTTCAGTCTTTTATTTAACTTATCTTCCTCGAATTCTTGGGTCTAATGCATCCCTCAAACCATCGCCTAAGTAGTTAATGCTTAACACAGTGAGAGAAATAGCAAGTCCAGGCCAGAAGACACGTTCAGGAAATTGCTGTAAATAATCAACGGCGTCATTCAGAAGCCTTCCCCAAGTAGGAAAATCGGGGGGAAAGCCTAGTCCAAGGAATGATAAGGCGCTTTCTGTTATTATAGCATTCGCAATTCCCAGTGTGGCAGATACCATAATCGGAGAAAGCACATTTGGAAGGATGTGTCGGAAAATAATTTTGGTGTCAGTACCGCCGATAGAGCGAGCTGCTAATATGAATTCTCGTTCTTTTATCGCTAATACGTCGCCCCTTACAATACGCGCAGTCGGCATCCAACTAGTAATCCCAATTGAGACAACAATCAAAATAAACATTCCTTTTTCTGGACCAAATGATGTACTCAACGGTTCCCTGAAAAGAAGCATCATAACCAAAAGTAGTGGAAGAAGAGGTAGAGATAAAAACAGGTCTGTGAACCTCATTAGTGCGCTATCCAGCTTTTTAAAGTAGCCTGCAATTACTCCAATTAGAGTACCCAAAAATAATGACAGGAGCATTGCTGTTAGGCCAACAGTAATAGATGTACGTCCTCCTGCCATAATTCTTGCAAGTGTATCTCGACCCAATTGATCAGTTCCGAGAGGATGCGCTATGCTTGGACCTTGATTTCTTATTCTTATGTTAATGCCGTTAGCTTCGTATGGCCAAACAAAAGGCCCCAATAGTACTAGAATTACAATGAGTGCAAAAATAATAGCACCAGCAAGTGCGCCTTTGTGGTTTTTAAACTCAATCCAGACATCTAACCATTTATTATTAGTTTTGTTCAGGCCGCTAATTTGGACGTTATCAGTCATATCGGATCCTTGGATCTAGAATTCCATAAAGAATGTCCGCAATCAGATTAAAAACAACTATTAGAACAGCGAACATAAAGGTAATTGTTTGTACGGTAGGCAGGTCATTGGCGTATATTGCGTTAATTAACTGCTGACCGATACCGTTTACTTTAAATACTTGCTCTGTAATTATTGCCCCACCAAAAATACTAGGGATTCCGAGAGCAATCACGGTTACAACGGGTATCATAGAGTTTCTTAATACATGAATGGCAACTACGGTCCACTCGCTTAATCCCTTTGCTCTTGCCGTCCTTACATAGTCTTGATTCAAGTTGTCGAGCATCGAAGATCTCATAAAGCGACTTATTTGGGCTGTGGTTTGAAGTGCAAGTACCATTACTGGCATAATCATTTGGCGAAATTGATACTTGAATGTCTCCCAATCTACTACCTCATGCAATGTATCGTAGACAGAGGGAAGCCAGCCCAATTGTACAGAAAATAGAACAATAACAAAAACACCACTAAAAAAAGGTGGTACAGAATAGCCTACCATTGTGACAAAAGTTCCGACTTGGTCGAATACTGAATACTGACGATATGCTGAGTAGATTCCGATTGGGAGGGCAATTAAAATACCAACAATATAGGACATACCTACAACCCACAGTGTTTGTGGTAATCTCTGGACCACAATATCCATCACTGGACTTCTAGTTTGCCAACTAAATATCCGCTGCTTCCCTTCGGAAAACGATGTATTGAATAGGTAATCAAAAAATACTTGCGGTTCTACCCAGAAAAATTGTATTACCCACTTTAAAAATTGAACATGCAATGGTTGGCCGAGTCCTAAAGCCTCTCGCATTTTCTCTTTGACGTCGGGAGGTATAGTCATTGGCACTTGTGCCATTGGATCATTCGGTGCCAAATTTAATAACAAAAAAATACATGCCGCTATAAACAGCAACGTAGGTATTGCCAAAAGCAAACGCCGAATAATGTAGGTTAACATTTAAGGGGTCTTTCTAAAAATGCGTCGGCGCAATTTCGCGCCGACGCCATTATCACTTAGTCAATTCGATACCAATCTTCTACGTTCCACAGCTCGGTATCCCATGTATTTAGGACTACTCCACCGAGAGAATTAGAACGTGCAGATACTCGACCGCGCCATGTAAGCGGAACGATCGTATAGCTGTCTTTCGTAAGCATATCGTTAAGTTTTCTACCAATTTCACCTCTTTTTTGGAGATCAGCAGTCATCTTTAACTCATCTAACAATTTATCGTATGCAGGGTCACAATATCTATTGATATTTTCTCCAGCCCATCCATTTTCAGGGCTTGGTTCATTCCCACATCTATATGCGGAAAGATAAGCCTGAGGATCTGTACCATCAAAAATATTTGTATACATTTCAATGTCCGCATAGAATTTTTGATATGTGTCAGGTGAAGCGGGGTCACCTCCAAAGAAAACAGATGCGTTAAGGTTTCTCAGCTCAGTTTCAACTCCAATTTGTCCCCACCATTCTTTTATCAGGGCTTGATAATCCTGACGCACGGCGTTAGTTGAAGTTTGATAAAGTACAGAAAGTCTCATTCCGTCTTTTGTTCTGACGCCATCAGATCCAGCTTTCCAGCCAGCACCTTCAAGCAGTGCTTTTGCCCCTTCGATATCTTGTGTCAAACAATCTGTATTATCTGAAGCATATAGTTCTGGTCCAGGTACAAGATTACAAGTTGGCTTACCAGCCACTCCGTAGCCTATTTCAGTTAGAAGGGTACGATCTATTGCCATTGATAATGCTTTCCGCACGTTTATGTCGCTAAGAAATGGGTGTAAAGCCTTTCTTGTTGATCTAGTGTCAGCATCTAGGCTTGGTGATGGATCAGTCATATTCATTTCTAATCTCTCAACCGCTGTACCAAAAGCAGCAAGTGGTTGACCTTTCCCTGCAGAAGCCATTTGATTGATAACTTCTGGAGCTAACTGTAAGTTCCAGCCATAATCATATTCACCAGTTTCCATAACTGCTCTACCTGCAGCAGCAGCGTCTCCACCGCCTTTGAAGACCATAGTAGCAAAAGCTGGCTTGCTAGGATCTCTATAGTTCTCGTTTGCTTTTAGCTGTATAACATCATTTGGTTTAAATTCTGTAACGACAAAAGGTCCAGTACCAATTGGTCCAAAATTTTCTTCTGTACATTCTTGGCGACGAGTACCTGTACAGTTTTCAAATTGAGCTTGCTGCAAAATTGGTGTTTGTGATCCAACAAACGGTCCATAAGGGTTAGGCATTGGGTCTGCAAAAGAGATCTTTACAGTTAGATCGTCTAAAGCTTCTACGCCAGTAACACCTTCGAATTTTGCCTCCTGGTAACACCCAGCTTCTCCCATGCAATATTCATATGTGAAAAGAACATCAGCGGATGTGAAAGGACTGCCGTCTGACCAAAGAATGCCAGGCTTTAAATTCCAAGTAATTGATTTTAGATCTGAACTTATACCGCCATTACCAACGGTTGGAACTTCGGTAGCTAGTCTCGGGAACATTGCTCCATTGTTGTCATAACCTGCAAGGGCTTCAATAACCATACTCGAAGACTCGATATCTTTTGTTCCACCCGAAAGATACGGATTTAAGATTGAAGGGGCTTGCCAATATATAATACCGACATTGCCATCTGAGCCTCTTTCAGCGAACGCGGAAGACCCGAAAGCAATAGCCCCGGCAATACCCAGTGCTAAAGATTTAATTTTCATTTTATTCTCCTTATCTTTTAACTGTAGTCAGGAAATTGGTAGTGATTACTTTCAAAACAAATATCCAAATACATAGGGAGACTAAAATTTTTCTAAAACTCCCCCCGAAGTTGTAATGGAAACAGAGTTTTCAAAAAATGCAAGAGAAAGCTTAAAATTTGTCCATTTTTTTTTAGCTTATTCAGCGTCGTATAAAAGATTTTCTGCGTGGAGTTGGAAAACTATTCTATTAAGCGGAACATTGTTCATTTATTTGATACAATTCATGTTGACATTAATAGCTTATTTGAGCGACCCTAATTTGGTCTGGTTAGGAATAAAAATGTTAGATGACGACAAAAAGCCCATTGCAGAATTTAAAAATCTAAAAGTTGTTTTTGAGACAAAAGATGGAACTGTTACCGGTGTAGAAGATGTTTCTTTTTCCATTTACCCCGGTGAGACCGTTTGTGTGGTTGGTGAGTCCGGTTCTGGAAAGTCCGTGTCATCATTGTCAATGATGAGGCTTGTCGAATTTGGTGGGGGTAAAATTGAGGGAGGGGAGCTAAATTTTGAAAAACAAGTTGATGGTTCGATAGATTTAGCTAATGCGACCCAAAAGTCTATGCGACATACCAGAGGCAATGAAATTGGAATGATCTTTCAGGAGCCAATGACTGCACTAAACCCCGTCTTTACGATTGGTAGGCAGCTCACTGAAGGGCTGCAATTGCATAAAAAGTTATCTAAACAACAGGCAAGATTAAGAGCAATAGAACTGTTGGATCAGGTTAGAATACCAGAACCAGAAAAAAGGTTAAAACAGTATCCACATGAGCTGTCAGGGGGAATGCGTCAAAGAGTTGTAATTGCTATGGCATTAGCATGTGAGCCGAGACTGCTTATTGCTGACGAACCTACAACAGCTCTTGATGTAACAATCCAAGCAGAAATTCTTGCATTAATCGACCGTTTGAAACGAGAAACAGGAACCGCGGTGATGTTTATCACACACGATATGGCTGTTGTCGCTCAAATGGCAGATCGAGTTGTTGTTATGTACCGCGGAAACAAGGTTGAAGAAGGCAATGTGATAGACGTTTTTGAGAATCCACAGCATAATTATACAAAGTCTTTACTTTCCGCAGTTCCAAAACTTGGAGAGATGTTGGGAAAAAAATATCCTGAACCAATGAAGCTAATTGGCGGAAGCAAAAAGAGTACTAAACCAATAATTGGTAGTGATGACGTGTTGCTAGAAGTTAAAAATTTAGTGACTCGCTTTCCTGTCGCAGGGGGGCTTCTCCGGCGAACGGTTGCTCAAGTTCATGCCGTAGAAAATGTCTCATTTTCGATAAAACGTGGTTGTACTTTGGCACTTGTAGGGGAGTCTGGCTGTGGGAAGTCGACTGTTGGTAGATCGCTTTTACGTCTCGTTGAACCTGTCTCTGGAGAGGTAAGTATGGCTGGAAACGATGTACTTAAACTTTCCAAAGATGAACTTCGTAATATAAGAAGTGATATGCAAATGGTTTTTCAAGATCCTTTTGCGTCCCTTGATCCGCAGATGTTGCTTCTTGATCAAGTGGCTGAGCCAATGCGAAACTTTTCAACTATGTCTGAAAGCTCCATCGAGGCAAGGGTCGAGGGCCTTTTCGATCGTGTTGAGTTGCCAAAAAGTTTTTTGCGCCGCTATCCCCACGAGCTCTCTGGTGGTCAGAGACAACGTGTGGCAATAGCAAGAGCTCTGGCTCTAAATCCAAAATTAATTATTGCTGACGAAGCCGTAAGTGCATTAGATGTATCAGTCCAAGCCCAAGTGCTTAATCTAATGATGGAACTTCAATCTGAGTTAGAGCTAAGTTTCTTATTTATAAGCCATGATATGGCCGTGGTAGAGCGTGTTAGCCATGAAGTTGGAGTTATGTATCTTGGTCGGCTCGTAGAGATTGGTTCTCGACAGGCAGTCTTTAGCAATCCTCAGCATGCGTACACAAAAGCTCTTTTGAGTGCCGTTCCCATAGTTGATCCTTCCAAAAAAGTACTTGAGGGTGATTTGAAATTTAAGCAAATACCATCACCAATCCATCCGCTCGGTCATGAACCTAAAAGCCCAGAATACAAAGAAGTGTCTGAGGGGCATTTCGTTCTGACTTCAGATTGTGGCTATTAAGTTAACTAAAAGGATTGTTTTATGCCTGTAAAAAACCGGTTTGCAGAATTGCAGGAGGAGATTAGCGCATGGCGTCATGATTTTCACGCCAATCCTGAAATATTATTTGAAACCCATAGAACTTCTAAAATTGTGGAAGAAAAACTTAAGTCATTTGGGTGTGACAGTGTAGTTTTTGGATTAGGGCGAACAGGCGTAGTTGGTGTAATTCATGGAAGAGAAAATACCAACGAGAGTGTAATTGGACTTCGCGCAGATATGGATGCTCTGCCAATTGAAGAAACAACGGGGTTATCTTATGCTTCAAAAGTTAACGGGGCAATGCATGCGTGCGGTCACGATGGTCATACAGCTATGCTTCTTGGTGCAGCCAAGTACCTAGCTGAAACACGAAATTTTGATGGTACTGCAGTAGTGATTTTTCAACCAGCGGAAGAAGGCGGTGGCGGCGGTCGTGAAATGTGTGACGACGGGTTAATGGAGCGTTTTGGTATACAAGAAGTATACGGTATGCATAACTGGCCCGATTTGGAAATTGGAAAATTCGCTATAAGATCAGGGCCTTTTTTTGCAGCTTCAGATTTTTTTGAAATTACAATAAATGGGCTTGGCGGTCATGCGGCAAAGCCGCAAATAGCAGTTGATCCGACGGTCGTAGGATCGCACATTGTGATTGCACTACAATCTATTGTCAGTCGAAATGCCGATCCTACTGACCAAATTGTCGTTTCGGTTACCTCATTTGAGACATCTTCGAAGGCCTTTAATGTAATTCCCCAAACTGTTGTTCTTAGGGGTACAGTTAGGACGCTATCTGATGTGACTAGGAATCTTGCTGAGAAAAGATTAGTGGAAATTTCAGCCAAGACAGGCGATGTATTTGGAGCTGATGTAAATCCTGTCTTTACTAGAGGTTATCCAGTCATGACAAATGCCGTTGAACAAACTGAATTTGCTGCTTCCGTTGCAAAGTCTGTAAGTGGTAATTGCGAAGAAGCGCCTCTTGTTATGGGAGGTGAAGACTTTTCTTTTATGGCGATTGAGAGGCCTGGTGCATATATTCTCATTGGAAATGGGGATAGCGCTCCGGTACACAATCCCAACTACAATTTTAATGACGAAGCAATATCGATTGGTTGCAGTTGGTGGGCAGAAATAATCGAGAAAAGAATGCCCTTAAGCTAAGGTCAGCGAAAGTCTTTAGAAAGATAGTCTATCTATATCATCCACCAGTATGGCTCATATGGCGCGACATCTGTCCCTGAACCTGCTGCCGAGTGTAATCGAAGTCATGACCTCTTGGTTTTTTAGCAATCGCAGACTGAATTGCATTTCTGATATGATCTTCGTCGTTTGGTTTTTCTCTAAGTGGACGCCGTAAATCTGCTTTATCTTCCTGGCCGAGGCACATGTAAAGTTCACCTGTACAAGTTAATCTAACCCTATTGCAACTTTCACAAAAATTATGTGACAAAGGCGTGATAAAACCTATTTTTTGACCAGTTTCGTTAATCTTCACATATCTGGCTGGTCCACCAGTACGTTCAGCCATGTCTGTCAGTGTGTATTCTTGCTCTAACGTTTCTCTTAACTCATTCAAGGACCAGTATTGACCTATTCGTTGCTCTGACTCCAGATTACCCATGGGCATAACTTCTATCCAGGTTAGATCCATTCCTCGCTCATTACACCAAGAAACAATTCTAAATAGCTCATCTTCATTAAAACCCTTTAGCGCGACGGTATTTATTTTTACCCTTAGCCCTGCAGCGAGGGCAGCATCTATCCCCTCTAGGACTTGGGGTAGCCGACCCCAGCGGGTTACTTTAGCAAACTTTTCTTCTTCCAAGGTGTCCAAAGATATGTTTACCCGGCGTACGCCAACTTGAAATAGTTCTTTCGCATAATTTTTAAGTTGCGATCCATTCGTGGTTAAAGTAAGCTCTTTGAGTTTTTCGTTCATCAAATGACGAGAAACCGATTGAAAAAAACTCATAATATTCCGTCTTACAAGCGGCTCCCCACCAGTAATGCGCAGTTTATCTATACCCATATTAATAAACGAAGAGCAGAGAAAATCTAACTCTTCCAAAGTAAGAAGTTCTTTTTTGGGCAGAAAATTCATGTTTTCTGTCATGCAATATAGGCATCTAAAGTCGCAGCGATCTGTCACTGAAACGCGTAAATAATTTATGGGGCGGTTAAATGGATCTATAATTTTTTGCATGGTTATTGTAATCTATAATTTATAACATTTATAGCAAGGCAAATGTAATCGATATATGAATTAAAATATGCCAGCATTGCTCAACACCTTATGTTATAACTTTTCGTCAATTCAGATTGTGTGATCAAAATTTTTAAATTAAACTTGAATTCTAATCCAAATCTGTCATTTGTGATTTAGTATTAAAAGATTAAAAGGTATTTTGTGTGTCCAAAACATTTATAAGTTCAGATATGTCCGTAGAAGGAGATATATCTAGCCAAGGCGATATTGAAGTCGATGGCAAAGTGAAAGGCAACCTATCTGGTGAGGAGATATCTGTTTTATCTTCTGGGTCAGTTGATGGTAGTATTTCCGGCACTTCGATAAATATCGATGGTAATGTGTCTGGTAAAATAACAGTGCAAGACCTGGCAGTGAATGCCACCGGTAAGGTGAGCGCAGACGTAACATATCAATCTATTGCAACGCAAAAGGGTGCTAGAATTGATGGAAAACTAAAGTCTAAGTAAAACTTCGAACGGCATTAAATAATTAAATAACCACATAAACTTTTCTAGAAAAAAGGGCAGTTGCAGTTTGGGGCTGCACAGACAGCATCAGCGACCTATGCGTGTCTTCGTCGCCGACGGCCCATTTTCCCATTTTTTTCTAAAGCGTTAAAATAAGGGTTGGGGATTTGTACTAATTTATTTAATTCTGTAAATGGGTCAGTTTTATGAGGAATGGCGTTAGCGGCTACAAAATGCTCTTGAAATTTTGGCTCTACAGCGGTTTCTACTTTTGTAATTTTACCTACTATTTCTTCGATACCAACCCGCGCATCTATATTGCACAGAGCAATTATGGCACCAGTACCTGCTGCGTTACCGGCCGAAGTAACATTCTTGAGCGGTACATCCGGGATCATACCCAAAATCATTGCATGTTTAGATGAAATATGTGCCCCAAAAGCTCCTGCTAAAACAATTTTATCAACACTATCGACACCCATTTCATCCATTAAGAGCTTTGCCCCTGCGTATAATGCAGATTTTGCAAGCTGAATTGCCCTAATATCTCCTTGCGTCACTTGAATTGTAGGCTGAGACGATTCGTTGCTAGTGTAAAGTTGGTAAGAGTAGGTTCTTCCATCAGGTTTTGATCTTAGCGTACCAGTTGCCTCGGGGCTTCCAATCAAACCACTTTGATCTAATAATCCCGCAACTCGCATTTCTGCTACGGCTTCAATTATTCCTGAGCCACATATTCCCGTTATGCCAATTTTTTTTGTACTTTCGTCAAAGCCAGCTTCGTCTGACCATAGTTCAGATCCGATTACTTTAAATCGGGGCTCTTTGGATATTGGATCAATTTCCACTCTTTCTATTGCACCAGGTGCAGCCCGCTGTCCTGAGCTAATCTGTGCACCTTCAAATGCCGGGCCAGTTGGGGACGAACAGGCTAGTACCCTTTTTGTGTTTCCCAACAATATTTCTGCATTAGTTCCAACATCAACGATTAAAACTAGTTCTTCCGATTTATTAGGTTGTTCAGATAAAGCTACAGCAGCGGCATCTGCTCCAACATGACCAGCGATACATGGTAATAGGTAAACGCGCGCATCATCAATCAAAGACACCAAATTTAAATCTTTGGCATTGAGATATATTGACTCCGAAGTTGCTAACGCAAATGGGGCCTGGCCCAACTCTATTGGATCAATTCCAAGCAATAAGTGGTGCATTACCGGATTACAGACAAAAACAGCCTCAATTAAATCTTCCTTATTGATACTGGCACTTTCAGCCAAATCTACAACTAGCTTATCAATTGCTTTTCTGACTTCGGCGGTCATTGCCTCTGCACCGTTTTCATTCATCATCGCGTAGCTGACACGGCTCATTAAATCCTCACCAAATCTTATTTGTGGGTTCATAACACCGGAACTTCCAACAACCTTTCCTGAACCTAAATCGGTTAAGTGCGCTGCGATAGTAGTTGATCCCAAATCTATAGCTAAGCCATAAATGCTGGCATCGTGGTACCCTGGCCAGACATTAATAATTCGTGAAATATTTTCACTCGGAATCGAGTTAACTGCCACGGTAACACTCCATTCACCCGTGCGAAGAATGCTTTGGAGTTTTTTAACAATTGAAAGACTAGCGTGTAATTGATCTATCTTCCATTGTTCTAATAAAGCTGTCTTCAACCGTTCAAGGTCACCTTTAGGTTCGTGCATGTTAGGTTCGAGAACCTCAACGTAATACAATTTAGTTGCAGGATTCATTTCGATATGTCGCGAGCTGGCAGCCTTTCTAATTACTTGCTTATGAGCCTGGCTTTCCGCCGGAACGTCCACTACCAAATCTCCTTGGATTTTTAATTGACAGCCCAATCTGCGGTTACGTTTTAAACCTCGTTTGTCATGATATCGCTGCTCGACTGCATTCCAAGGTGAAACTGCACTTTCATCTACTGAAACACCATGTTTTGGGAAATCTCCAAATGAAGGTGTGACTTGGCATTTACTACAAATTCCTCTACCGCCACAAATACTATCTAAGTCCACTCCAAGCTTTTGGGCGGCCTCCAATACGGGAGTTCCAGTCGCAAATTGCCCCCGTTTGCCAGATGGAGTAAATACTACTAAATGCTTCATATATTTATCCCGTAATTCCTATTAAATTTAGCGCGTGCAGATTAGATAAAAACTCTAAAATCGCCAATTTGTGGTTTATCAGCGCCAATTATAGCATTTTTAGAGGATTTTTAAAAAATAGGCATCTTATAGTTTAGTTCCTTAAAGCTTTTTGATCTTTTATTTCTTATATACTCTTTCAATCTCAACAGTTTCGTGAGATATGAAATGGCCAGTGTAGCTGCAATTGGAGGGACTTGTATCATGCAGATTCGCGAGGCTTTAACTTTTGACGATGTACTTCTAGTGCCGGCGGCCTCCAAAGTACTTCCGGCTAATGCTGACACTCGAACTCAAGTTACGCAATCAATTGCATTAAATATCCCTTTGCTCAGCTCTGCAATGGATACAGTGACAGAGGCAAAAATGGCGATAACGATGGCGCAGGCTGGAGGAATGGGTGTTATTCATCGAAATTTGGATGTAGACATACAAGCCCAGCAGGTTAGACGAGTGAAACGATTTGAAAGTGGGATTGTTTATAATCCTATCACACTAAAAGCTAGTCAAACCCTAAAAGACGCAAATGATTTGCGGGAAAGGTACAATGTATCTGGATTTCCAGTCGTTGATGAAAAAAATCGCGTCGTTGGTATTTTAACAAACCGCGATATGAGATTTGCGTCAGATGAAAATACCCCAGTGAATCTCATGATGACAACAAATGATTTAGCTATTTTGATGGAGCCGGCAGATAGGCAAGAAGCTATAAGTCTGATGAAATCACGTCGTATTGAAAAGTTATTAATAACCGACGCCAAGGGCCGGCTTACTGGCCTATTAACGTTAAAAGATACAGAGCAGTCTGTGCTGAATCCAACAGCTTGCAAAGACGAGTTGGGTCGTTTGCGAGTAGCTGCCGCCTCTACTGTAGGAGATGAAGGCTTTGAAAGGTCTCAAGCTTTAATTGAGGCTGGTGTTGATATGGTTGTTATCGATACAGCTCATGGTCATTCTGATAGCGTTTCAAAAGCGGTTGAACGAATTAAAAAAATGTCCAATGAAGTTCAACTAATAGCTGGTAACGTCGCTACGGCCGATGCAACTAAGGCATTGATTGATGTAGGCGCAGATGCAATTAAAGTCGGTATTGGTCCAGGGTCAATTTGCACTACAAGAATGGTTGCCGGTGTTGGGGTACCTCAATTGAGTGCGATTATTGATTGCGCAGGTGTAGCGGGAAATGTTCCGGTCATTGCCGATGGTGGAATTAAGTTTTCTGGAGATTTTGCTAAGGCGATCGCAGCTGGGGCAAGTTGTGCAATGATTGGGTCGATGGTAGCAGGTACTGATGAAAGCCCTGGAGAGGTTATACTCTATCAAGGTAGATCTTTTAAAGCTTACAGAGGAATGGGATCTCTGGGCGCAATGGCAAGAGGCTCAGCTGATCGATATTTTCAAAAAGATGCTGCGAACGATAAATTAGTACCAGAGGGAATTGAGGGGCAGGTGCCCTATAAAGGTGCAGCAGGTGCGGTTATTCACCAGATGGTTGGTGGATTAAAGGCCGCAATGGGTTACACCGGTTGCCGCTCAATATCTGAAATGCGTAAAAACTGTAAATTTGTAAAAATAACAGGCGCTGGATTGAAGGAAAGCCACGTTCATGATGTGCAAATAACGCGAGAAAGTCCAAATTATAGGGTAATTTAAGTATGACCCCTGCAGCGCAAGTTTTTTCAGCTAGTCAAATTTTGCAAGAAATCCTTGACGGTAAAAGTGCAAAGTATTCGCTTCAGCAATGGAGTAAAACGAACAGATATGCAGGCTCAAAAGATAGACGTGCAATCAGAGACTTTGTTTACGATAGTTTAAGAATAAAGCGTAGCGCTCTTTCTAAAATAAAGGCACCACACTCTGGAAGAAACTGGGCAGTGGGGGTTCTTCTCGAGACAAATGAGGATTTAGAAAAATATTTCAACGATGAAATTTACGCAAGCCCTAGCTTAACGCATAAAGAGAAGTTTGCGATTCAAAAGGCTAAAGAATATAAAAGTCCACCTGACGTAGAATTTAATGTACCAGCTTTCCTTTGGCCGATATGGACGGCAGACTTAGGTGATGAGGCGGTGACTGTCGCGAAGACATTATGTGAGAGAGCTCCTGCATTTCTGAGAGTAAATATTCGGAAAACCACAATCGAAAAAGCGCAGAAAATATTGAGTGGAGACGGAATACAGACTGTAAAGCATCCTTCCATAATAACGGCTCTAAGGGTCACCGAGGGTCAAAATAAAATAAAAAACTGTATGGCATATAAAGATGGCTTTGTTGAACTTCAAGATGCATCTAGCCAAGCTAGTGTTCTCGACCTACCAAGAGACAGTAATCTAAAAATTTTAGATTATTGTTGTGGCTCTGGCGGCAAATCACTTGCTTTAGAAGCATGGACCGGAGGAAAAATCTTCGCACATGATATTTCTCCGGATAGAAGTTTTGGTTTAAAAATTAGAACAGAAAGATCAAGTGCAAAAATTACGAAGATTAGTAAGCCAATAAAAGAAAGGTTTGATGTAATATTTTGTGATGTTCCATGCTCTGGAAGTGGATCATGGCGAAGAGATCCGGATGGAAAATGGAAATTAAATGCGAACAAGTGGCAGAACCTTTTAACGACACAACTTCAGATTCTTAATGAAGCTAAAGAACTTTTAAATACAGATGGTATTTTAATCTATGCGACATGTTCTGTGTTGCTGAGTGAGAATTATAAGCAGCTCGAAAAATTTTGCTCAGTCAATCCGAAATTTGAAATTAAAAAAGCTCACCAACTGTTACCTTCTGATCTGGGAGATGGTTTTTTCTACGGATTTTTGAAAAAAAATTAAAATTTTCTTGAAATGTTCTTTTTTTATGTCCATAAGAGAACATTATAAGAACAAACGAGTGATTGCTGTTTGGTATTCACTATGAAATAAAGAGGTATTAATATGGCAGAGCTTTTATCAATGAGCGACAAAAAAGACGATGACAGACAAAAAGCATTAGAAAGTGCTTTAAGCCAAATTGAACGACAATTTGGTAAAGGTTCAATTATGAAGCTTGGCGATGAA
>Ga0160422_10001605_pt1 | contig 14131 bp, 30 predicted proteins | sample Fk160mmetaG_FD_108192 | JGI IMG/M metagenome (GOLD analysis project Ga0160422, IMG submission 108192) | Marine microbial communities from the Central Pacific Ocean - Fk160115 60m metaG | ecosystem: Environmental > Aquatic > Marine > Oceanic > Photic zone | place: The Central Pacific Ocean...
TCTTTCATTAAAATTATTATTTACTTTTATCTTACCTGATGTTACATTGAGTGAAACATTTAATTAACATGGCTCGTAAAACAGACGAAGAAATAAAACAGCATATTCAGTTTTTACAAACTAAACAAGAGCAAGCTGTACAGTTAGCTAATAATTGTCGTGATGAAATTATGTGTCTTAAACACGTTTTGGCAGATAGAGCAGAGGCAGAAAACGAAAAAAAGTCTATTGCGAAATAATAGAAAAAGCTTGTAGATGCTGCGGCAAGATATTTTCTACAACAGAGCAAAGAAGAAAATATTGCTCAAATGCTTGCAAAACAAAATTTTATCGCAGAAAAAAAGCTACTTAGTTTCAGTTGATACTTGTTTTGTTACGATTCCGAGCGTAACATAAAGGGGAGCTAAAGCCAAAATTCCTGTGAAAGTTATAATAGTAACAGGTACTAAAGCTTTCAAAAACGCCTCTTTAATCATATGTATAGAAAAATTCTAGATGCTTTAACAATTTTATCTACGATTCTTGTTTTGGGAATTTTAGGGGGATCATTCGTAACATACAAATATGTTACGTCAGAACAGTTTAAGGCAAAAATGATGGAACAAGTTATGGGTAAAGTGTCAGGTCTTATGCCGAAAGTATTAGATAAAGGTTTACCTAATATGACAGGCCCATCTGTGCCAACAACTAAAATTCCAGGTATTCCTAAATTATAAAATTATATGAATAGCAATATTATAAAAGGAATATCAGTAGGACTTGGAACTGTCTTTGTTGCCTCCAACTTTTATACAATCAACCTTTTAAGTAAGAAGCCAAACTTACCAATTTTCGATTTACCTGTAAGCAAGTATTCTACATACGAAATTGAAGCTAATAAAGATAGCTATAAAATAAGACATCGTATGCACGACCCAAGGATTATTGCTTCTATAGAGAATGTACGAAGTCCAGCTGGTTTTTTAAGTGCAAGCAAAAAAATATCCATAAAAGAAAACCAGAGAATCGCTGGTGAAAAGGATGTAACTGTTGTCAATAATGGCGAACTTACAGCAAAACAAATAGCTTGTATAAAAGAAAGAGCAAAAGGTGAGTCAACTGGAGAACTTATTGGAACTTCAGTAGCTACAGGAACAGGACTTGCATCTTCACTGTCTAATGTACCTATTGTCGGATGGTTCTTATCTGGATTTGCAACCAACACAGCAAGAAGAGAAGGTGGTAAGATCGGAGGTAATATGGCCTCTGACTTTAACGATTGTTAATTGTGAATTGTTTTTGGTGTGATACAGAACTTGTCTTAGGTGGAGATATCGATATTGATGAATCTATGGGTAATTTATATCCTGAGTATTCTGTTAGAACTAATTTAAGTTGTTCTACTTGTTTTTCCGAAGTAGAAGTATTAAAAAAAAGAGATGCCTACGATTAAGATACCTGAGATAAAAATACCGAAAATAAATATACCAGAAACACCTTTTCTACCTGAGACTGTACTAGTAGGAGAAAACCCTGCTTGTAGTTTTATAGATAGAGATTTAAAAATATCAGAAAACCCAACTATTATTTTTCATGGCAGAAAGGCATATGCTACTTGTCCTAATGGACAAGTAGTTAGTGGTAATACACAACCAATTCAATCTCAACCAAAAACTAAAACATTTAGACCTATTGTTTACGATGCACAAGAAACTATAGAAACAGAAGGCACATATCAACCTTCAAGAACTGCTGTAAATTTAAATTATAAAGAAGAAAAAAAAGAAAAAGAACCTGAGTTACCACCTTGTCCTGATTTATCTAGAGTATTACCTGTTGGAAGTTTTACATCAGATCTTCGCACTTCAAGAATTAAAGAGTATATTAGGGCAGACAATGGTTACGATTGTGTCCCGATTCTTGAAGAAGTCACTTTCCTTAAATCAGTATTACCTACCCCTGCTGCTGCTCTTAATGTTGTTAGTATTTCTCTCTTGGCTGCCAGTTCTCCATTACTTTTACCTCTTATAAAGGGATTATCTAAAACAGCTTTTAAAAAAATTATTGGTAAATTTAGTAAAAAGAAAGATGAGACTAATAACTGATGGCTATTTAAAATTAAATAATATTATTAGTGTTGATGATGCAGAAGTCTTAGCACAAAAAACTTTAGATCTAATTAAAGACGATAAACCTATATTTAATAAAGATAGAGGTTTATGTTGGGCATTATATAAGCCATCTTTTTTACTAGATTTAATGAATGAAGTAAAAATAATTTTAGAAGGAATATCAGGATTAAAACTTCTTTCAACATATTGGTTTACAACTATATATACCAATAACTCGTATTTAAAACCTCATACTGATAGACCTAGTTGTGAGTATAGTGTTTCGTTAAATTTAAAATCTAATATTGATTGGCCTTTGTTTTTTAAAGATAAAAATAATAATCAAAAAGGGTTTGTAACAAGTGTTGGAAATGGTATTGCATATCTTGGATGTGAAAGACCTCATTGGAGATTGCCTTTAGTTTCTAAAAATAAAGAATTATATATACAGTCTTTTTTTCATTATGTAAATGCAAATGGTTCATACAAATCTTTTGCTAATGATAATAATAAAAAATTTAAAAATTTATCTAAAAATTAATTTTTTGGAATTTTGTGTGTATGAGGTAAAACTTGATTTGGAACAGTTGTAAGAACAATATTTCTACAACTTACAGCATCTTCGCCAACAAATTTAATACCCTCCTTTAGCATAGTCGCACAGAGCTTGGCACGATTGAGATTTACCTCAAGCCGTTTGGCATCTAATAGAAAGTCCTGATATTTTCTATATGTTTGTGCAGCTTTTAAACATTCATCATTAAATCGTTTTCCAAGTGGTACTTGAAAACTTAAAGTAGCTCCATAAGAAAAATTATGATTTATTTGATCTAATCTTTCCTGTTCTTCAACATAAAGTATTTGCCCTGGATTAGTTAGCTGTCCTGTTTCTGTATCTTTAGCTTGGTTATATATGTTTGTTTTTGCAACAGTACTTCTTGGCGTATTGTAATATTCTCCTTTTGTAATAAAAGGATTAAAACTTACTGTTGGAGTTTGACATTGTATGCCATTACTATATCTATGAGTTGGAAAAGATCCGCTTATACTCTGGAATCCTTGATTGACCACTGTGGACTGGGTACTCGACTGGGGATTTGAGATAGTGGTTTGAGCATAAACAGGACTAGCAAATAATAACCCTATTGAAATAATGTTATAGAATTTTGCGTAGTTTCTATTGTCTGTGAGCGATTTATAATTGAAACTGCGTCTAAACCAGGAGCCATGAAATTTTCGGTCAGACTGAAGGCTTCTCCTTCGTTTACTATGACCCATTCTGGTTTGGTTGTTAGTTGTGGTGTTATCCATTGAAAGTTAACTACCCCTGCATTACCTGTATTTTGACTTGTTGTATAGGTTGCATTTGGAGATATAATTGTGCCTTCTTTGATCTTGATATTATTACCTGTAACTGAGTATGCATAACCAGACTTATAGTTCTCAGTAATAATAACTTCATCTATTTTACTAATACTTTTAGAATTGCTTTGCAATTGATTTGCAGAAAACTGTGGAGTATTAGCTTTGGCATATGAACTAAAAAAGACAACGGATAAAAATAACAACCATTTCATTAATCGAGGCCAAGAGTGATAGTGGACTGAAGAGTTGCAGTTGTACCAGCACCCATATCAGCTAGGTTAACTGTTAGTGCTTGTCCACTGTCCATTGTGATTGCTACAGAACCAGGATCGCCACCAGCTACCACTGTGTTTTTACCAAGAAGAGGCAGTGATGGAACTGCCCCATTTGTTACTGTGGCAGATAGTAAGCTTGGTACGGCATCAGCTTGGATGTAAGTCTCGCTTGCCGAAAAAGCATCACCTGTATTGACTACATTGAAGCTAGTATCGTAGTCAACAGTAGGAACACCGTTAGTAATACCAGCATCAGCTAAATCGAGAGAACCTATTTGACCAGCTACTGTGTTTGCTTTTGGCGTTACGTTTGTACCTGCAACACTTATCGAAGCCCCAATACGCTCAGATGTAGCACTTGCTGGAACAGTTGTGACACTTGCCACTGATTGAATAGAATGAGAAATGTCTGCAAAACTAGCTGTTGGAAGTGCTAGCAAAATCAAAGGTAGAAATTTTTTCATTTTTTTGAAGAATTAGGGTCAACTTTAATAACGTCAGGTTTTGATGTGACGATCTCAAGAGGCTGTCTTATTATTATAGTACTAACGCTACCAGAGGAGTTACTATTATTACCGTTTCCTTCTTCTTTCTTTTTCTTCTTAGCTCCTTGTGCTGCGTTAACCGAAATGCCTAGACCACCCAAAATGTTTCCAAGCAAACCTGCTGCAAAGGTCGAATCCACACGAGGTTGATCTGGTATATCTATACCAAACAGTCTATTTGGCAATTTAATATATCCAAGAGATAACACTAATAAACACCAAGCAAGAATAAATGCTTGTGCAACAGTAGAAATTAAAAAGGTGATTTTCTCCTGATAGTCGGGTTTTTCATCTTCTAATTCTTTTTGTTTTTCTGATATATCTTTAGGTTTTTCTTTTTCCATAGGGTTTTTCTGTATAATAGACATAGATCAAGGACTCGTAAAGTGGTAGAGGTAGTTGCAGCAGTAGGTGGAGCGTTAATGACAGCTTGTTTTGTATCTGTAGGATCTATTTCTTATCGTGGCAGACAATCAAGAGATGACCTTGTCCGTAACACTACAGCTATAGAATTATTAAGTACAAAAATTGATGATATGCATGACGATATGAAAGAAGTGTTTCACAGGTTAAAAGAAGTAGAACTTGCTGTTGTAGAAATCAAGCCAAGAAGATAGCCTCTTCCTTTATGACCAGGAGAAGAGGCTATAGCTCTTATTGTGAGGTGTGAGCTACTATAAATCTAGCAATTTAAATAAAACAATGCTAAAAATTATTGAACCAATCTTATTTGCCTTTCTTCGTGGAAAAGCAATAAAAAAACTCGCACTTGATATTGTACGAGCTATGGTAAACAAAACCGATAATACTGTTGATAATCGACTTTGTGATGCGTTAGAAAAAGCTTTGTTTCCAGGAAGGTAATTACTTTTTACCGCCTTTCTTTTTTTTCTTTTTCTTACCCATTCCTGTTCCGTAATGTCCAGGCATAACTTTTTTTGTGGCTATTTATATATTAAAATAAAAAACCTGATAAATCTATAAATGCATCGATTAAATTTTGTAAATTGTCCAAAGTGCAATAGTCTAACAAGACAAAAAGTTATTCAATCTGATAGAAACTCGGAACATATAATTATAAGAAGAAGATTATGTTTTACTTGTGAACACGTTTGGCATACAATTCAATATCCAGAACAAACAATAGAAGATAGAAAAGCACAGTATATAAGGAATAACTAGACTTTTAAGAATATTTAGTTATTGTTAGGTTGGAGGACACTCTAATGAAAATTGAAATGCCTTGGTCAGGTTGGTTTAACAAACAAGCAAAAAAAAGACGTAAAATTGAACCTTGGGTAATGGCAACTATTTCTATGGAGGAAGAATTTGAAGTAGAAAAAATATTAAGGGAAGTGTTTAATTATATCGATCCTGATGATATACCTGACTTAATAAGTGCTTTTGCAATGGAAAATTTTAGATTAACAAAAATTATAAATCAAGCTGGAGATCATATTGATAAATTAAATGCTAAATCTTGTTCTCCCAAAAATAAGCACAATCCTTTGCCCACACCCCCCCAGTAGCTTTCCCTTCTGGCATTCCTAAACCACATTCAGATTTTACAACCAACCAATGTATACATTCAATACATATTGGATGATTTCTACTTAAACATCTTGCATCTGCATATAAATATTCAGCTTCAATAAGTGCAGGTTCTAACTCTTTTGCTTTTAACGGTAAATTTATTTTTCCTTGTTTCGTTTTTATTTTTACTCGCCAAACACTTGGCTCTTCTTCATATAGAACCATGCGACCTGCATGATATCTAAGAGAAGCCATTATCTAGTCCAAATTTTATCCTCGTAGCCATTAGGTGGTGTGCTAATCCAATATCTTCTACCATTTATAACTCTAAAAACATGATTACCGCAACAAACAATTTGTCCTAAGTCTTGCTGCTGCGTCTTCTGCTTCTGATTTTGTCTCATATAATCTACCGACATAAACTTTTTGTCCATCATAAAACCAAGGTCTAAATTTTGCTGTTAGTCCATGATATATCGGGTTAACTCCGAATTGTCCTTTGCAGACTAAATGTGTGATATACAAGATTTTTAAAAATTACTTATGAAGATTAAGGTTTTTTTATAAGCCAATTAATTTTAAGATTAGCTTTCTTGCATTTCACGCAAGATAATGCACACCAACTTAAATGATAAACACGAGCTATATGGTTGCACTCAGGGCATTTAATTAATGACCCTTCGTATTTTTTACATTTTGTGTATGAGGTCATTTTTACAAACTTTTCCTGTTTTTCCATAATTTAATAAGTGTTTCTAGTTCTTTAATGCGAGCAGTGGCTGCTGCGATTTTTTGCTCTGTTGTCATGCGTTAATTAAATCTTTTATCTGTTGGTCTGACCAACCAAAAAAATCAATAAGTTTGTTATATGCAAAATATTTATTTTTGCCTTTTTGAGAAAACAAACCTGCAACACATTCTTGTTGAAAATCTAGTGCCATCCATTTTGCTTTGACTTCTACAGGTGCATCGTCATCTGGTATCCAATATTCAAAAATAATTTTAGTTTTCATGTCCCAATATATTTGTCCTCTATATGGGTCTTTTGGGAAAATAATTTTATTCATTTGACTATCCTGTAGTTACAATCTCCCCACCTAGCTTTAATATATTTTGCTGCTTTCGCCTCAGTTTCTGCATAGGTAGTAAGTTTCATAGGTGCATTACCAACTCCATTTACAATAAATGTAAATTTCTTAGTTTTCTTGTCTTTTTCGGGTCTTGTAACACCTTCCATATCTGGTGGCATATCAAGTAATTCTTTATCGGGAAAGTTATTCGATTTCATTGTCAACCTCCTCTCTTTCCCATTTTTTGAAATCTTTAATATTCATCTTCTTTGCTTTGTTAACCTCATAATTGTGTTTAATAATAATAATTCTTATATTTTCATCAACCCAATCAGATTTTAAATATGCAGTATGATCATCTCGATATTGAACAATATGATCATATCCTCGAATATCTTTGTCTAGTTTTTTTTCTAGCCAAAGCAATCGATTTTGTCTAAGTTTTCTTAATCTTAGAACTGATTTAGTTGAGTCTGCCATAATAAAAAATTGAGGACTTACAGATCATGTCAGCTTATTTAGTAGCTTTTTACTCGGAGGCAACCAAGAAAACCCCCTAGACCCACTACTAAATCTTCGATGAGAACTTGTAATATCATTTGTAAAATTGTGCATAGGAGTATGAGGGTCATGGCTCCCAAGATTACAAAAAAGCAGCGAGACAACCTGGAAAACTGGCAGGTGGATCTTGCCCCATATGCTAAAAGTCGATTTCGTCTGAGCCTAAAGGTGCATCTACAGGACTTGCTGATGGTGTACCAGACTCGTAAATCTCCTTTTGCTTTTTATAATCTGTCTCAATCTTCAATGCAAGAAATTTTTTACCATTTGGATTATTCCTAGGTGTATTTGTGTAACCTGATGCTCTTAATGGTATGAAGTCTCCTACATAACCATCATTATCAGGTTTTGCATTTTTAAGGTAAGAAATTAATTCTTCAATCTGACCTACAGGTACTTTTACAGTTCCTTTGTAATCAGGATAGTTTTTAGATTGATCAAACTTTTCTTTGTAAAAGTTTTGATTATCAGCATCTGTTTGTCTAAAAACAGCTAATTGTAATTCGAGTGTCATGTTTTTAAATTAGAATTTTGACGTTTGGCTAGTTCAAGCTCCTCTATCTCAGCCACCTTATAGAGGATCTTTCCATTAATCGAATAGAAAGAAGGGGGTTTGCCCTGCCTTCGCCATCGTTCAACAGTATCTGCATGGACTCGCCATCGTTCAGCAAGTTCCACGCTTGTGATAAATTCGTCTTTAGAAATCGAGGTCATTGTCATCCTCCTGTATTTTTTCTACCTGCACCTGGGACTCGGATACATTGATAGGTTCTGACTCTATATCTACCACTTCCTCAGATGTTTGCACACCTAATAACAAGTCGGGAATATATTGTCTACCAAAAAAAGTTGCAGCTCGGTTGCGAAGCATCAATTCTGGCATTGAGGCATATTTCGAGTTTCTTGCAGACCACCCTTCTTGTCTTGCCATACGCATAGAAACTGCTGTGCCTTTAACTTGTTTTTTATCTTCAAGTCTTGTAGCAATACATTGTACTTCTAATGTTTCGCCTTGACCTTTTACTAAATAATCAAAGTTAGAAAATCTTCCGCACGACATAATGGTACTAGCAATAAATTGTGCGCTCCAATAAGGTTTGCCGTGTATAACATTTAAATTTTGCATTACAGTAAGTGGACTAAGGTTCATTCTTTTGCTCATTTCAAGAGCTACCAAACAATTTGATAAACCTTGTTGGCCTTGATATTGTTTTGGTACAAGTTGTGAATCTGCTAAACTTTTTGCTTGTCTCTGTGCAAACTCAAAACTATCAGCATTGTGATAAATAGAAGACTCGCTTTCTAAAGATGTTTTTGTAATTTCTGTTGTCATTTTTTTTGCCTCTTTTTTTTAATTAAATAATCGACTAATTTTTGTAAATCTTTTAAATTTCTCGTCATTTCATTGGCCTCAATCTAGTTTTTGTATTTACCTTTTTTACAAAATCTTGAACAAGTTCTGATTTATGAAGGTATGGAAAAAGATACGCTTTAAGTTGTATCCATTCTCCTTGTTTGTAATCGAATTCGATTTTCATTAGTAAAGTTCGATCTCCTGATAGTTTTGTGGTGTGACCTTTTTATTAGTCATCCAAGGAGGAAGACTAATATCTTGAATGGTCGGTGTGTAATCTGGATATAGTTTTGTTTCTTGACATATTCTTAAAAGTTCTAATGATTTTTCTACTTCACTCATACCTGCATTAATCATGTCTTCATCTGCTCGATAGACTCCAATACAATATGGTGCTGTTTTTTCTATTGCAATAAAAATAAATTCTTTTGCAGGGATATCTAATTTTCTTAAACCTCTTAAGTACCAAGCAGCTTGAATATGATAAGAAAATCCACTTATAGATTTTTGAAAACCTTTAGGACTTGCATCTTGTGTCGTTTTAAGATCAACAACTGTATTTCCATCGCTAGATAGCCAATCTGGTCTACATTTACCCTTTATTTTGTATAAATCTTCCCAAAAATAGCTTAATTCTGCTAATCCTTCCTTATCGTAAATAAATTTTGCAGGGCTGTTTAAAAAGTTGTGATTCATCTGTATGAGATTTTCTTCCCATTCAGCAGACAATATATTTAGATGACCATGTTCTTGCATCCATTCTTTGCCTTCTTTGGTTCTGCCATTAAATGCTTTTGGTTTAAATACATAATTTTTCTTAAATAAATCATTTTCTAAGAAATATGTATGTACAGCAGTTCCTTCTTCCATTGCTTTAGTTGGAACAGTTTCATGTGTTTTGCGAAATAAATATTTTTTTGGATTTAACTTTATATCACGAATAGAAGTAGAAGACTCGTACTCTTTCTTTGCGTGATATTCTGCATTGCTCATCACCAGGGGTTTATACATTTTTGCTGACTTATAAATAAAAGACTTGTCGTTTCTTGTCGTATCATATACCCTTAAAACATCTCGTGCAACCTCATGCAGTTAAGAAGTTATCAAATCAAAGCAATAGATAGTTTGAGATATTCCTTCAACACAAAAGGAAAAAAATCTCCTTTATTAGTAATGCCAACTGGAGCTGGTAAGACAGTTGTTTTTGCTGCAATATCAAAAGCTATTTCTGATAATGAAAAGAATGTACTAATACTTGTACATCGAAGAGAATTAATAGATCAAGCTTCAAAAAAATTAAAAGCTATTGGAGTTAGTCATGGAGTCATTGCTGCAAAATATAAAGAGTCAACTAACAATATACAAATTGCATCTGTACAAACTTTAGTAAGAAGACTTGTTAAAAATACATTTAATCCTAACTATATAATTATTGATGAAGCACATCATGCAGCAGCAGGTAGTTGGAAAAAAATAATAGAGCATTTTAAGGAGGCGTATAAAATAGGTTGTACTGCTACACCAATAAGACTTGATGGCAGGGGACTAGCTGATTATTTTGATGACTTAGTTAAGGGTCCAGGTGTAGCAAAATTAATTAAGGATAAATATCTAGCTCCATATAAAGTATTTGCACCACCTCTAAAAATTAACTTAGATAAAGTAAAAACTTTAGGTGGAGATTATCAGAAAAAAGAATTAGAAAAACAAATTGATACTGTAGATATTATTGGCGATGCAGTTCAACAATATAAGAAACACGCTGATGGTTTACCTGCAATTGCTTTTTGTATTTCTATAAAACACGCAACTGATGTTTGTAATAAATTCAAAGATGCAGGTTATAAAGCTGCTATAGTTCATGGCGAGATGAAGGTTGATGATCGTGATAAAGCAATTAAAGGACTTGGAAATGGAAAAATACAAATTCTTACATCTGTTGATGTCATATCAGAAGGTACAGATGTTCCAGATGTATCAGCAGCAATTCTCCTTAGACCAACAAAATCTGAAGGGTTATATTTACAACAAGTAGGAAGAGTTCTTAGACCAAAAGAAGGTAAAACAGCCATAATTCTAGATCATGTCAATAGCACCAGAACACATGGTTTTGTTGATGATATAAGAGAATGGTCATTACATTCGCAAAAAAAGAAAAAGAAAAAAGGAGAAGTTGCACCTCATGTAGAAACTTGCAAGAAATGTTTTGCTACATACAAACCAACACCAGTTTGTCCTGTTTGTGGTTATGAAGCAGAAAACAGAGAAAGGTTTATTAAGCAAGAAGAAGGCGAATTAGAGGAACTTAAGCGAAAAGAACAGGCAGAAACAGAAAAACAACAACAAAGAGTACTTATTGGATCAGCAAAAACTTTAGAAGAATTAATAATGGTTGCGAAAATATTAGGTTATAAAAAGGGGTGGGCTTATAGAGTTTTTGAATCAAGAAAACAAAAAACTGTTCCTAGATATAAAGCATCACAATTTAGTAAAGGTATTAGAAAAGCATCAAATTTAAATTTAAATGAAAAAGAGGTTATTGCAAAAATATTTTGCTTGCCTAATAGTCATGAATGCTACAAGATGATTCAACAATATGAAAATGGTGATTTGCATTATCAACCAGGTACTGAACGTGTATTAAAAGAAGGAGAACAAAAAGTAAAAATTGGAAAAGAAATTTGGGAAAAAACTATACAGAAAAATTATTCACAATCATTTATATGGGAAAGCGGTATAAAAGCTAAGTTTTTGCAGATGTTTGCACATTCTTGGGATAGAGCTTTTATTTGTAATTATGTGAAAACTGTTAAAGCTAGAAATATTTATATAGATCCTCATAGTATTAAATTATGACTTTAAAACTATTAGACACATTTGCAGGGATTGGCGGTTTTAGTTACGCTGCGGAAAACCTTGTAGGTGGATTCAAAACAGTACAGTTCATAGAAATTGATCCGTACTGCCAACAAATACTAAACAAAAACTTTCCTAACATTCCTATTCACGATGACATCACAACCTACAGAGCCGAACCATATTCAGCAGACATTATCACTGGAGGGTTTCCATGTACCGACATCTCAGTCGCTGGAAGGGGCGAAGGGATCACGGAGGCTACAAGGTCTGGTCTCTGGTTCCAACTCATCAGAACCATACGCATGGTACGACCAAAGTACTTCATCTTGGAAAACGTGTCAGCGATCCTTGCTAACGGGATGGACATCGTACTCAGGGACATTTACAAGACAGGGTTATATGAGTGCGAGTGGTGCTGTATTCCAAGCAGCTTTGTTGGAGCTTGTCACCAACGTGACAGATGGTGGTTGCTTGGAAAAATTGCCGACCCCATTGGCTTCCGATCCAGATCGCAAAGCAAAATTTCAACAGGGAGGAACACCACTTCGAGCTGCGATAGATCGGGAAATGTTGCCGACTCCGACAACTATGGATCACCTTGGACAACGGAGTCCCGAAGCACTCAAGAAACAAATGGAAGGAGCGAGGAAAGGAAGGACAACATTATCGAATCTGAGGGAAGCAGTAAATCCAAAGACTGTAGAAACTTTCAACAATCTAATCCCAACTCCAAGAGCAGCGATTGGGATGGGGATGAAACTCAGCAAAGGAATGGCAAACTTAGAACACAAGAAATATCTAGAGACAGAAATAGCAGCAGATCTTCACAAGTCTGGAGAAGTACAGAACACCGACTTAACCCAAACTGGAGAGAATATGTATCTAAATCCGTCATTTGTAGAGGAGATGATGGGCTATCCACTAAATTGGACGCTAAACAAAGAATTCAAAGACTTAAAATGTTAGGCAATTCTATTGTTCCGCAAGTTGCAGCTATACCCTTGCAAAGGGTTATACAATTGGAGCGTGAGCAACAATGAGACTAAGCTTCAACAAGAAATCCGACTTGCAATCGGCAAGATACCAACTCTTCGCCTTTTTCGTAATCAAGTGGGGCAACTTCCCGACCCAAGAACAGGAAGATACGTTCAGTTCGGGTTAGCTAAAGGTTCTTCTGATCTTATCGGTTTTAAGAAAATAAAAATAACCGAAGACATGATCGGACAAGAAATTGCACAGTTTGTCTCAATAGAAATAAAAACAGAAAAAGGCAAACTTACAACTCAACAAAACAATTGGCTCAACTTCATAAGTAAATCAGGGGGCATTACAGGAGTAGCCAGAAGCATTAAAGATGTTTTCAATATCTTGTCCCTAAATTAATATCACAACAAAATTAATGTCCGACTTAAATCTTGATAAGTCTCAATGGAGGACTTTCCTTAAATTACTTGGTAAAGATAAAAATACTGTTAGATTGCGTTCTTTCTATCCAAAAGGACATCCTCTCAAAAATACTGATCGTGGCAAAAAATCTCATGCAGATATAAATTGGATTACTCAATGTCAGATTGAAGGTCGTGGAATTTATGTCGTTGTAAATGATGGCGGTGATACTGATAGTGAAATAACAGGTTGTAGAGCTTTTTTCTGCGAATGGGATGACAGATCTAAGGAAGATCAGATAAGTGCATGGAAAGACTTGGGACTCCCCGAGCCTCTTCAAATAGATACAGGAGGTAAGTCAATACATAATTATTGGATTCTTAAAAAAACTATTGATCCAAAGACTTGGAAGCCTATTCAAGAAAGATTACTAGATTATGCAGATGCTGACAGGGCTTTAAAAAATCCATCACGAGTTATGCGTCTTCCAGGAACTTTTCATATGGGAGATGATGGGACGAAAAGAGAGATGACAAGAATCATCAGCTCGTGTGAAAAGAAATATACAGTCAAAGATATAGAAGATTGTTTACCAGATAAAGTGCAAACAGAAAAAATAAAAAAAAGTAAACAATTTAAAGAATATAGAAAAGGTACTTTTGACGATATAAAAGAAGCACTTAATTGCATACCACCTCGTATCCCAGGTAGTGGAACTTATGATTATTACAGAAACTTGCTATGGGGACTTGTTAAAGCTTGCCGTGACGCAAATAGATCTGAAAGCGATGCAATATCTTTAATGCAACAACATTCTCCGCAATGGGGAGGTATAGATCAAGTTGCAAGATCAGGAGGTAAATTAATCGAGGCAGGTACTTTTTGGTATCTCGCACGAGAATCGGGATACAATCCACCAAAACTTGTAGAGATTAAAAGCATAGAAAATCCTGATACTCCTGTAGTTATTGAAAAACAACCACTACAGAAAATAGAAGCTAATCAGTTAATGGAACAACTTAGAAAAAAGAACAAAGGAGATAAGCCATTTAGATATAATATTTTTACTCAACAGATAGAAGAGGGAGAAGAA
>Ga0160422_10001607_pt1 | contig 14118 bp, 16 predicted proteins | sample Fk160mmetaG_FD_108192 | JGI IMG/M metagenome (GOLD analysis project Ga0160422, IMG submission 108192) | Marine microbial communities from the Central Pacific Ocean - Fk160115 60m metaG | ecosystem: Environmental > Aquatic > Marine > Oceanic > Photic zone | place: The Central Pacific Ocean...
ATGCTAAGGCTTTCCTTCATTGCGCCAGATGCACCTATTGATCTGAGCCGTAAGTTCGGAGCACCAATTCAGGATGCACTCAGTATTCTCGATGTAGCTAATGATTCCGGTATTCGAATCAATGGTTTGTGTTTTCATGTCGGATCTCAGGCAGCGACCGCCAATACACATGCAGACGCACTGGCGACATGCCTAAAGTTATCTAAGAAAGTTAAAGAAAAAGGATTACCAGAGATTGCTCAGATCGACATCGGCGGTGGGTTTCCGGCACATTATATCGGTGAACCGGTCGATTTTGATTCATTTTGTGCGCCGATCCGGGAAGTGCTTACTAATGCCCCCGATCACATTCAAATTTTGGCAGAGCCAGGGCGTGCAATTTCGGCACCGTCAATGGCTTTGGTTTGTAAAGTGATTGGTCGCGCGAAACGCGGCGACGGGTGGTGGTTTTATCTCGATGATGGGGTATACGGAGCACAGTCCGGGCGGATATTCGATGGAATGAATTATCGGATGTCGGTGTTTACATCTAGTAACGAGCAATCAGGGTGTGTATTTGCCGGACCAACCTGCGATTCGATTGACGAACTGGGAAGGTATCCGGAATTTCCGGTTCTCAACATGAACGACATTATTGTATTCCATGAGATGGGCGCCTACTCATTGGCGAGTGCGACACAATTCAATGGAATTGCGCCACCGGTTGTGGTTAACCGAGCGCTTCCGGACCAGATCCGAGAACACAGGCTTACTTTTTGAAATTAACTGCCTTCGTTGATGGTGGAGGTACCAAGACCCGAGTGCGTCTAGTGGATTATTCGGTGGGTGCTATAGTGGAAGAGGTTGTCACGGGCCCCGCCAATCTAGGGTTGGGATGTAAAGCGTGTTGGAATCAAATTGGTCGCGCTTTTGATATTGCCGGATTGGATCTGCCAGCTAGGTGCGTAGTGGGACTGGCGGGTACTGAATACAGTGAAGAACGACAAGGATTCTTAGCATCAGCTCCGTGTCCAACTGTTTTGGTTTCTGATCGTGATGCTGGCCTATTTGGCGCTCACGGTGGACGTCCCGGAGGTTGTTTAACCGTTGGAACGGGTGTCTCTTTTGCATGGTTAGACCCGCGTGGTGCTGTAACTCGACGTGGTGGTTTTGGGTTTATGCTTGGAGACCAAGGTGGGGGTGCCTGGATGGGTCAGCGATTGCTTTGCGGACTGATTCGCTTGGCGGATCGAAGTGACCTGCAGCCGTCTCATATCAATCTGATTGAGTCTTTGGAAATTGGTGCTTCGCCGAATGACTGGATTGCCTTTGCAAATCAGGCGACACCGCTTGATTTTGGGTCTTTGGCGCCAAAAGTTTTAAACACGGAGGCCACAATTTCGTTGAGCGCGGATATTATTTCCGAAGGAGTTGCCCAACTTGAATTTCTGATATGCGAATTTCCTAAGGTCCTTCCGCTGGCGCTCGTTGGAGGCCTAGCTCACGCCTATAAAAACCATTTCAAGATGCTCGGTTATGAAGTTGTCACAGCTGATGGTAATGCACTTGATGGTCTGTCATATATCGATCAACATCTCAATACGTTGAGGATTGATCGATGGAAATCAAATGAATGAGTTAGTGGGGCATATCGTCACTGCAAACGGAGTGGTGGAGGGTTGTCTTCAGTTCAACCAGACTATCGTCTCGATTAATGAAATTGCTTCAGTTGATCAAAGAATTATTTTGCCTGGGATGATCGACTGCCATATCCACGGGGGCGGTGGTGGCGATGTCATGGATGGATTATCGGGTATTCGATCACTTGGTCGGACCCACGCAAAGTTCGGATTAACAGGTTTCCTAGCGACGACAGTGACTGCAGACAACGCCTCAATTGAACACGTTTTGGATGCTGCTACTCAGGTGATGGATCACCGCATGCCCTCAGATGCCAAGTGTCTAGGGGTTCACCTTGAAGGTCCCTATCTAAGTAATGGCAAGCTTGGAGCACAGCCACCATGCACTCGTTTGGTCGAACCGATGGAAGCTGAGGCGTGGTTTCAGCGCGGTTGCGTCAAGGTGATGACCTACGCTCCGGAGCAGGATCCTGACGATGTTCTTCCGGAAATTGCTAGGGCCCATGGTGTAAAACTTCAAATTGGTCACTCTGGATGCGGTTACCACAAGGCCTACGAATTATTTGGTCGTGGTTGTGGCGTCACACATTTATTTAACGCGATGTCGGGCATGCATCACCGAAATCCTGGGGTTGCTTCTGCGGCGCTTCTAACTGCCGAGTATGCTGAGATTATCAGCGATGGTATTCATGTGACAGAGCCAGCATTCCAATTGGCGAGAGGGCAGATTCCTAACCTTTACTCAGTGACCGATTCGACTTCGGCGGCTGGGATGCCTGATGGTGAATACCAGCTGGGTCCACATAAAGTATTTAAAAAGAATGAGGCTGTGACGCTGAGAGATGGTACGATGGCAGGCGGTGCAGCGACTGCGGATCATATAATAAAGATACTCCGAAAGTTCGGACTGGATTGGGTCGAAATTGGTTTGATGACAAGCACGCGTCCAGCAAACTGGCTTGGGTTGAATAACGTCGGACAGATTAGGCCCGGCGCCCTTTCTGACCTAGTTACTTATCTTGACGGAGAACTTGAGTCCGTGTGGATTGAGGGCACTAAGATCTTTTAAGTTTATCGAGGGGCGACAACGCGCACTCATTCATGTTCAATAGGACACTTCTTGTTGAAGGGATTAAGTATGAGACTAATAACAATAATTTCGGTTTCGCTAATTTTATCTGCATGTTCGATGCTTCCGGACACCTCAAAGTTGGATTCTATGTTTCCGGAATCTTTGAAATTTTGGGCTTCTGATGAACAAAGCACGGTCGTTGAATCTGTTGTCGATGTTGAGCCGACTGGGGGGGTAGGTGCCAAACTTGAAGCTAAAACCAATAAGGAAATCATTCCCGAGCTTGATGCTGATCAGCTCGCGAAAATTGAGGTTGGACAGACAAAAATACAGATACTAGGGGCTCTGGGGCCATTAGTTGATGTGGATCCAGGAGAGGCGCTGGCTGACACCTATGTGAAGGACGGCAAGATTTACGATGTTCTTTACTTTCGAACTAATGTAAACGGGGTTCGAGATATTCGGGCTTTGCTGTTTGAAGATGATAAGCTCATTGGCATCGGCTGGACGGAACTCAAATAACAAACAAACCTAAATGCGAATGTATTACATTTAGATTCAGTTTGTTATCATCGCTCTCTTTCGAGGAAGGAGATACTGATGATGTTGACACGTTGTTTTGTCGGGACATTCTTAGCTTTTTTATCGCTCTCTCTGGCGGCCGCTGAGGTCAATTTATATTCGTCGCGCAAGGATATATTAATTGTCCCACTGCTTGAGCAGTTTGAAAAACAAACTGGTATCGAAGTAAACCTAATAACAGGTAAGGCCAGCGCTCTGATGAGTCGAATCAAATCCGAGGGGGAGGCATCACCTGCTGATTTGTTGATTACTGTTGACGCTGGTAATCTGCACCGAGCTAAAGCTGAGGGCCTTGTACAAAAGGTTCAAAGTAAACTTCTTGAGTCAAGAATTCCCGAGGCCCTTCGCGATCCACAAATGCATTGGGTAGGCTTGACTCGGCGTGCACGAACGATTTTTTATGCCGAAGATCGTGTTGATCCGAAGACACTCTCGACATATGAAAATCTAGTGGATGATCAATGGAAGGGTCGAATATGTATACGATCCTCGAGCAACATTTATAACCAGTCTTTAGTTGCTTCTCTGATTGAGGTTCACGGGGAGGATGCTGCGGAAGCTTGGGCAGAGGGGATTGTTGCTAACATGGCACGTAAGCCAACCGGCGGCGATACAGATCAACTTCGGGCCGTAGCTGCAGGGCAATGTGATTTGGCAGTATCCAATACTTATTATTATGGACGCTTGCTGGATTCCAAGAGAGCTGAAGACAGGAAGGTTGTTGATACGGTTAAGGTGTTTTGGCCCAACCAAGGTGATCGTGGAGCGCACGTTAACATTTCTGGTGCGGCTATCGCAAAATATGCTCCGAATTATGAAGAGGCGATTAAGTTGCTGGAATTCATGGTCTCCGACGAGGTTCAGGCATACTACGCCGAGGTAAATCATGAGTTTCCAGTTGTCGCTTCGGCAACGGTATCAGAGACTATTAAATCTTTGGGCAAATTTAAGCCGCATGATCTTAATCTAAGTATTCTAGGCAAGAATAATAAACGTGCGGTAATGATTATGGACCGAGCGAATTGGCAGTAACGGATAGAGTTCGTTTAGCTAGCTTTAGGATTTTGCGCCCAAATGGTCTCTTGATTGCAACTTTTAGTGCCGCACTCTGTGTGGCCCTTCCTCTCTCCGTTGTCCTTTCATTCCTAGTAACAACGAGTTCCGATGTCTGGCAGCATCTTGTCGATACGCTCTTGCTGCGATACATCTCAAATACACTATTACTCTCCCTCTATGTAGCTATTGGCGTAGCTTGTATTGGTGTACCTACCGCTTGGATTATCGCTTTCTACCGTTTTCCCGGTCGGAGGACTTTGTCTTGGCTTCTATTGTTACCAATGGCCTATCCAGCCTATATTTTGGCTTATACTTATACGGGTGTCTTGGAGTATGCTGGTCCTGTTCTGACCTGGATGCGAGCAGTTGATATGCCAGGATGGGTAATGTCGCCTTTCCTGCACATACGGTCGCTGGCAGGTGCTGCCTTGATGTTGAGTTTGGTGTTGTACCCATATGTCTACTTGCTTGCACGTGCAGCATTCCTTCAGCAATCTGCGAATCTCATGGAGGCCGGTTATACCCTAGGCCAGAATCGATTTTCTGTGTTTCGTCGTATTGTGATTCCGATGGCACGGCCTGCAATCGCAGCAGGTATATTGTTGGCTATTATGGAGACAGTGGCTGATTTTGGAACTGTTCAGTTTTTTGGAGTACAAACATTTACAACGGGAATCATGAGGACGTATCACGGGTTCGGCGACACGCCTGGCGCAGCTCAGCTAAGCTCAGTGTTGCTAGGATTTGTGGCTGTATTAATCGTTCTGGAGCGCAATTCGAGAAATAGAATAAGATACTATTCAGACCAAATGCGTCGATTAGACAAAGCTGCACAGACCCTAAACGGATTTCGGGCAGTTGGTGCACAACTCCTGTGTGTCCTCCCAATTTTGTTCGGATTTTTGGTGCCGACAATGTTACTAACGAGCTGGACTTTGTTTGACGCGCAAATGCAGTCCCTTTGGCAATTAGCCTGGAATAGCTTAGCCCTCGCCGGGGGATCCGCGTTATTTATTGTGGGTATCGCGTTGCTTATTGGATACGCGAATCGACTTTTTCCATCACATAGCCTCTCTTTTGTGACGACTTTCATTGGACTAGGTTACGCTCTTCCTGGAATCGTTGTGGCAATTGGCGTCTTGATTCCGTTCGGAGCATTCGACGTATGGATTTCTGCTCAACTTGCGCCTTGGTCTGTAAAGCCCCAACTTTGGGTTTCTGGAACATTGGTTGCAGTGATCTTTGCGTACTTAGTTCGCTTTTTGGCGGTTGCTAATGGCAATGTAGTTAGTGGCCTATCACGAATACGGCCGAGCATTGACCAGAGTGGGCGATTACTTGGTTTATCACGTACTGGTGTCTTGACGAACATCCACATACCTCTGATGCGAGGGTCTGTGCTGACAGCTATTTTAGTGTGCTTTGTTGATATTTTGAAGGAATTACCCGCAACATTGATTTTGCGTCCATTTGACTTCAACACGCTCGCTGTCCGCGCCTATGAGCTAGCTGGTCAAGAGCGTTTGATAGACGCTTCACCGGCCTCGCTATGTATCGTTTTGGTCGGGCTCATTCCTGTCATTCTGTTAAATCGTTCAATCGGAAAGCTATGATTAAAGAAAACACAGACGCTCTTACGATTCGTGACCTAACACTGGAATATGGTGCTAGTCGCGCCGTAAATGACGTGAATCTTGCGCTGAAACCACTGGAGCTGGGATGTTTACTTGGCCCAAGTGGTTGCGGTAAGTCGACTCTTTTGCGCGCCATTGCAGGGTTTCACCCATTGACTACAGGCGAAATCTGGCTTGACGGTAATCTTCTGACAAACCCGAGCGTATCGGTCTTGGCTGAGCGTCGAGGAGTTGGAATGATGTTTCAAGACATTGCGTTATTTCCTCATCTCACGGTCGAGCAGAACATCGGGTTTGGTCTATCAGATTGGCCTGAATCAAAAGCGAAGGCGCGTATTCGTGAACTACTCGATCTGATTAGCTTACATAACTTGGGGACTAGATATCCGCATGAACTGTCTGGTGGGCAGCAACAGCGAGTAGCGCTGGCTCGCTCGATGGCACCTAGGCCTAAAGTGTTGTTGCTCGATGAACCGTTTTCCGGTCTTGATACTGAGTTACGGGGACGTTTGACTAGCGAAGTGCGAACCATCTTAAAGGGCGATGGAATTTGTTCTTTACTAGTAACGCACGACAGACGTGAGGCATTTGATTTTGCAGATCGCATTGCTGTAATGGACGATGGACAGATTTGCCAGTTTGATACGCCCTTCAATCTATATCATGAACCGATAAGTCCGTTCGTTGCGCACTTTGTTGGCCCCGGTGAAATGGTTGATGCAAAGGTCTGTGGCCTCTGCTCTGTGAAGACTCCATTTGGAGTCTTGAAGAGTGATACTGATCTTGGCTTCGAGATCGGTTCTGATGTAAGAATTTTTCTTCGGCCAGATGATTTGATTCAAGATGATGACTCAGATCATACAGCGACCTTAGTGGATAAGCATTTCAGAGGTGCTCATTATTTGTATGAGGTAAGACTCGAAAACGGTGTCCTCCTTGGTTGTTTTGCGCTTTCGCAGCATGATCACAAAATCGGGGAAAGATTCGGCGTCAGTCTCGACATACAACACTTGGTTGTATTCCCAAAGTGACTAAGCGTACGAGCCAAATATTCCTATGTTTCGAGCGATCCGATGGCTGGGAAAAATTTTCGTGGTGATATTTGGAAAGCCGGGTCCGATACGGCGCCACAGTTTGAAAATCACAAATCTGAATCGATTGAATTTTTTCTCATTTCTTAGAATTTAAAATGTTATTTGCAAATAATAACGGTCGTTTGTCATACGGTCCTTTCTAAACGCTTCCACAAGTCAGTGAAATAATTTTGTTAATTTAGAAAAGCTCGGTACAGTCACTGTTATGTATAAACGATTACTTTCTATGGCGCTTTGTCTCTTTTTTAGTCCAAGTTCGATAGCGGACGGTCTGTATCGTTCGGCAGTGACGTATGTTCCTGCTGGCTCCACGCAAGCGGAGCTAGACCGGTTGTTAGCTATTGAGACCCCATCCGAGCAGCAATACCTCACATCAATTGCGCTACAGAAACCACTAATTTTTGAGAGACAACTTCAGCGCGCAAGAGAAATCCTCACGACTGGCGGCGAAGCGGAAGCGGGCCAAATAGAATCACGGTTGAGGACCGAGGGTTTTTATTCTAATGATATTCATAAAATTCTTAGTGAATTTTTTGCGAGTATTCATCCAGACGATGAAATAACTGCTCCTAGAGTCATGGAGTTTTTGATGCGCTTGAATGCGCAGGCAGGTCATTGGAATTACTTGTTCTCCAAATCTCAAACTCTCGACGATTATTCGGCGCTTGAATGTGGTTTGGGGGCGGCACCAACGAAGCTATTAGGCCCTGTCGAGCACCAATATCTTTTGAAAGTGGCGCACCCAGACATGCAGCTCTCACTGTGGCGTTTCGATCCCATAGAAGCTCTGACTTACCCAGTCGCAACGTTGGTAGAAACAACTGTCGACCACTATCGATTTATTGATCGGTTTGGTAATGAATTTGGATTACTAAGTCGTGACGATCTGACTATGCAGTTATCGGATAGTGACCAGTTACAGTGCCAGAAGCTTGATTCTGCGGTCATGAGGGCCTATCAAGATCATCGTCGCGAAATCATTCTCTCTGAAAAGCAACTCTAACTATCATCCCGGCATGGAAAGCGGTTCATTAATGCTACTCGAATGATACCTTGTGCAGGAGCCTTGAGATCAGGGCTTCGGTCGCTGATGTAGTCTCTTACGATCCCCATAAGATTTTTGATTTGCATTTGATCTGGCGGGGTACTAAAGCAAAGGTCTGGAAACCTTGATTCTCTTCGGCTATTCCAACTATGAACGACACCTGCTAAAAATCCATGCGCGAGCATGTTTGGCGGAGTGCCGAATCTTTGATTAGCTTGGGATAGCCATAGTTCCCCTGAATATGCTGATGCATGGGTCCCATAGAAGGCGGCAAGCCCAAAGACGAGCGTGCGAATCGGTTGTTTCATTGAAACCTCAAAAAAATAGGTCGATAGTTAATTTATCGGATAGAACCGCCATAGATTTACCATGAATCATCATTCTTTGGCAGTTGCCTAGACACAGCCGTATTTTTGTTTACCTACTACGAATGGTTGAAACAGTCGACAATCTAGCCAACAATAGTGGGTCAAGTTGGATGTGAAAAGCTCAACAGGCGAGTTTCCAATTTGGTGGAAGGTCGAAACGAGTGAGACACATGCAGGCAACTTTTCAGAAAATAATTACTCGATTCCCTGAACGGTCACTAGTGCTTCGGTCGGGCTCCGCCACTCGTTATTTGATCTTGAAGACTTGGCATCAAGTCGCCGCCACGTGCGCAGTAGCAGTTTTTTTTCTGTGGACTGCAATTGCGTCGATAGGATTTTCTTGGAACCATAATGAAAGGCTATTGGTTGAAAGTGAGCTCGCAACAACAGTGGCTGCAAATAAAGCATTTATCGAGCAACTTGAAAACGACCAGAAAAACGCCTATCAACTCCGTCTATCTTTTGACGAAGAGGTGAAAAAAAATAAGTATTTGACAGATCTGGTGATGGATATGAGTCAGTCAGTTGCTGAAATTTCGGGTCACCAGCCACCGCAATCTGTGCAGGACGTTGGAGATTGGTTAACGGAGGTAGCTGGAGATATAACTGAGGCATATGAGACCCAGTCCAAGGCCATGGAAACGTTGCATGACACCATGACTGCAACACTGGCCAAAGGTTTTGCCACCATAGATGGGACACCGTTGGCTGATCCAGAATTTGCTGGTTTCTCTCCTTCCTTCGGTGCCGGTGGGCCAGGGAACGAGACCGTTAAATCTGGCCACGTCTTCGAGCGATTCCAAGACCGATCGAATCGTCTGATGGTTCTTAGCCAAGACTGGCAGGCATTGCGATCGATGCTCGAGTGTGCGCCACTATCTCCACCGGTGGATTATTACAATCTGACCAGTCCATATGGCAAGAGAAAAGATCCATTCACTAAGAAGCCGGCTTGGCACGAGGGTGTTGATCTTGGCGCATGGCCCGGTACTCGCGTTCGAGCGACTGCCCCGGGTACCGTCACCTTTGCCGGACGTAAAGGTGGCTATGGTCGTTTCGTTTTAGTGGACCATGGGTGCGGTATTGAGACCGCCTATGGACATCTCAAAAAGATCTACGTTAAAAAAGGCGAGATTGTTGATTATCGGGAGACTATTGGCGAGGTAGGTAGCACTGGTCGGTCTACCGGTCCTCATGTGCACTATGAAGTTCGTATTCAGGGTAAACCTGTCGATCCATATCAATTCATAAAAGCAGGACGTTATGTTTTCAAAGAACAGAAACTCGCAGTCGCAGATGCGAAGTGATAGTAGGAGCTCATCAATGACATCAAGCAATGAAACCTTTGCGGTTCTCGCCCCAAATCTTGTCGTTTCAGGAAACTTAGTGTCTGAAGGGAATATTCATATTGATGGCACTGTTGAGGGTGATGTCCAGACGGTGCATCTTACGATTGGCTCATCAGGTGTTGTAAAAGGTCGTGTATTTGGTAAAGAGGTAAAAATCTCCGGCCGCGTTATCGGTTCAATTACCGCATGTGAACTGGAGCTGGAAGAATCCGCCGTTATCGAGGGTGACATCCATTATCAGTCGCTGTCGGTCGCTCGTGGTGCTCGAATGAATGGTAACTGTCAGTATTCGCAGGCTGAATTGGACATCATGGTTTTGAGCGGTAAAAAACCTATTAAAAAAGCAGAAGATGCGCTTGCTTTCGGTGACGTCGCGATGGAGGCAACAACGACTCAGAAGGTTGCACCAAAAGTCAAAACGTCGCAGTAGTCAGTTATGGCCCGCGATTCAGTGATCCAGAAACTTGTTTCATCAGAGGCATTGTTTCATCGTTTTGCAGACTTCTTTCGGGGTTTATTTCTTGTTTGTTTTGCACTTTTGGGGGCGCTTGGTCTGACCGGAACCGCGTACTTTGCTGCGCAGGTCGTTCTCTCTGATATGCCACATGCGCCTGCCCAATCAACCGTTGCGCAGTTTAGCGCTCCAAATGTTGCGGAGTTTGAAACTTTTTCAGATCGACTGCTGCAGGGCCAAATTCTCTGGCCCCAAGTCGCTATTCCAGTCGGCGCTGCAAGCGCTGAGCTCACCGAAAAAGAGCGCAAAGCTGTACAGGCGGGATCTGCTTTACTGGAGTCCTTATTGGCATCGCGAGGCGTTGAGAAAGATGAGCAGCGCCGGCAGCGGGTTGTCCGTTTGATTGAGCATACACATCAACGGTTGAATCTCCAGCCCGGAATTCCAGACCTTTCCTTCGCGATTTTGTTATTTGACCACGTAATGGAGGCATCATTGAAGCCCGCATTTTTTCCAGCTAAGGCATCGGTCGCAGGACAGGCGCGCGAGCGTGTTGATCGCTATCTCGTCGAATATCCATTGCTCCACGTGCAGTGGTTTGCAGAACAAGTATCTGATCGTGCCTTGACAATGGCTCAAGGGTCAGATCGGCAAGCGTCAGCGATGGCTGATTATCAACTAGCGCTTGCCGTTTCAGATCAAAGGATGCAGAGAAACGCGATACTTACCTTGGTCTCTCTGGTGATGTTTTCTTTGAGCGCATTGCTATTTTTGTTGATTCGGATTGAACGCAACCAGACGCTTCAGACACAGTACATGGCCAATCGCTATGTTATGTATATGCCTACCCCGCAGTCAGACTCGTAACTGCATACTCTAAGAGACAGCGCTGTGACTTGCTAGCGAACCTTTAGTGATGAATTTTCTTGACCGAGACCACAGGTACCGAAATATCTAGGATTGGTCCGGACTCGAATTCCAGCATGAGATCAATTAAACCTCCAGCTATTAATTGCTGATGCAGTCCCACTAACATAATGTGATATCCACCTGGTTCCATAACCATGGGCTGACTCGGATTGATCGTGAGTCCTCCCTCTACCTTACGCATACGCATCACACCGCCATTGTTAATATGTTCATGCACCTCTGCCGCCGAAGCGAAAGACGTTGATATGCTGACCAAGCGTTCAGTCTTTAGGGTTTGTATTTTGCCATAGATTCCTGAATTTTTGTTACGACCGATACTTGCGCGTGCGTGAAAGTCAGATAGTGTGATTCCGTCCGATTGGAATTTTTTGAATTGTGTTTGTTGGTCTCCGTGATCCGCGTTGTGTCCGTTGTTCATCGAAAAACTTGTAAAAGAAATTATCGCTATCGTAAGCCCAATTACGGCATTTTTCATGCGTCTCTCCTGAGTGAAAAATTTTTTCGGTAAGGAGGTTGGAAGGGGTCCTCGTGGAAGAGTGGTCTGATAATTTTTTTCCGGAGATTTGTAATAAAGGTAAGGGGCTCGAGGAGGGAATTACCTGCCGGAAACCAGATTGACTCAGCACGCGGTAAACTATTTGTTTGGGGTAGAGAAAAGGGGCAGTCATAGGTGCCTACATTGGCTCCGGCCTCAGTGGATACCTTTGCGTCCGTGCCAGTGCATGCCACGATCTGAACTAAACCTTCGTGATTTATGAGAGGCATATATCCCTGTGGGACTAGTGAGTTTGCTAAAAATAAGCCAAGGTAAATGGTGGCAAGGTAGCCTCTCATTGCAGATCCGAAATGGTTAGATGATTGGGTACTCATTGGTTCAGTATGCGCTTTCCATTATTTGGCGATTCATCTGGGTGGGTCCGGATAAATTATAACAGTGATATTTCCGGAAGTGACATATTGATGGATCCTAGGCTAATTGTCGTGAGTGCTAGGCGCCGGCCTGTAAAACTTGTCGTTGGTGTAATAGGAATAGAGCCGCAAGACAGCTAAAGCTAATAGGGAATGCAATCCAATTCATAGTTTCCCAGCCAATAGACTCGTAGGCTATTCCAGAGCCCAGACTTCCAATAGCTACAGAAGTGAAAATAATTGTGTCGTTCAGTCCCTGGGCGGTATGTTTTTCGTGTGTTTTATAGGCCTCAGTTAAAAGTGCAGTTGAACCAATAAAACCAAAGTTCCAGCCTAGACCTAACAAGATCAGTCCAACATAAAAGTGCTCGATTGAAATGCCGGATAAGGCGACGACGGAGCAAAGCATTAATATGGTTAAACCAGTAGCAATAATTGAGAGCTTGCCAAAGCGACTGATGAGTTTCCCCGTGAATAGGCTAGGTACGAACATGGCGAGAACATGCCACTGAATACCCAGTGCGGCTTCGGCTACTCCAAAGCCGCAGCCAACCATCGCTAGGGGCGCCGCCGTCATTACAAACGCCATCAGAGCGTAGCTACTGGTCCCGCATAGCACGGCGGTGGCAAAGGTTTGATCTTGAATAAACTCCTTTTTTGTCCGGCCCCTTTTTGGAAGAGTCTTTCGGGCCTCGGGAATTTGCGGCGGTAGGAGCATCAACACTAAAAAACCGATAACAAAAAGTCCTGCACCACTCAAAAATGCGCCAGCAAAGGGGATTGGATATAAAAGATCTTTGTGATGCATGACCAGTTGGGGGCCGATGATGCCAGCCGCGATACCACCGATTAGTACCCGGGAAATAGCCTGTGACTTGATTCTGTCTTGCACATAATCGGATGCAGCAAATCGATACTGCTGCACGAAACTATTGGCACCACCCGCCATCACAAGCCCGATGCAGAACCAAAAAAAACTGCTCTTCACTATTGCGATACCGGCGACTGTGACACCGAGAAAACCAAGAAGAGCGCCAGCCATGAATCCTCTCTGGCGGCCGATTTTAAGCATAAGAAGTGACGCTGGTCCCGCCATAAGGGCGACACCGACGTTGAAGCCGCTGACAGGCAGGGTTGAGAGGGATTTATCCTCAGCGAGTAAATATGCACCGGCCAGCCCGCCTAGTGAGATCACAATGGGCGCAACTGAAGCGTTGATTGCACTCAGTAACGCATAGAGGTTTGCGATGGCTAGGGTATCGGCGGGAAATTTCATGGGTTATCCGATTGACTCAAGTTTTCCACTGGATGGCTTGAAGTGCAGTAGGGTGAATTCAACGCTAAACGAACTATACAGATGTATCCTCACGCCGACAGCAGATAAAAATAGGTTCTGATAGAGTTCATCGTGATCCGCAGGATCCAACACTTTCGCATGGGATCGCGGGAATGGATCAACATGCATAGGCATAGCAACGTCGGTGATCGAAGAGCGCCCTCTGACGATTTATCTTAATGCGCAAGCAATTGTTACCACGATTACGATCGGCGACCATCCGCAGTGCTTGGCGGTTGGCTTTTTGGAAAACTGGGAATGGTGAAAGCAGATGATGTCGTTTAATCGGTCGAGTATGACGCCGAACTTGATGTGGTGCTAGTCCGGACTAAGCATGGGTCTAATTATGAGGAAAAGCTTACCAAGAGAACACGAAGGTCGGGTTGTGCGGTGGGTTCTGTCTTTGGGAAAATGGTGGTCGAGCTGGATCAGGTCTAGCTGGCCTGTGCGCGATTGCACACTGTCTGGATTTATTGGGTGTCAAAACTGGTCAATCGGACCCCGAGTTTGTAATTGGAGACAGGTGCAAGTGATGGGACCGTTTTATGCGACGGTGGCCAACTCTTTTGTGTTTGGGCACAAGAATGGGTCGCGGTGCAATCTTCGGTCTGCATAGAAGTGGTGTTGGCTTTAGCGAGGGGAGGTTTTTATTCCGACAGATGCGGCTCTG
>Ga0160422_10001609_pt1 | contig 14112 bp, 11 predicted proteins | sample Fk160mmetaG_FD_108192 | JGI IMG/M metagenome (GOLD analysis project Ga0160422, IMG submission 108192) | Marine microbial communities from the Central Pacific Ocean - Fk160115 60m metaG | ecosystem: Environmental > Aquatic > Marine > Oceanic > Photic zone | place: The Central Pacific Ocean...
GGATATTTACAGATTGCAGCTTTAAATAAATCATTTTTATAAAGCGAATTTATTGCTGTAAATCCTCCAGCACTATTTCCACAAATTATTAAATTTAAAGGATCAACTATCTCCATTTTCAAGAGATGCTCTGCAAGTAATCTACAATCCTCCGAATCAACAATCCCCCATTTCTTATCTAAGCGTTTTCTGTAGTCTTTGCCGTAACCCGATGAACCACCATAGTTAACTTCTGCGACTAACCATCCTCGAGAAGTCCAAAACTGAACCTCAAGATTTAAAGAACCTTCAAAATTTGAAGTTGGTCCACTATGGGCTTTAATCATTAAAGGGTATTTTCTATCATAATTACTTTTGGGTTCATAAATCCATGCATGCGTTTCCCGACCTTTGAAACCTTTAAACCATAGTGACTGAGCTCTTGAATATAAAGATGAATTTACAAAATATGTCTTATCAATTATCTGCTTAGATTTACTAAGTAAATCTAAATCTATCTCAATTAATTGCTCATCAGTAATATCATTTGAACCTTTTAAGATAATTTTTTTAGAAACAGCATGTAAATCTTTTAAGGAAGTAAAAGATAAATTAATTTGTGATCTGAATATAAGATTTTGATAATGCTCTAAAAGCCATTTTTCTTTATATCTCGCCAAAGCAAAAAAATTATCTATTGACCCAGAAAATAAAGAAATTCCTGAGATCCATTGAGGAAGGCCATATTCAAAATATCTCTTTTGAATTCTTTTTTTAATAATTATCTTTAATGTGCTCTGAACCTCTAAAAACAACAAATTCCACCATCCTGAGCTGTCTTCAGAACAAACTAAAATATTTTTACTTATCCAAACTGGTTGAAAGAAAGCAACTGATCTACTTTCATTTATATTTTTTTCTTTGAAATTCTTAATTTCACTTAATTCTCCTTTCGAATTAATGATTCCAAAATTTAAACTATTCTTTTCCCATGGCATACAAGATTCCTTCCATTCTATCCATGAGATCAAATCCCCTTTGGCATTAGAGCATAATGAACCAGCAAAATCATCAAATTTCTTCAAGATTTTCAAATCTTGCTTAGTCTGATCAAAGCTTACTGAGAATAGATAGTCTTTATCATTCTGTTCAAATAAACCAATAAATTTATTTTTAACTATCACAAAATTAGAATCATATTTAATGTTTAGAGATTTAGTTAATTGTTTTGGCCCCTCTATACTTATTAAATAATTATTATGATCATTTATATGATTTCTTTTAAAAGTCTGACTCCATAAAGATTTTGATAATTTATCAATCCAAATCAAATAAAATTTATTATTTTTTTTAATACACTTATAAGATTTACCTCCATATCCATGAAATGAACTTTTAATTAAAAAATTTTCACCCGTTAAATTTTGGATTTTTGACTTGTTTTCTTTAAATGGTCTAACAAAAACTGCATTACTTTTCTTGTCACAGTTTTGAATATTACCTATCCAAAAGATTAAATCTTGCACAAAGCTAATTTCATTGATTGATTGACTTTTGTCATAAACATCATTAATATCAATTACTTTTAGATTCTTCATGTTGTTTATTTCTATCAACGTTACAAATAAATGTTAATATCTTATTGTTGAACTATCCAGTAATTTCCAAAAGAAATAGTGGCAAATCATTTCTCAAAATTAGCAAGAACATCAAGAAAAAATGTTTCTTCATCCAAAGTTGATAAGCAAATACTAGAAAATCCTCCGTTAGAAATATTTAAATTAGGACATAGTACTTTAAGAACTCATGCCAAGAGAGTAAGTAAAGTTGATAATGATCTCAGATCTTTAGCGAAAGAGATGCTGCAAAGTATGTATTCTGCTAAGGGAATTGGATTAGCTGCCCCTCAAGTAGGAATAAGTAAGGAATTACTTGTAATTGATATTAACTTTGAAGACTCTGCGGCAGAACCGCTTATCTTGATAAACCCTGAAATTACTGCATTTGGATCAACTCTCAATTCATATGAAGAGGGATGCTTAAGTATCCCTGGAGTATATTTAGATGTTGTAAGACCTTCTACTATTAAATTAAAGTTTCGAGACGAAATGGGAAGGCCTAGAAAAATGAATGCTGATGGACTCTTAGCCAGATGTATTCAGCATGAAGTCGATCATTTAAAGGGCATTCTTTTTGTTGATAGAGTAACATCAACAGAAGATTTAAAAAATCAGCTCTCAAAAGAAGGCTTCAATATAAAAGATGTTTCTTCTTTATAAATACCTCAAACTCTTTTAATGATGGCAAATACTACTATTTTCTCAAAAATAATTAGTGGGGAAATTCCATGCGATAAGCTTTATGAGGATGATCTTTCAATTGCTTTTAATGATATTGCCCCACAAGCTCCAACTCATTATTTAGTTATTCCAAAAAAGCAGATAATTAACCTATCATACTGTGAGGATATTGATAAAAATTTGTTAGGTCATCTATTACTAGTAGGAAAAAATATAGCTATTAAAAAAAACTTGAAAAATTGGAGAACTGTAATTAATAACGGAGAAGAATCTGGTCAAACGGTTTTTCATTTGCACATACATTTTTTAAGTGGAAGGCCAATGAAATGGCCTCCAGGTTAAACTCTCAATAAACATATAAGTGAGCTATAAAAGAACTAATAACAAAATATAATGAACACTCCAGAATCCCTTCCTAAGCAAAATAAAAATTTGATTTATATCATTTCAAATAATTGGACTGCTTTAGATGAAAAACAAAAAACTTTATTATTAAAAATCTGGAAAGTATTGACTTACAAGTGGCAATTACAGATTCTATTTAATTTACCTTTTCTTATTTGGTGGATATTAGATATAAGTATTGCCTCTGTTCACGAATTTGATCTTAAATTAATTACTTATTTAAATTTGCCAAATTGGGCTATGTCAATGATTGGTTTTGGTCAAAGCATAAGTTAATGTATTGAATATTACTAAAATGGAAATGAAATATTAATGGCTTTAAATCTTCAAAAAAGAACTGGATTTACTTATCAAATCCAAAAATTAAGAAGATTAGCTCAGCCATTCTTCCTACCTATAGATCAATGTTCTGGTTTTCAGTTTATTTGGCTCTTACTTTCTCTTTTATTTATCGTAGGTGGAATAGTTTTAATAGCTCTCACAGGTTTAATAAGTTTTTTAGAAAGTATTCAGCCACTTTTATTAGAAAAATATTTTGGAGGGGTTGTTAACACAATAAATTCAATATGGTCAAGTTCTTGGGGCTTACTTTTTTCAGGATTATTCTTTATTGGCTCAACAAGCTTTTTCAGCTTAAGGATTCAATTAAAAAATAAAAGATGGCTACATTGGCTCTTCCTCGGCATCATAGTATTAATGTTATTAGCTGTTAATGGAATTAATGCTGGAATAGGATTTATAGCTCGCGATTTAACAAATGCTCTAGTAGAGAAACAAGAGGCTGGATTTTATAGAATTCTTGGAATATATGCTTGCTGTTTTGTAGTTGCTTTACCAATAAGAGTCTCTCAAATATTTTTTACATATAAATTAGGCATTATATGGAGAGAATGGTTGTCTAAAAGTTTGGTAAAAGATTATATGACCAATAAGGCATATTATCAGCTAAACCCAAATGACGAAGAACAAACTGACGTAGATAATCCTGATCAAAGAATTACAGATGATACTCGAGCGTTCACCGGACAAAGTCTAACTTTTACTTTAGGTGTTTTTGATGCTCTTTTAACTTTCTCACTTAATATTCTAATCCTGTGGAGTATTAGTAAAAATTTAACCTTTTCATTATTTGGTTATGCCGCATTTGCGACTTCCGTTTTATTAATAGCTGGAAAAAATTTGGTAAAAATAGATTTTGACCAACTGCGATATGAAGCAGATTTCAGATATGGACTAGTACATATAAGAGATAATGCAGAGTCGATTGCTTTTTATTCAGGCGAAACGCCTGAAAGGAACGAAACAGAAAGGAGACTAGGGGAAGTTGTGCGCAATTTTAATCTCTTAATTATATGGAGAGTAATTATTGATGTAATGAGGAGATCAATAAATTATGCAGGTAACTTTTTCCCATACCTAATAATGGCAATCCCCTATTTCAGAGGGGATATCGATTATGGTCGTTTTATTCAAGCAAGCTTTGCATTTGGCATGGTGGAGGGTTCCCTTTTCTTCATAGTAAAACAAATAGAGGAGCTCGCTAAGTTTACTGCTGGGATTGGAAGATTAGAAGGCTTTCAATCAAAAGTTGAATCCATTAGTCAAGAACCATCAAATAACGATAACTTAATTACTAATTACTCCTCGATACTTATCAAAAATGCGGATCTTTCCCCTCCCGGTTCAAATAAAATTATTATTAAAGATTTAAATTTGAGTATTAGTGCAAATGAATCACTTTTAGTGGTAGGACCATCTGGATGTGGAAAGACCTCATTATTAAGAATGATTAGCGGATTATGGACACCGGACAATGGCCTAGTGCATAAACCCAAGACAGGAGAACTTTTATTTATACCTCAAAAACCATATATGATCTTAGGCACTTTGAGAGAACAATTATGTTACCCAACAGAAGTTAACAAATTTAGTGATGAACATTTAATTTCAGTTTTAAATGAAGTTAATCTAAAGTCACTAATCGAAAGATATCCAAACTTAGATGTAAAACAGGATTGGCCAAGAATATTATCCCTAGGAGAACAGCAGAGACTGGCATTTGCAAGATTACTTCTGAATTCGCCTCAGTTTGCAGTTTTAGATGAGGCCACAAGTGCATTAGACATTGATACCGAAAAACATTTATATAATTTGCTTAGAGACAGAGATCTCTCGATGATTAGCGTTGGACATAGACCTAGTCTAAAAGCCTTCCATGATAATATTTTAGAATTGAATGGTAGAGGTAATTGGAAATTATTGACTTCAGAAAACTACAATTTTAATAACTAATAAAAAAATGAATCTAAACGACAATAGTAATGAACTTATAAAGGAGGAAAATGATTCAAGCACACCTTCTACAAACGATACAAAAAAAATTGAAGACCAAGAAGATAATTTTGCCGATTTAGAAGATTATAACTTTGGATGGAGCAAATATTCTGAAATTATGAATGGAAGATTTGCGATGCTTGGATTTTTAGCAATTATTCTGATTGAACTTATCAATAAACAATCATTTCTTAATTGGATAGGATTAATTAATTAATCTAATCATCAAACCTACCACTATTATCTCTTGGCTTTTCTTTTTTAGAACCTACACTATATCTCCCAGTCTTAAGATTTTTATCTTTATTAATATTACTTGAAGATCTACGAACGCTTCTAGATTGTTTACTTTCATTATTTTGTATAAAAGAAGCATCCTCAACTTCTTTTTGCGATGAATTAATTTTTATATTATTTTTGGTTCTGTTATTTGAAGATGATTTTAGAGATGAATTTCTTATTCTATTTACCTCGGATTGCCGTGATGTATTTTCATTAGCTAGAGGTCTTGAACCTCTTTTAATTTCATTCCTAGTATTTCTTCTTTCACCAAACTTATTACTCCTTATGTCAGGTTTTCTATCAGATTGAAAACGTCTTCTATTAGATACGTTTTGTTTATTATATTCATCTTCTTCTATAGGGGATGGTCTCCTTCTACTTGCTGCTGACTCAGGGATTACTCTAGATACCCTTCTTGATCTGAATCTATCCTCATCAAAATTCGTATCATCTACATCAAGATCTCTAGACCTAAATCTTCGTGATATTCTTTCAGGCTGATCAAACTGATCATAATCTTCATCCCATCTATCCCTTGAGGGATTTCTAGGTACACTAGGTACTTGATCATCATCAAAAAAAGAGGATCGGCGAGCTTGATCAGTTGCAATACCTCTTAACCTAACGCTTTCATAAGCAAAAAAAACGGTCGTTCCTGCTAATAAAAACTGTCCAAATTGAAGAATTGGATCTAGTCTCCAACCTTGGAAAAAAAGTATGCCGCCACATAAAAGACCAATAGCGGCAAAGAAGACATCATAATCACGAGCTAATGCAGGCTTAAAAGACCTTAAGAAATAAAGCCCTCCCCCGCAAACTGCGAGGACAATACCAACAATACTTGCCCAATTAAGACTAGCATTAACCAAAATTTTTCTCCAAATGGTACTTATAAGAGTTTATAAACCTCCTATACATATATCTTACGTAAAATTTCTATAAAAACTAGCGTCTTTTTCCAGCTCTTTCAGCATCTAGCTTATCGTTTTGACTTACTGCAATCAAAAATGCTGATGCAGGAACAACTATCAATAGAGCTGCAGCAATAAAACTACCAATCATATTTACCGCCGAACTATTTGATACTTCAGGAGTAACATTTGCTAAAAAAATTATTTGAGATAGGTAAAACACTTGATTTCAAAATTTAAATTCTCAACTAATAATACGAATTAAATGATTACTTATGGGATATTTATTAAGATGAATTAAAAAATTGTGATTTCATTGCTCTATCAATTCCTACCAATAATCAATATCAGCTTAGGGATAATATTTTCCTTTCTTATTCTTATTTTCCTAATGCGGCTAATTCTGACATGGTACCCGAAAGTAAATATAGGGAAAGGTTTTTGGTTAATAATTAGTTTACCTACAAACGAGATACTTAAACAAACGAAAAAAATTATTCCTCCTATTGGGGGCGTAGATATTACTCCTGTTATTTGGATAGGAATTATAAGTTTTCTAAGGGAAATATTAGTCGGGCAACAAGGTTTAATTCCGTTAGCAATGCGAAATAATTTATTTAAATAAGAATGAAAAAAAAATTTTAAGTTAGAAATTAGGTAGTAATTCTTCTTCTACATATTTAGTGTGGATTTTCCCTTCCTTAAACTTTTTCTTATCAAGTAGATTTAAATGAAAATTAATTGTAGTAGGTATTCCAGTTACCGCGCATTCATTCAATGCCCTATTCATCCTTTTAATTGCAGTATTACGATCTTTACCCCAAACAATAAGTTTTCCTATAAGTGAATCATAAAAAGGAGGAATCTCATATCCAGTATATACATGACTATCAACTCTTACTCCCGGGCCTCCAGGAGGTAACCAGCCAGTTATTTTTCCGGGAGATGGACGAAAGTTATGAGATGGATCTTCTGCATTGATCCTACACTCAATAGCATGACCATTTAATTTAATTTGTTCCTGATTAAATTCAAGATTATTGCCAGCAGCAATATTAATTTGCTCAGCAATAAGATCTACACCCGTTACCATTTCTGTAACAGGATGTTCAACTTGAATCCTTGTATTCATCTCCATAAAATAGAATTTCTCATTATCATCTACTAAAAATTCAACAGTGCCCGCTCCTTCATAATTAATACTTTTTGCTGCAGCAATAGCCGCTTTACCCATTTCTTTTCGCAACTGAACATTAATTGCTGGACTTGGTGATTCTTCTAATAATTTTTGATGTCTTCTTTGCACAGAACAATCTCTTTCTCCTAAATGAATAACATTTCCAGATCGATCGGCTAAAATCTGAATTTCAACATGACGAGGCTTTTTAATAAACTTTTCCATGTATAAACCGGCATTTCCAAAAGCAGCCTCTGCCTCACCTTGTGCAGCTTTAAACATTTTCTCTAAAACATCAGAACTTTCAACTAATCTCATACCTCTGCCTCCGCCTCCAGCTGTGGCTTTTATAATCACTGGGTAGCCAATATCCTCAGCCAATTGAAAAGCTTCTTCAACATCAACTAAAAGGCCCTTACTCCCTGGAACAGTTGGGACTCCAACACCTTCCATAGTCTCCTTAGCAGTAGATTTATCACCCATTTGTCTAATAGACTTTGGTGAAGGTCCTATAAATATAATTCCGTGGTCATTGCACATTTCAGCAAATTTATCATTTTCAGCTAGGAATCCATAGCCAGGGTGTATCGCATCTACTCCTCTAGATGTAGCTGCTGCAAGAATATTTGGAATATTTAGATAACTTTTATTACTAAGTGAATCTCCTACACAAACAGCTTCATCTGCTAATTGTACATGTAAAGCATTTTTATCAACCGTGCTATAAACAGCTACAGTCGCAATACCTAGCTCTCTACAACTCCGGATAATGCGTAAAGCTATCTCTCCACGATTAGCAATTAAGACTTTTTCAACCATTTCAAATAAAAAATTTAAAGACCGATACTACAATTAAACTATGTGTTTAATAAGTGCTGAAATTAAATAAGGTATTGAATAAGAATACAACCAAAAACGTTTTTATGGTATCTAAATTATGTTATTGAGCAGAAAAAAAGTTATATATTTATTTTTCAATCAACAAATCTGCAGTTAAACAGCATCATTTAAATAAAGATCTCACTGAAAAATAATTTAAGCTTCAAAACGGATAAAGCAACGGACCCCCTAATTTCAGCCAATAATGTATGATATTTTTAAGGTTTAGACAGCCGCCGGTTGCCGAAAACCCTTTGCGGATGTGGCGGAATTGGTAGACGCGCACGTCTAAGGAGCGTGTGGCTTAGGCCTTGCGAGTTCAAGTCTCGCCATCCGCATTATCAAATGTTTATATTACTTTCAATGCAAAAAAAATCAATTGCATTAGTTTTTGTTTCCAATGCTCCAGGCGAATTAGAAACATGGGTCAAACCTGTAGTTAATCATATAAAACAAACTCTTAAGGAATCAAATTCAAGCATAAAAAACAAATACTCATTCAGATTATGTCTTGTACCATGTCCGAATGCAGCTGGAAATGAATTTAGAGTAGCAAAGGCTTGGAAACAATTCGATATAGTTACACCCGCAAAATGTTTTTGGAAACTTCTTTGTAATCCATTTGCTTTTGGCAAGTGGCCTAAAGATGGAATAGTAATTTTTCTAGGAGGTGATCAATTTTGGAGTGTTTTATTATCAAAAAGACTTAAATACAAAGGTATTACATATGCTGAATGGGTTGCAAGATGGCCACAATGGAATGCGCTAATTGCGGCAATGAATGAAGGGGTTAAACAGAAATTACCTAGAAAATATCACGATAAATGTATAGTTATTGGAGATTTAATGACTGATCTCCAAATTTTAAAATATTCATCTATCGAACTCGAAAATAAAGAATGGATTGCCATATTACCCGGTTCTAAACGAACAAAATTATCCATTGGAATTCCATTTTTTCTAGAAGTAATAGACAAAATAGCGGAGCAGAGAAATGATTTAAACTTTATAATCCCACTTGCTCCAACTGTGAATATTGAAGATATTATCTTTTATCAAGGCGATAAAAATCCAATTTCGAAATGTTATTCATCAAAAATTAAAAAGATATGTAAATTAGAAAATTCTATTTTTGACTATGCGATTGAAACATCCAACAATACAAAGATACATATCCTTACAAATCAATCAAAACATTTAATTTTAAGTAATTGTAAACTTGCTATTACAACTGTTGGCGCCAATACAGCAGAATTAGCAGCATTGAATTTACCAATGATAGTAGTTCTACCCACTCAGCATCTACAAATGATGAATGCATGGGATGGGATTATTGGAGTATTTGGCAAAATTCCATTAATAAATAAATGCATAATTTTTGTACTTAAAAGATGGTTGTTGGTTCATAAAAAATTCTTTGCTTGGCCAAACATTAAAGCAAAGAGGCTCATCGTTCCTGAAAGGATTGGGAAAATTTTTCCTGATGATATTGCGAAAGAGGCACTATTTCTAATTATGAATAAAAAGCTACTTAAGGATCAAAAACATTCTTTATTAAAACAAAGAGGTAAAAGTGGTGCAGTTGCTAAGTTATCACAATTAATAATTGATTATGCAGAATCAAATTAAATTCACCAAGGATCCTCAATATCTATTGAGTTAGGCAAATTGTCATCAACTGAAATTTTTTTTCTATCAAGGGGTTCAATATCTAATGGTTCCTCTGATCTTTCAATAGGTCTTTTTGATGCGGGTTTATTTGATATTACATTTGGTTTATAGAATGAATTATTTTTATCTTTCAAAACTTCTAAGTCTTGATTAGAGTCTATACTTTTCGAATAATCATCTTCTAAATAGAGTTGCTTCCTTGACTTAATACTTTCTTGTTTATTATCAATCTCAACATATTCTAATTCTTCATTTAAATCATCCTCTATAAAATTACTTGAATCACTTGATTCCTCCAATAAATAATTATCCTTGATACTCTCTGATCCAGATAGAAGTTGATTCTCAACAGGAACTAAACTTGATGAGTATCTACCATATTCACGATTGTCCCAAGAATTTCCTCCTACTCCAAGCTTCTCCAATAATCCACTGCTTAATTGATTTAACTTATCTTCTGCTCCCTCATAAACGATTATTCGATCTGTCCCACTACTCACGATTTCTGACACAGGGATTTCCCAAGTACTAAGAACTCCCTCCCCTAGTAAAGGGACACCTACGGCTCCAGTAACCAGTGAAATTAATTCTCCTGTTTCAATATCAAAAGAGAAGCCTAAGACTCGACCAAGTAATTGACCTGACTCTGTAATTACCTGACAATTTATTACTTTGCCATACCTATCTGGTGAAAAATTATCACTCAAAGAATCTAAGGAATCAACCAAAATAACATCGCCAACTTGATTAATACTTTCTAAAGGCATCCATCTTGGCAATCCAGGAAGAAATCTTGTCAGTGGATTATCTCTTAAACCTAGAGCAACAACTTCCCTTCTATCAATATCAACAATCACTTCACCAACAACACCTAATCGTCTTCCAGTATCTGTAGTAATTACTTGTGTACCCATTAATTCAGATCTTAACCATAACCTATCACTAGGTATTGACTTCAAAGGATCATTACTGGGTGAAGTTTTTGACAAGCTCATAAATAACTTTCTTACATTCTGACGTAAAAATTTAAAATAGTGGCATTAAGCAGCATTTGGTAACCCAATAACTTGAGTATGTGCGCCTCTTGCTTGTGCGACTCCGATAGTTCTAGTTGATGCACTTATCATAGGACGTCTATGACTCACAACGACAAATTGAGCATTTAATGACTGAGAACTTATCAATTTAGATAATCTCTCAACATTAACTCCATCTAAAAAACTATCTACTTCATCTAATGCGTAAAAAGGTGATGGTTTATATTTTTGAAGTGCGAATAAGAAACTCAAAGCTGTTAAGGATTTTTCGCCTCCTGACATAGATGCCAGTCTTCTAACATTTTTACCTTTTGGATGAGCTACTAAAGTTAAACCTCCCTCCAGTGGAGAATTCATATTTTCAAGCTGCAAGAAGCCATCACCGTCAGAAAGAGTGGCAAAAATCTCTCTAAAGTGTTTATCTACTTCAGAGAATGCCTCCATAAAGGCTTCTTGTCTTAATGTAGAGACTGTCTCAATTCTCAAAAGCAATTCAGATCTTTCATTTGAAAGTATTTCTAATCTTGCGATTAAAGCATTTAATCTATCTTCTAATTCTTCTAACTCTTCAAGAGCTAACATGTTAACTGGTTCTAAAGCTTCTAGTTGAGAAGTTAAAGATAAGATCTCCGATTGAAAATAATCTAGGTTTTGACCTTGATATTCTCCAAATTCCGGCAGTGGATTAGGCAAATTATTTTTATATTGATCTAATTTAACACTCTCACTCCTCTGTTCTTCAAGTAAAGTTTGCATATCTCTCTCAATATATTCAAATTTTAATGAGATTTCATTCTGCTCTTGCCTTTTATTAGATATTTTCGAATTTAGTTCATCACGCTTTCTTCTTAATAATCCTAAGTCTTGTTCAAGTATCTTTTTTTTGTTATTTAATTCTGTTAAATCATTGTGCAATGAATTTCTCTTATTAACCCAATCCTTGTGAGATAAAGCCAATTCTTGAATAGAGTCCTCTAAATTTTTCTCCCTCAAAGAGATCAACTTCTGCTCATTAAGTATTCTTTCCTGACTTAAGGTGATTTTATTTTTCTCTTCCAGTAAAGAGTCTCTCTGTTTGATTAATAGCTCTAATTTACTATCAAGGCACTCAAAATCTTTATTAATATGTGAGACTTCTGAATTATTATTATTTTGATAATTTGTTTTAAGAGACAATCGTAATTCATCAAGTTTCTTTTGTTGAGGTAAAAAGATATTAACTATTTTCTTCAAATTATCTGTTAGAACATTATTCTTCAAATTTAATTTATCTAATCTATTCTCACTATTATTTATTTTTCGGTTAACGCTTTCAAATGATCCTTTATTTATAGATATTGCTTTATTAATAGAAGCTAATTCCTCATGCATTTTGCTTTCTTTAGAACTCAATAAATCCATTTCTTTTTGTTTTTCAAATAATCGAATATTAGCCTGATTGAGAGACTCATTAATAACTAACAATCTTTCTTTAGAAGGACTAATTTGATCAGTTTCTTTATTCAATCCAAATTGAAAAGCCAAATCTCTATTGAGTTTACTTCCTCCTGTAATTGCTCCGCTCGTTTCTAAAAGTTCACCACCTAAGGTCACTATTCTAGTATTAATTTTCGTAATCTTAGCTGACTCTAAATCTGTAAAAACTCTTGTTTCACCAAAAACATATTGAAAAACATTAGTATAAATACTTTCAAAATCAATTAAATGTATAGCCTTATCTATATATCCTAATTCACTATTACCTTTTTCAAATCTCTTTGTGGGTTCAAAATTTAATTTTCTTTTTATGCGGTTAAGAGGTAAAAAAGTTAATCTTCCAGCTTTTTTTTTCTTAAGTATATCTATAGCCTTTGAAGCAATATCATCATTATCAACTACAATTTGTCCTAATCTATTACCTGCAGCAATTTCTAATGCATATTTATATTTTTCTTTAACCTCCCCAAGTTGAGCAACATAGCCATGAATACCATCCAAGCCAGCTTCTAATAAAATTCTCAAAGCATATGATCCCCTTGTTTCACTCAAAGCTTCTTTCCGGCTCTCTAACCTAGAAATATCCTTTTCTAACATTAATTTTTCATTATTCAATCTTGAAATAGTCTTATTAAGCAAATTAATTTCTGAAATAAGACTATTTTTTTCTAATAAGATCGTTTTTAGGGAATCCTCGATATTTTGAATTTTGACTTCTTGATTATTATCTACCTTGGATAAATTATTTTTATCTACGGTTAATAACTTTATTTGACTTGATATTTCATCTCTTTGAATATTATTTTCAATCATATCTTTTTCAATATTTCTTTTCTTGAGATTGAGAGGTTCAATAATATTTTGAAGACTTTCAATTTCATTGTTCATTTTTAAAGTCTTTTTTGAAAATTCACCTGACTCATCAGCCGCCTCAGCTAGCTTTTGTCTTGATAATTTATGTATCTTAGAAAGATCTTCTATTTCTAATTTTAAATCATCTAAATCTTTTTCTTTAAAATTTTTTAAATTTTTGTGCTCTAATTCCAAATTCTTTTTTTGAATGGAAATCTTTTCGATATTATCTTTTAACTTTTCTCCTTCACTTTTATTTAATGATGATAGTCTTTCCAGTTCTCTCAAATGAGAATTAATGCTTCCAATATTTGAATTAACCTTTATCAATTCATCCTCGCCCTTATCTTTAAGCTCTGAAACTATAACGTTAAAAGTATTCATCATTAATTCTATATCTTTTGTAATAACTTTATTATTTTCATTTAACAAATATTTTTTTTCTTCAAGTTCTACCTTTTGTTTATCTAAGTCACTAAGCCTCTTTAATTGATTTTCATACAAAAGAATTTTTTCCAATTCTTTAAAAAAATTACATCGATTTTTCAAATTTTTATATTTTTTGGCTTTATCACATTCCTTTTCAAGTTTTAACTTATTACTTTGCAATTCATTCTGAAGGATTTCGCATCTCTCTTGTCTTTCGTAAACATCATTAAGCTTGGAATGTGTTTGTTCAATACGACTATCAAATAATGCAACACCAGCCAACTCATCAATCAATGTTCTTCGCTCTTTATTACTCATAGTTACAATTCTGGTGACATCACCCTGCATAACAACATTACTTCCCTCAGGATCAACTCTTA
>Ga0160422_10001610_pt1 | contig 14110 bp, 8 predicted proteins | sample Fk160mmetaG_FD_108192 | JGI IMG/M metagenome (GOLD analysis project Ga0160422, IMG submission 108192) | Marine microbial communities from the Central Pacific Ocean - Fk160115 60m metaG | ecosystem: Environmental > Aquatic > Marine > Oceanic > Photic zone | place: The Central Pacific Ocean...
CCATGATTGTGTTCCTGGTGATGTCCATTCTTGTTGACCAGGAGGAACATATCCTAAATCTTTTACAAGTAGTGCCTGTTGTATGGGCATTATAAAAACCCCCTAGCTCAGACCACCGCCAATAATTGTAAAACTATTAGTTCCTACACATAACACAGTAGCAACTCCTCTTTGTGCCAGAACCCTATTACCAGTATTTGAAGTACCTGCTTGAAACATTGTAACACCAGTTCCTTGAGTGATCGTTATATCACTACCACTATTATTATAAATCGTAACGGCATCTCCAGAACTAAAAGTATTTTGAGGAACTGTAACCGCAGCAGTAGTATTGATTAACTCACCAACGTCAGAAGCAGCTAAACTATAAGTACTTGATTTTGTATTATTAACAATCTGTCTGACATTCCCTGCTCCATCATTAAGAGTAGCAGCAGTTAAAATACCAACAACATTTGTATTTCTACCAACAGACATATCAGTACTAATACCAATCTTGGCAGCTTTTAAATCTAATTCATCTGTGGCAGCTTCAATAGCAGGATTGCCAGAAGAGGCAGCCGCTATATTTAACTCCTTTACACCAAAACCCTTTTCAGCCATTGTAAGTATTTTCTAGGTATTTATAAAGTTGATTCCAGACATTTTCAACCCACCAGCATTCTTAAATCTCAAAACTATATTTGGATTACCAGACTCTGTTTCATTTCCTGTTACAGCATCATATAATATGATAGGTTCTCCACCTTCAGTAGAATACATATCAGACCAATTTGATTCATTTGGAGTTGTAGATTCAGAACCCTGATAAAAATCAGATGGTGCTTGAGTACCAACACCAACCGTTACCCAATTTAAAACATCAGTATAGTTCCACTCTCTATTATATTGTAACTTTGTGGCAATTATTCCACAAGCTACTGGACAAGCAGCACTAGTACCATTGAATAAACAATCTTCAGATTCTACTGATTGGTTGGAGTTTAAAGTATAAAAAGCATCATACCTATTATAGTTTGTACCAGGCCAATTATTATCACAGGCAGCAAGAGTATTATCAGCAGAAGCATAGAAAGGTATTAAGTTACCCATATTACTATAGTTTGCCTTCCTCTCTCTACTACTAGTATCTAATGAATCATCTAAAGCACCAACAGCAATAGTTCTATAAGTTGTTATTCCAGCAACACTGTCAGTTTGTTGTCCTATTGATCCTGGAAATCCTTGCCTACTAATACTATTATATGAATTATACCCAAAAGCAATTGTTGTAGCTTGATTATATGGAGTATCAGGACCAGTTGCCCAATAGTTATTATAATCAGGATGATCATACTTAACTATCTTCTGATTTGTATTACCAGCAGAACAAACAAATATAACACCAGCATCTATTAACTCTTCTCCAGCAACTGTTAAACTATTAGGAAGCCACTCAAATCTTATAGCACCTTGATAGAAATGATTTAAAAAATTAGCTTGTGTTAGTGAGTTATACTGTACACCATATGTGGTTTGATCTTCAATAGTAATTGTTCCAACCATTCCACTATGATATTGACACTGATAGTAATATGTTGCAGCAATAGTTGGAGTCCAAGTAACTGTTCCATTTTCAGCACCATTATTAGTAACACCTGATGCTTGATTACTAGTTCCCGTTCCAGAATTATTCTTAATCAAGAATGGATGCCCAGAAGCACTAACATTAAAGGTTAAAGTATCTCCAGTTTTAGCAGTAATCGAGGGATTATTTCCACTAACACTACCATTACTATCAGTTCCTGAAAGGGTATAAGCACCAGAACCAGCATTTCCAACACTGAAAGTACGGGTTTCTGCAGTATCTGCTCCAGTAAGTCCTGAACGATGGAAATAATATGCTGAGTTTGGAAGATCCTTTCTATAACCAAAACTATTACTACTTGTAGTAGGATCTTTAGTATTATAAGCCAGATTGATTGGTTTATGTAGATGGAATAGTTTTAAAATATCAAAATACTTTTCTACACCTGTACCATAAGTTCCGTAAGCATTAACATACCACTTGTTAGAATTAAATGCCCAACCATAATTTCTACCATATGCCTGTGAAGCACAAGGTGTTCCATGATAGTTACCAGATCCAGCAGTTTGATATGTAACATTACTACCATTACTTCTATCTCTTGTATAACCAATAGAAGCAACATCCACTGTTCCTATACTAGCAAAAGCAGCAGATCTCTTATTAGAATCAGACCACCATGCTAAAGCACTTTGTTCTTGAGGAACTGTTGTTCCATCCCACCTAGTCATTAATGTAGCAGGATCATTATTAAACCAATCAGGATCAATGTAGTATGGAGAATCCAATACCAAATCTAAAACATCACATGTTCCAGAAGTAGTTGAAATATTTTTTCTAGTTAAAACATTTCCACCAATATATTCATCAGGTCCACCTAAATTATTTTGAAATTCTATATGACCCAACCATGCTGCCTGATCAGCAACAACTACATCAACATCCCTACCATCACCATAATATAACGGTTTGTTATTAAGAACTTGATTTACATTACTTCCCCAAGGGTTAGATTTTTGTTGAGATCTAAGCAACTGAAATCCAGCACGATCTTTATCAGCAACTAATGGAGTAGATGGTAAATAAGAAGAAGCATTACCTCTAATATTTTTTACTGTAGAACTATATCTTTCTTGTTGTTGAACAGCATCAGATAATAAAAGTGGATCTGGCATATAAGTACCAGGATAAGCAGCCTGATCAATCTCAATATGAGATACTTCTGAACATTTTAATAAATCAGCAACCTCTGCTGCATCCAATATGTAAGTTCCTCTAATAGGACTATGCCCTTTAACATCAGAACATTGAACAGCGTCTGTTGGTATATTATCTTCTAGAGTTCCATCTTTAAGTAAGAGACTATGTATCTTTGTCCAATCACTAGGTTTCTGACATGTAACAACATATCTCTTTTTTACATCACCCTCTGGTTCTTTAGTAAGAGTATCTTTCCACTCTTCAAATCCAGGAGTTACTGTCGTTCCAATACCTATCATTGTTGACCCTATAAGATGCCTTGTCTAATTATTCTATATGTGGTTATACCACTTATACCAGTTTCTGGAGTAGCTTGTAACTTACAATCACCAGAACTAACTATGGCAGTAAGAGATGCTATCTTATTAGGATTAGACATAATGGCATATTCACTAGCATAAGCAGTTGTTCCATTCTGCATAACTAGAAGTTTCTGTGCCTGTATATTATTACCATTCGTTAAATGAACAGTATATTCAATTGATTTATAATTTGTTGTAGAAACACTGAACGCATTAATTTCAGTAGGAACACCAGCAGAAGCAGAGAATGATCCACCAGAAGTTGCTATACCAACAGTAGAACCTATATTTAATTCTGAGGCATCAAGGACTCCACTTAAAGTAGTGGCAGTTAATATTCCAGTAACTACTGCTCCACTTTCATTTACATCTAACTTTTCAATATCATTGTTATAGAGTTTTACACCTGCTCCACCAGTAACTAAGATATTCTTTTTATTTACTAGACCCTCAAGAGTAATTGTTTTACTAGTATTACCATATCTACCAGACCTTATCATCAGGTCATTAGTACCATTAACAAATCCAGTTGTACCACCACCACCATCTAATTCTAAAGTAGCACCAGGACCTGCTTGAGTTGATCCAGCACCAGTCCATCCAGGACTGTCTGCTGTTGGACCCATATAAATTCTGACTGAATCATCAAATTGAAGAGCACTTAAACTCTTGTCCCAATACATTCCCTTATAAAGTCCAGAACCCTGAGTTCCTACGAAATAAGTATCATCATTAAAGGTTGATATTCCAACAGTATCTACATTCGTTACGTCTTCATATGTTAATGTTCCAGCAATAGAAACGTTACCTCCAAATGATGCTCCACCTGTAAAGGTTGCAGAAGCACCGACCACATTTCTTACTGTAATATCTGGAGTACCAGTTAATCCATTAGCAGCACCGTTAAAAGCACCAGTAAAGATAGTTGCCGATACACCACCAGTGATACTTATACCACCATTTCCGTTTATAGTATTGCCATTTAAATCTAAATTACCGCCAAGTTGAGGTGTCGTATCCTCTACAACATTTGCCAATCCAGATAATGAACTCTCTATACTGAATCCACCAGCAGTAATTCCAGTGAAATTAATTCCACTCCCTGCTGTTATAAGAGTATCATCAGTAGAAGTATCTGATCCCGCTAATCTTAAAATCGCATTACCGTTTCCATCGTTCTGTGATAGAAAACTATAAGTTGTATTTGTATCTGTGTTAACTGAAGAAATAGTTGCTACACCAGCAGAGGGTGGTGATACTGCAATATTAGTTCCAAAGTTAAATGTCCCTGCTGTACCAACTAAAGATCCATCCTCAAAACAAACTATACCAGTACCAGACGCAATAACGCCTGACAGTCCTGAACCATCACCAACGAATTTACTTGCGGTTGCTACACCAGTTATATTAATACCACCTGCACCAGTAATAGTACCAGCAATTGGTACATCTGCCCCATAAGTTAATTCTGGTGCTCCTGTTGCGGCTTTATTAACAACTTTATCTGCTCTAAGCCTAGACATTAATTTATCCGATTACCAATGTTAATTGTATTTATACCAAAGATAGATCACCTGTTTATAATAAAATCACCTGAAGAGATAGTTAAATCCACATCTTCATTAATAGTTACACTCTCATGTTTTACATATGTTATATCATCAAGCATGTTTGGGAAGATTTCTGTATGCTCAGTAACATTAATCTCTCTTGGAAATGATATTACATTATATAAAAATCCACTAGTCCCAACCGTACTCTCATTACCAGCAAGTTCACCATAACGAGTACCAGTTACATTTAGATTAGTAACTGTTAGATCATTAAAAGCAGTAGATCCACTAGTGGATATACCAGCAAGTGCTGGAGCATCAGTAACGGTTAATACTCCAGTAACAGGATTAACACCTAAACCACTACCTACCTTGAAAGCACCAAGAGTAGTTGCCGATCCTACAGGAAGAACTAATTGATTAACCCAAGTAATACCATCAAAAATCCAAGTCTTTCCTTCTGCACTAAAGACTGTTCCATTACTAGGATTATTTGGAAAATTTATAGCCATACTTTAATCTATCCTCCAGAATTTATTTATTGTAATATCCTCTAGGATATTGTTGACCTGTGGAAGGTCTTCTACCTGTCAAATATCCAGGTCTATTATTACTCAATTCTGAAATAGAGAAATTTCTAGGTACAAAGGTATCAGTAATAGTACGAACAATAGAAGAAAATTTTTCCCTCGTAGTTGACCAAAGAATAACACCCATCTCCTCATACTCTATATTAGAACCTCCACCACCTCCTCTACCTAAAACAGAATTCCTATCAGTCGGATCTCGGTAGTTGCCAAAATAAACAGCACCAGAAGTCATACTATTTGTAAGATCAAAACTTGCCATTATGTAGTCCTCGCACAAAGAAGCATACCAGTTACGATATTATTACTTCCCATATCCATACCATCTTCAAGACGATCATAAGATGCATATATTATAGTATAGATCTCAACACCAGAAACAACAGTTATAGTATCTCCACTTCGATAATGTGTAGTACCTGGTGTAGATCCAACCTGTATTAATACAAAATCATCAGGTAAATAATATGGGGAAGGGATTAAATTAGGATTAATTGGAATACCTTTTACTGGTCTATACCAATCTGAACTAGCAGCAGTTCCATCATAAGTACCATTTCTATAATATATGTGACCAGCTGAATTATAATATGAAGAATTCTGCATATTTGTCATCATGGTCAACTGATTGATATTTGGTTCCCAAAGATAGTTTGCCACAGCTCTACTATTACTCCAAGTATAAGTACCATCAGATACGTTTGTAGTTCTTATATACCCATAAATTGCTTCTCTAGTCTTACTAGCATCTTGCTTTGGTGAATAAACTGGGCAAGTGGCGGAATAGTCATAACCAAGTGCTCTAGTATTTACTTCAAGTATATCATCATTGTCTAGACCATCAGATGAATCCATTTTTCCAGAAGATGTACGATGACCCCATGTAGTAATAGATCCATTATACAATTCATCATAATCAATTCCAGGATTTGGTGTCATGAAAGCATTAGCACCAGCATTATTATCTATTCTCTTAGCAGGTAAACTAAAGGTAAACCATGCCACAGGAGTAGTACCCTCTGTCTGGACAAAGGATATAATAGAGAAATTAGAATCTTGGTTTGCTGAAGCATTACCTCTCCAATATTTTATTTTTAATGCAGCATCAGTTGGATTTGATTTCCTAGCATATTGATAATATCCACCCCTTGGTGGAGTGTTACTAGTACCTTGATAACTATTACTAGCACTGTAATTGGCATATCCACCAGAATAAGGAGCTGCCTGTCTCTCCTCACCCACTACTCCACACCAATATCCATATTCAAAAGTAGATGTGCTAGTTGAACTGGAAGGATTATAATCAGCATATACACCATGACTATTCATCACCTCATAATAAGTTCCTGAATTAATATACACTACATAATTCTTATCATTAGTGGGACAAAGCACAAAACTATAAAAAGTAGTTCCATACTTTTTAGAAGCATCATTAACAACTCTAAGAACGGCAAATCTACCATTCTTAGATTTTATGAAAAATTTATTATCAGTAGAACCACCAAAGTCTGTAAATTGTAAAGATGGTTTTCCATCCCCACTACCACTACTAGTTTCGTCAGTGTTAGCACCAAATACAATATCATTTGTAGTTGCTGCTCCACCCGTATCAGATCCTGATATTGTAAAGGCAACAGCATTTCCATCACCACCCCATCCACCATCAAGACCAGATCCACTATTGTAAGGATTAGTTGAAGAAGATGCTACATTAATAATTTCTATAGATCTTATAAATCCTGCACGACTGTAGGTCTGATATCTTCTCCACCTTGTTACTCTTAAATACAAATCAAGAGCACCTTTATTATTTCCACCACCAACTGATGCTGGAATTTTTATATCCCAGAAAGGATCATAACTTGTATAATTCTGACTACTACTCTTTCCTGATAATTCTATTTCACCCACCATAGTAGGATATGCTGAATGAACGTAATTGTATATACATTTTTTATTTCCATACCAACCTCTATCAACATAAGTATCATTAGTACCAAAACCTGATGCATCATGAGTTCCACCCTGATTCATATGAGCTGGTTTATCAACACTCAACTTAAAAACTCCACTTGACATTGGATATCTAGAGGTTTTAATATGATCAGTTTGTTTGTATCCCATCTGACTGTTAAACTGATACGTAGTATTACCAGTATATGTTGGGTAGTAACCAGTTGAATTACTATAAGTTTGGTAATTTAAAGTAGCATGATTTGCTACTTTAAATTCCTTAGTACTATCTAAAGAATCGCCACCTACTAAATCTTGCTGATATACTTTAAAAGATGTAGCATCACTATTTGGAAAATTAAAAGTTAAATTATCACCAACTTCTGCCTTAATTGTTGGATTCTCTGTACTAGCATTTACTGGATCATATAATCTTGTATTGGCACTCCAAGATCCACCAACAGGAGTATTACCACCAATGGTTTTTGGTACAGCAGGAGTTGCAGTTGCATTAGCAAAAGATGTAGCAAGCTGAATAGTAGTCTCATCAACTCTTATTATATAATAAGTTTCACCTAGTGTAAGTAAATCAATATTGTAATTATTATCACTCTGATTTGGACACCAAACAACTGCCTTTCCTGTTTCCAATGCTGCATTAGCAGGAACAGTAAGTGTATTAGCAGAAGCAGAAGCACCTGTTGGTTGCCAATATTCTGTTATCTGCCACTTGGTATTTCCAGTCTTTGCGTATGCGTCAAAAGTTCTTTGAAATTGAGTTCTATCTGCATTCTGTCCACCACATTTTCTCCAACCAAGTGATCCAGCAGAACTAGAGTCGTAAGTATAAGTTTGATATGGAGTAGTATTAGAGCAACCAGGAGGACTACAAAATGTTGGTACACCATATGTAGGAGTTCCACCATGATATTTTAAATCAGCAAATACATTTTCAAGCTGATCTAATACATCAGTATCACCCCACCCAGAAGTGGTACTAACGATTCTTTCTCCAGCTACAACTGCCATCCTTTTACTCTCCTAATTTTAGTATGGTCAACGTCACGGTAACGGTTGTTGCACTACCACTCCTGTTATTTATTGCTACGTAGATTTTCTTAGTTCGTGTTGGGCTATCATTATTAAATCCCATGACACCAGGTGTTATTAATACCTCTTGATCTACCCCCGTAGTTCTAACTTCCGCAAGAACTCCACTACCAGGTAATGGATCCTCACCTTCACTTCTCATAGAATCATTAGTTCTTGAAGCAGAATCAACATATAATCTAACCCATGAAGCAACACTTGCCTTAACTTTAAATAAGGTGTAAACAGTCTGTCCCGTAATATCTAATTCACCACGAGCATTATTAGCAATAGTAGAACTAGTGCCATCAACATCCTCTATAACAGAAGCACCAGCAGCATCACCATATTCTAAACCATCTTCAGCAGAATTAACCTTTAAGAATTTACCACCATTAGAGGTAAAGCTACTAGGTGTATCACCAAGTTCAGTAAAGTTACTTGCACCACCAGATCCAGAATTATCAACATCTGGTTTCCATAAGTTAAGAGCTGCATCCCATTTTAATACATGACCATTTGAAGGTGCAGTATTTGAAACATTAGTAAGATCGGCAAGATTATTTGAAGAAGCAACCCACTTAGACGATCCAGTATCATACTTTAATATACTATTAGCACTAGGATCAATCGCAGAAACATCTTGAGCATCTTTAATCTTTCCAGTTGTCGCAATATCTTTTAATGCTGGTTTATTTAAAATTCCACCAGCATTTCCTGTAGGACTTGCTGTTGTACCACCATCAACAGTCCAATCTGGAACATTAACTGTAGAACTACCAATTGTAATTCTATTATAAGTATTATCCCAAGCAACTGTAGTTCCATTACTACCAACAAATTGAATACTATCTCTATTATTCTGACTATCGGTTAAATCAATTATAGCTTCATTAGTTGTGGTACTTCTACCAGTAAGATCATAGGTCTCACCACCAGAACTACTATTAGTTGCTGTTAAACTAATTGCTTTAGTTGTAGAATTTTGAGCAATAGTTATACCAGTATGATTACCAGCATCTAAAGCAGCAAATGCTGCTTGCTTTGCGTCATTGTCAGTATAATCATTTTCACTAACCGCAGTCTGTCTGAAAGTAAGAGTAGTAGCATCGGTTCTTTCTACAGTTAATCCATCAGCACCAGCAAATTTAATGTCTGTATTTGTACCTTCTGTAGTATCACCTAGTCTTAATGTGGAATTATATTGACCAGCATCAGTCTCAGCAGAAAGAGTAAATGCACCACCACCTAATGAAAGAGCAATTTCAGTTTCGCTATTAGAATTAGTAGATTTTGCTATTGTTAATCCAGATCCAGCAACAAGAATAAATTCACTAAATGTATTACCAGTTGATTCAGATAATCGAATTCTCTTTTTACCTGAATTAGCCGAACCAATATCAGTAGCAGCTAACGTATAATCCTTTTCATAATTAGATAATACAGTATCGAAATCTGATGCTGAATGACTAGTGGTTACTACTCTCTGACCAGCCCAATCTGTTCCATCAGAAAGATATAGTGCTTTATTATTATCAGAGAATGCTAATTGACCTTGATTAGCAGAAGCAGATGGGAAGTTAGCAAAAGCAGTGTACCTTGGAACACCTACATCATCCGATAATGGAACATTAACCCATTTAGTACCATTCCATTTGAGAATATCACCATCAGTCTTAGTTCCTATTGTTGTATCAGTAAGACTATCAACACTTGGAGAAGCAGCAGATGCTGTAATGACTCCGTTATTAATTGTAATAGTAGTACCATCAACCTTAACACCACCTAAATCACTTGCGGTTGCTGTAGGTAGAAGATATGGTGTGAATGTAAGAGAACCAGTTGTATTATTATACTGAAGATTATTTGTTCCTGGTGATTCAACAGTAACAGAAACATCTTCTAAAGCAGCACCAACATTCTTAGTAGGTGTTGAAGCATAAACTATGAGAACACCACCAAAGACACTAGGTGCTAATGGGTTTGTGCCAGAATTACCTAACCATGTTGCCTTGAATCCTGTTGTTGTCTTATTGGTTATACTAACAGTATGAGTATCGTACTGTTCTCTTTCTGCTAATACATAATAGTTTGCATCTGATTGAGCACCCACAAAAGTGAAAGTCATTTCACCATTAGAACTATTATAAGCACCCCAATTCATATTAGTGCCTGATCCAGCAGTATCCTGATTAACTTTAGCGTATGCTACAGGAACAATTACAGTTTCACTGCCACCGCCACCGCCACCACCAGTAGCATCAGCAGCAGCTTGCCATTGTGAAGCACTAGAATTCCATTTTAAAACATGTCCGTTCGTTGGAGTAGCAGCACTAACATCACTTAAAGTGTTTATAGAACCAAGAGTAGTTAATAAAGATCCATCTCCAGCAAACTTAGTTGCTGTTGCTACACCAGTAACAACGATACCAGATTGATTAATCTCATGTACTGTGTCATTATTAATTTGAGATTCGATAGTAGTGCCAGCACCAACACTATGGATAATATTTTTATCTGCTATATGAATAATTTCTAGATCATCAGAGTTACCAAAGGTTGCTTTGGCTCCATCCATGAACATTAACTTACTTGCATTCTTATCCCAGATTGCATCATAAGTACTATCGAATGTTACATTACCTTCAAAATTAACAGGACCAACCGTAGTTACAATACCAGTTGTTTTTAAATTCCTAGTAACAATATCTTCACCATATGAAGGTGGATCAGCACCCTCATCAGCACCAGTTATTTCAATATTAGATACAAAAAGTTTTTCACCAACTCTTAATGTCTTATCAACATATACATCATCTTTAAAAGTACTTACACCAACAAATGTTGATATGCCAGATACGTTTAAAGTATTTAATTGTGTATGCCCACCATTTACGGTAAAGCCTTTATTGTTTATCTTGAAACTAGTTTCATCATAAAGAATATTACTATCACCTTTAAGTTGTCCACCAGTTCCAGCATAAACAACAGAATTCTGTGTGATGTTTTCAGCAACAACAGTGATAGCTTTCATGATATTGTTTACATCAACAATACCATCAAAGACAGCAGTATCAGATACATTTAAAGAACCACCAAGAATAGCATTATGTGGAGTATTAATTGATGATGTATTTGTCTGAACAGCGTTACCCATATATGGGTGGTTTATACACTGATAGTAAAGAACTGTTGGTGTAGACTCAGTTACTGATATCTGAGTATAAGAACCAGAATTACCAGCATTACCATTAAATGTAACACCATTTGTATATTCTAAAGTTCTATCAGATTTTATATAAAATCTCAACTGATGTGTAGTATTTGATCCATCAGTCTGATCAAACTTATATGTTATACCAGGTATTAGAGTTAAGAATGGTGATTCAAGTCCATCTAAAATATATCCTTTAGCACTACCAGTTCCAAAGTATCTGTGTGATGATGTCTTATCTTGAACCTTTACATTAATTGTTTTTGTTGATCCGTAAGAACCAGAAGTAATATAACTAACACCATTCAGAGAACCACTAACATCTAAATTACCATTAATATCAACATTACCATTGAAAGTAGAAATACCAATTATCCTTATACCTTCACTACTGACTCGTAATTTCTCCTGACCTGTTATATTAAGTACTAAATTATTACCATCAGGAACGTGAGATATAGCAGCACCTACAACACCAGCATCAGTACGAAAATCTATTCCTGCATCATCATACTGACCTGTTTTCTGAAGGGTAATTCTAGGATAAGATCCTTTGACATGGAATAATGAATAAGGAACAATTACATTACCAATACCAACTTTTCCTGTACCATTAGGTTGTAATAATATATGAGAGTTAGCAGTTGTTACAAATTTCTTTCCATTTACATCAAGATCACCACCTAATTGTGGAGTAGTATCAGAAACTAAATCAGCTAATCCACCACTAGAAGATCCATTGACCCATCCAGTTCCAGCTTCATACTTAAGAACTTGTCCAGGTTGTGGAGATGATATAGTTGTATCTGTTAAAGCTGCTAAGGTAGTAGCACCATTACCATTACCATTACCATTTCCAGTAGCAGTAGCACTTAAAATACCAGCAGCAGTTATTGTTAATCCAGTTCCTACTATAAAACCACCTAAAGTTGTATCGGTTGCTGCTGGTAACTGATAGGCAACAGCACCACCGCCTCCACCACCAGCAGAAGCATCGATCCATTGTGAACTATTCTCATCAGAATAATATATCTTTAAATTACCTTCATTGGATTTCCACCAAAGATCTCCACTAGAAGCACTTGCTGGTGCAGTATCACCAACACTTACCCTAGCACCACCAGTATTATTATTACCACCACCTCCACCACCAGAAGTAGTAACAATATTATAAGCAATTATCTCAACTATATCTCCTTCAAAAGCAGGTGATAATAATACAACCTGAGTACCATTAGTAGCAGTATATTCAGCATCTGCAGAAAGTCTTACTCCATTATAAAAAACATCAACAAAACCAACATTGTATTGATAATTAAATGATGTTTGACCAGCAGTTGTAACAAACCTCTGTTCCGTTCTTAAAGTTGGGAAATCAGACCATGATACACCTACACCAGTAGATCTTAAATATTGAAAATCGTTTCCTGTGGTTGCACCAGCACCAGCACCAATAACTAATGCACCAGACTGTATATCAATTCCTGTTCTGGCAGTAATAATACCAAGAGAATCTATATTAGTTACGTCTTCATAAGTTAATGTTCCAGCAATAGAAACATTACTAAGGAATGTGGCAATTCCACTTACCTGTAAATTTCTAGTAGTAACATCATCAAATTGTGCTGGAGCACTACCAGAAACAATAATGCTAGGAGCATTTAACTCACCACCAACAGTTAAATCATTGGTAATATTAGCATTACCTATAACATCCAATACTAATTTGTTATCGGTAAACGAACTTATACCGATATGTTGATGGGGAACTCTTCCGCTTCTAAATCTATTTGCCAGCATTATTCTTTAAGCCTTTAATTAAGAGTTTCTAAAATACTTCCAATGAATTTTACATGATTAGGATTACTTGCTTCTAGTTTAAGAGCATCACCAGCTTCAAGAACTAATTTTCCTTGAGTCAAATTAATAGTATCATGACCTTGGATTGCCATGCTTTTAACAACTGGAGTTGTAACTGCTATTCCAGCAGTTGTTCTAACATGATCTAGAGAAACAGTATGTGTAGTTGTATCTACATTTGTTGCTTGTGCTAACAAGACAACACCACTATATCCAACTGGAGCAGTATAAATTCCAACTGAAGTAGATGGTGCTACAAATGTTACTGTTTGAAATACGTTTAATGGTAATGCCATTTTATATGTCTCCTCCTAATGCTAGAATTAATGGCGTAACGTTAGCAAACAAACTCTTGGAATAGAAATTACCAGAGATTGTTCCGTTAATTTGATCTATTTTTACACCTTCACCAATTCGGAAGTTACCACCTTGATCAGTACTGGTATAAACAACTAGTCCACCATTCCGATTATCAACTTCATTCTCTTGAATGGGAACACCACCACGAGAAGGAAGAGAAGCAATAGGATCAGTCCCACTACCAATATACTCAAATGAATGACTGGATGCTAATATTCTACTTTGCCTATGGAAAGGAACGGTAGTTCCAACACCAACACTATAAGGAAGATTTTCATTAATAGTGACTGTACAGATTCCAGATGAAACTGGAGTAGTATTCTTTATAGAATAGTAAGAAGGAAGTAGTTCTATAGTAGCCG
>Ga0160422_10001611_pt1 | contig 14099 bp, 16 predicted proteins | sample Fk160mmetaG_FD_108192 | JGI IMG/M metagenome (GOLD analysis project Ga0160422, IMG submission 108192) | Marine microbial communities from the Central Pacific Ocean - Fk160115 60m metaG | ecosystem: Environmental > Aquatic > Marine > Oceanic > Photic zone | place: The Central Pacific Ocean...
AAAATAGGTTCCCCGTTTGAAAAAAAAGGTGTTGGAACTACGAAATTTATATGTATATTTTCAGAATATAAAAGTAAAATACCTCATAAATTTAAAAACGCTAATTTAATTTATTTTTTAATAATTCAACATCTAATTACCATCATTAGAATTCATATACTTAAAAATCTTAGCAAAATCAGTCCTATTTTTATTCGCATACCATATTGGGGGATTAGTTGATAATATGGTAAGAAGGGTGTGAGCAAAACTCATTTTTAAACTGTCCTTTAGATTAAACCATCGAAAACCAACTCCAATCGAATCAGTTTTATTAGTTACATGATGCCACCAAGACGGAGGATTATATAACACATCTCCTGCATTTAATTCACATTCCCAAGTAGTCATATATTTTGCGATAGGATATATTTCAAAATCTGGAATATCTGGATTAAAATTGGTGTAAAAATATGGAGATCTAGTTACTGGAGGATTGAAAATTATATCATACTCAGGTGGGTATAAGTACCAATGCTTTTTTCCATACACTTGAGTGAATAGATTATTCTCACTCGCCGCATGCAAACTTGTATGCGTATTTTTTCCACCAATAAAAACTTGGAAAGTTTTTCCGGAGCTAAATTTAGATCTCATTTCATATAACCATTTCCAATCAAAATCATTAATTAGCTCTGGGTGATCATATAATATTCTATTAAATCTACTGTACTTAGTGGAGTCTCCACTTATCATAGCGTCTAGTACTGTCTTCAATGTTGTTTCTTCAATATTATAATTAACTGAGTTTGTATTACTTGAGGAGGCGTCAAATAAAGCGATCTTGTCATTGCAATAATTTTCTAATAACCATTCAGGTGACCATTTTTTTATAGCAATCCAATTTTTAGCCTTCGACTGTAATACTACAGGTACTCCCTTATCAATATATAGTTTCTTTAAGTCTGACTCTGAAATATTGCATACTCTGTCGACTTGTCTTATAATTGGTTTGACGCCACTGTTGTTCAAATCATTTTTAAGTAATTTAAAAATTTTCTTTCTTTTGTTTTCAAACCTTATAGCGGGTGATTTTCCCCCAAATAAATGCTCTAAAATTCTCCATTTCTGATATTCAGATAAATATTTTGATTTAATTATCATAATGCAATGTTAAGGAATTGGAAATTAAGTATTATGCTTAGCATAATTAAACTAATAATTTTTAATCAATTAAACATTAGGAGATTTATAAAAATTATTGTGATAGTAATTTTATCTAACTTTTATTAGTACAACAAAGTCTGAAACAATCTTTATCTTTTCAGTAAGTTTTAAGTCTTGGATATCTTTATTGCTTGGTAAGTTTATTTGAATTGGTAAAACATCTATTAAATTTTTTAAATAAGAAGATTTAATTGAATATGATACGTTTTGAGTGTTTTCAAAAGTTAACCTCGAGGCATTTATACCAATTAAATTACCATTATAATCAAAAAGTGGACCTCCACTGTTTCCAGGTTGTATTGGTGTTGTAGTTTGATAATTAGCGATGTCCCCATCATATCCAGTCTTTGAACTAATTTTCCCGTCAGTAAATTTAATATCCTTTCCCATATAGTTTGTTAGTGGATATCCCAATGCAAATACTTCTTCTCCAATGTCCGCTACTCTTGTCGAGAAGTTATAAGGAATTTCATCAAAATATTTAAAATCTTCATCAGATATTTTTAAGATAGCTAGATCGTTAATTTTATCTTCTTTTATTATTTCAGCATTATAAGTTTGCAATTCTCCATCTCTATAAAATTCAATTTGAATAATATTGGATTTTGAAACTACATGGTAGTTTGTTGCAAAATAACCTTTTCTATCAATAAAAAATCCTGTACCTCCCGATGTCCAATCTTCATTTTTTATAAAGTCTTTGTCGTCTTTTTTATTAAAATTATTTAATGGATATTTTTTTATCCATGTAAAATCCCATCTGTAACGCATACCGTCAACATAATCTTCCTTCATCATCTGTCTAACAAAAATATCAGAGACAAAATAACCGTATTTTAAAATACTATTTTCAGTCTCCAATATGACGTTAGCCTTTGCTTTCCAGTCAGGATTCGTAAAATCACATGAATAATTATAAAAACCCTCTACAGCTGTTTTTTCAAAAAAAGCACTGAAATCTGCTTCTTTTTCCAATCCATAAACTTTAAATTTTGTTTCATTATTATAGGCGATTGCCCATTCGGATCTCATTTCTTCATAATCCTTATGAATTATTGAATCATAAAAATACAGAGTTCTTTCAACATTTAAACTCCATATTCCTTCAATTGGATCTAAATTATTTATTCTTTTATCAAAATACTCTTTAAACGAAAAGTTACCGTCATATAAATCAACTTCTTCTGATTCATTATTATTTTTATCTAAATTAGTTATTGACTTTATTCTGTGTTGTACGGCTCTCCAATTGTCATCTTCATCTTCATAAGATAACCATATAAAATCATCAGATTCATTGTCAGATATTTTTACAAACATTGTGTATTTGTTTCCTACATCAGAGACAATTTCAAATTCATCCCAGTCATAATTATCATTGTAACTATAAGATTTAATAAGATAAGCGGATGTTATATCGTTAGTTCTGTGAATAAAAATTCCCATTTTGTCCTTTACTGTATCTTCAAATTCAAAATATGTTATTTCATTGTTAGAAGAAACTTCGTCCCAACTTTCTGTTTTAGTATTCCATTCTAAGTCCTTCCTTAAATCTGTGGTAATATTTAATTGAGAATAAGAAAATGATGATACAAACACCATCATTAAAATATATAAAAATTTATTTTTCATAATCAAACCAATATTTAACAGTGTGTCTAACTAAAACTGTTGATTCATCAATATCCATTAAAAATCTAACATTTGGCTCTTTAGCTTTTAAATCTACAATTAATACTGATTCGAATCCCTCTTCTGAGACAATGTCGTAAGTGTAGTGATCATATTCGTCATCATACTTTAAATTAGACATATTATAAGTGGTTTTTGTATCAAAAGAAGTAAAAGTCATGGAAGTTAATTCTTCGTTAAACTCTAAAAAAGCATATCTCTCATTTTCAAAGAAAACATCTCCCCACTTCGAGTTATTTTCATCCCAAATATATCCTTCAACATATTTAGTTGACACTATAAGTTGTGAAAAAACCTGAAGATTAAGTATCAGAAATAATAATAATAAAGACTTCTTAATTGTAATCATACGCATTTTTATAATTCAATAGTTTAACAAATATAAAAACTATAACAATATCTGGGAAGTATGATTTTTTGTATTAACCTTTGAAATTATATCGCTAATTATTCCATTCTCATCTATTAAAAATGTTGTGCGATTAATGCCCATATATTCTTTTCCCATGAATTTTTTTAACCCCCACACTCCATAGTCTCTCACAACTTGTTTATTTTCGTCTGAAATTAATGGGAAAGGAAGGTCATATTTTTCAATAAATTTTTTATGTCTCTCGACGCTGTCTGCGGAGCACCCTATTACAACGTATCCTTTATCTAGGAACTGCTGATAATTATCTCTTAGATTACATGACTGAGCTGTACAACCGGGAGTCAAATCCTTAGGATAAAAATATAAAACTATCTTTTTCCCTTTAAATTGTTCTAGACTAATCTTTTCTCCATTTTGATCAATAGAGTTTATCTCTGGTGCTTTATCTCCAATTTTTATCATATCAATAATATTTTATAACGTTCCTCTTTTTTCTTGTTCTCTTTCTATCGCTTCAAACAATGCCTTAAAATTACCAGCGCCAAATCCTTTCGCTCCCATTCTTTGAATTATTTCAAAAAATAGAGTAGGTCTATCCTGTAAAGGTTTAGTAAAGATTTGCAACAAATATCCTTCCTCGTCAGCATCAATTAAAATACCCAGTTTTTTAAGCGTGTTAATATCTTCATTTAATTTGTGATTGTGTTTATCCAGTCTAAGGGGTACAGCTTCATAATATTCATCAGGTGGTACAGAGAGAAATTCTATGCCTCTGTCTCTTAACCTACTTACAGTAGTTATTATATCATCTGTCGCTAAGGCAATATGTTGAACACCAGAGTCTTCGTAAAAATCTAAATATTCTTCAATTTGCGATTTCTTTTTACCTTCCGCAGGCTCATTTATTGGAAACTTTATACGACCATTTCCATTGCTCATAACCTTACTCATTAAGGCTGAGTACTCGGTTGTGATTTGTTTGTCGTCAAAAGATAAAAAATTAACAAAACCCATTACATCTTCATAATACTTTACCCATTTATCCATTTGATTCCAACCCACATTACCAACCATATGATCAATATATTTTAAACCTGTTGGAGATGGATTATATTCTGAGTTCCAAGCTCTATAACCAGGAAGGAAAACGCCATTGTAATTCTTTCTTTCAACAAAAATATGCACTGTTTCTCCATATGTATAAATTCCAGAGCGTATCACCTCTCCACACTCATCTTTCTCTTTATTCGGTGACATAAAAGACATAGCCCCTCTTTTAGTAGTCTCCTCCCAGGCCTTAGTTGCGTCATCTACCCACAAAGCAATCACTTTAACACCATCACCATGTTTTTTAATATGATTATTTAATAGCGATTTTGAATTTAGAGGGGTAGTCAGAACAATTTTAATTTTGTTCTGAATCAACACATAAGAAGTTACATCCTTACTGCCAGTTTCAAGCCCCTTGTAAGCGTATGATTGAAATCCAAAAGCTGTTTTAAAATAGTAAGCCGATTGTTTTGCATTTCCAACATAAAACTCTACGTAATCTGTACCAAGTAACGGTAAAAAATCTTGTGCTTCTTTGAATATTTTTTCAAGATTATTTGCTTTATTTTTAAGTTCACTCATATTATCTTTTTATCTTAGACCCAAGACTTATAATACTTTCCATCTGATAAATGGATTGCACTTTTTGTGATTTTTAGTGGTGAGAAAGTATCAACCATAACAGCTAATTCATCAGTTTTTGTTTGTCCAATACTTCTTTCAGCAGCTCCTGGGTGAGGTCCATGTGGAATACCAGCAGGGTGTAAGGATATGTGTCCTTGATCAACATGATTTCTACTCATAAAATCACCATCGACATAATATAATACTTCGTCAGAGTCAATATTAGAGTGGTTATATGGCGCTGGAATAGACTCAGGATGATAGTCATACATTCTGGGGCAAAAGGAGCAAATCACAAATCTATCTGTTTCAAAAGTTTGATGAACAGGCGGAGGCTGATGAATTCTTCCTGTTATTGGCTCAAAATCATGAATAGAAAATGCGTATGGAAAACTATACCCATCACATCCAACCACATCAAATGGATGTACTGCATATACATATTCATGTATCATTTGTTCTTTTTTTATTTTAATCAAAAAATCTCCTGTTTGATCGTGTGTTTCTAACTCTTGTGGCAATCGAAAGTCTCTCTCACAGTAAGGAGAATGTTCCAACAGTTGACCAAAATAATTTCTATATCTTTTTGGAGTGTATACTGGTCTATAGGACTCAATAATGAACAATCTATTTTTAGGAGAGTCAAACTTAATCTTATATATAGTACCCCTTGGGATGACTAAGTAATCTCCTTCTCTAAATTTTATATTGCCTACAAATGTTCTTAGAGTCCCTGTACCCTTGTGAATAAATAAAACCTCATCTCCGTCCGTATTTTTATAAAAATAATCTTCTTGTAAATTTGATGGTGCTGAAAGCAAAATATTAACATCGTTGTTAATCAAAATAGAAACTCTACTTTCCAAATGATCCTCAATAATTGGGACATCAAAACCCTTAAACAAATAAGATTTTAAATTTTTCTCAACTGCGATCTCAGGGGCAATTGAATAACTTGATACTATTTCTTTAACATGAGTTGGTCTGTGTAGATGATACAACAGAGAAGACATGCCATCAAATCCAATTGTTCCAAATAATTCTTCATAATGGATACCTCCATTATTTTTTTTAAAAACTGTATGTCTTTTATGTGGTATGTTGCCTAATTTATGATATCTTGGCATAAACTTAAGTTTTAATGCAAATATAGAATTTATAAATAAAGTGCTATTTGCATATTCTCCAAAAAAATTAATAATTTTGCTATATCAGCAAATGAAACTTGTCACGTACAAAATAAAAAATCGTTCAAAACACCAAATAGGAGTCGTACACAAAAATACGGTTTCTAATCTAAACGATTTTTTTGGAAATATATCCTTAGTAGACCTAATACAAATTGAAAACTTTCAAGATAAAATAGCTGCTCATATTTTAAATGAAAATCATTTAAGTCATAAGTTTGAAAACTTAGAAATTCTTCCTACAATACCTAATCCAAATTCATTTAGAGACGCATATGCATTTCGTCAGCACGTAGAAACCTCTAGAAAAAATAGGGGTCTAGAGATGATTCCTGAATTTGATGAATTTCCAGTATTTTATTTTTCAAATCCCAATTCAATGTATGGAGATAAAGCAGAAATTGAAGTAATGCCAGATCATTTTGAAAAACTTGACTATGAGCTGGAGTTCGCAATTGTAATTGGAAAAAATGGAAAAAATATATTAGCTAAAGATGCTGAAAAATATATTGGAGGATTCTTTATCTTAAATGATTTAAGCGCAAGAAAGTTGCAAATAGATGAAATGAAATTAAATCTAGGACCCTCTAAAGGAAAGGACTTTGCAAATGTTATTGGCCCATATTTGGTCACTCCTGATGAACTTGAGTCTAGAAGTATTGCTACCAGCAGAGGCAAAAAATACGACATGACAATGAGATGTTACGTCAATGGAGAACTCCTCTCCACAGGCAACACTAAAGATATGAAATGGACCTTTGCGGAAATAATTGAAAGAGCTTCTTATGGAGTAGAACTATTTCCAGGAGACATAATAGGATCTGGAACTGTTGGAACTGGATGTTTGCTTGAATTGAATGGAACCGCTAAAACCAAAAATATAAATCATATTGAAAGATGGATTCAAGAAAACGACGAAATTGTAATGCGTGTTGACGGATTAGGACAAATATCTAATAAAATAGTAAAATCAAAAAATAATCATTCAATCTTAAAACTAAAGAAATGATAAAAACTATAGATGTTAAATCGGGTGATAATGCGATATTATATAAATATTTATCATCCGCTATAACCCCACGACCAATAGCCTTTGTTAGTACGATAAATAAAAATGGTTCTAAAAACCTAAGTCCATTTTCTTTTTTTAATGTTTTTTCTGTAAATCCACCAATATTAATTTTCGCTCCTGTACGAAGAATCCGCAATAATACTTCAAAAGATACATTAGAAAATGTAAAACAAATAAAAGAATGTGTTATTTCAATAGTTACTGAAAATATTGATCAACAGGTTTCGTTGTCCTCGTGCGATTATGATGCTGATATAAATGAATTTGAAAAAGCAGGATTTACTGAATTAAAATCAGATCTTATAAAACCATCAAGAATAAAAGAGTCTCCAATAAATTTTGAATGTAAAGTGAATAAAATAATCGATTTAGGAACGGAAGGAGGTTCAGGAAGTCTAGTTTTATGTGAAGTATTAAAAATGCACATAAATAAATCAATATTAAATGAATTTAACGATATCGATCCATTTAAACTTAAAGTCGTGAGTAGATTAGGGGCTAATTGGTATGCAAAAACTACAAAAGATTCATTGTACGAAATTGCTAAACCAATTTCAAAAAAAGGAATGGGGTTTGATAATCTGCCATCACATATTAGAAATTCCAGAATATTAACTGGAAACGAATTAGCAATATTAGCTTCTAGAGAGGTTGTTCCTAAAAATTCAGAGATAAATAATAATTTAAGTATCGATGAAAAACATCTTAAAGCAAAAAAGTATTTATCCGAAGGAAAATATGAAAAAGCATGGCAAATATTAATATAAAATGATAAGAAAATTCATTCAAAATATTCTTTTCTATTTAAAAAAAAATAAATACACATTTGCTCCAGTTTTTATTATAGGTTGTGGACGTTCAGGTACAACAATACTTGGAGAAACGTTGTCAAAACATTCAAAAATTAAATATCTCAATGAAAGAAGAGACTTATGGCACAAACACTATCCTGAGTTTAATATTTGGGAGTCAAAAACAAATAATCCAAAACTAATCGCAAAAGAATGTGATGTTTCTGCAAAAAGGAACTTAAATTTAAGAAAATTATTTTTTAAATTACAAGTGTTAAATTCTTCAAAAATTCTTCTTGAAAAACTTCCTATTAATAGTTTTAGATTACGTTTTTTAGAAAAAAGTTTCCCTGAGGCAAAATATATATACTTGACACGTAATGGTCTTGAAGTTAGTAAATCAATTGAAAAAAAAATTGAGAAAAAAAAATGGTTAACGGGTTCAAAATTTGAATTATTAGTTCAACATTACAAAGAAGAATTTAGTGATAAATCCAACTTAAGTAAAGCGATGTTAGAATGGAAACTTTCAATATCTGAGAGTGATAACTTTTTTCGTAAATTAGACACGAATAAATTCATACATTTATCTTATGAGGATCTTGTTGAACATACAGAATCGTCACTAATAAAGGTTTTTAAATTTTTACAACTCGAAACAAATAACAATTTTTTAGAGACAATTTCAAAAAACATTAATAGAAGGAATAAAAAAATTTCTAACACTGATGATGAAAACCTATCTTTTATTGGAGGAGAACTATTAAAACAATCAATAAATAATACCTATTCTCCTTTTTAGTATATTAGCAAATAATTTTAAAAATATAACATATGTCATTCGAATTACCAAAATTACCATATAATTACAATGCTTTAGAGCCACATATTGATGCAAAAACAATGGAGATTCACCACAGTAAACATCATAATGGTTACACAAATAATCTTAATAATGCAATTTCTAACTCAGATTTTAAAGATAAATCTATTGAAAAAATCTGTTCTTCTCCAGGTTTAACGGATGCTATTAGAAATAATGGGGGTGGATATTATAATCACTGTTTGTTCTGGAGAATAATGAGTCCTAACGGTGGAGGATCTCCTTCCGGAAAAATTGGAGAAGCTATAAATGAAACCTTTGGTTCCTTTGAAAAATTCAAAGACGAGTTTTCAAAAGCGGCTGCTTCAAGATTTGGATCTGGATGGGCATGGCTTTGTGATTGCGATGGTAAACTAGAAATATGTACCACAGCTAATCAGGATAATCCGTTAATGGAAGGTCAATGTGGAGGCACTCCTCTAATGTGTTTAGATGTTTGGGAACATGCATATTATCTAAATTATCAGAACAGAAGACCAGATTATATAGAAGCATTTTTTAATGTTCTAAACTGGGAAGAAATTAATAATATATATGGACGTATTTAAATCCAATCAAATATTATAAATTTTTATACATTTGTCAAACTAAATTTTTTAAAAAATAAAATGAAAAAAAGATTATCAACTCTAACATTATTACTAATAATATCGCTGATTAATATATCAGTAATTGCTCAAGATAGTGTTGCAAACACAGATTCAACGAATAATACTGAGACAAACATTAATGAATCCGGCGACGAACTAAATTCTGAAAATAATACAGACGAAGATTCTATCAAAGAAGAAACATTTCATCAAATAATCAAACAAAAATTTATGGAGGGAGGCCCTGAGTTTATGGGGATAGTTCTCCTTTGTTTAATTTTAGGGTTAGCTCTTTCGATTGAAAGAATAATCTACTTAAACATGGCTACTATCAACTCAGACAAACTTTTAAATGATGTAGAATCCGCACTAAAAGATGGAGGCGTAGACTCTGCTAAGGAAGTATGTAGAAATACCAAAGGACCTATAGCATCTATATTTTATCAAGGTCTTGACAGATCTAAGGAAGGACTAGAACAAGTTGAAAAATCAATCATCGCATACGGAAGTGTACAAATGGGACTCCTTGAAAAAGGACTATCTTGGATCTCTTTGTTTATTGCTCTTGCTCCTATGTTAGGATTCATGGGGACAGTAATTGGAATGATTGGAGCATTTGATTCAATAGAGGCTGCTGGTGATATTTCTCCATCACTTGTAGCTGGAGGTATCAAAGTAGCTCTTTTAACGACTGTATTTGGACTTATTGTAGCTATGATTCTTCAAATATTTTATAACTACTTAATCGCAAAAGTTGATTCTATTGTAAATGACATGGAAGATTCATCTATTAAATTAGTTGATATTCTAGTAAAGAACAAATAAGTATGGGAAATTTCATTGAAAACAATATAGATATTTTTTATTGGCTAACAATAATCATGTTGTGCATTGCAACGCTAGTTATTCTAGCCTTTGCCGTAAAAAATATGATTATCAATAGCAAATCTGCTAAAAAAACTATCTTAACTGGAGGTGGATTAATTATAATATTATTATTGTCTTATTTTGTCCTAGCCTCAGATGACGTGCTAATTTCATACGAAAAATATAATATTACCTCATCTACTTCAAATATGGTTGGAATGGGACTATGGTCATTTTATATTCTGTCTGTGTTAGCTGTTGGATCTATTATTATCACAGAATTATCTAAGAAACTAATTAAATAAGGATGGCTGGGAAAAGAAGAGGTTTACCTGAGATTAACGCCGGATCGATGGCTGACATCGCTTTTTTATTACTTATTTTCTTTTTAGTTACAACAACTATGGACGTTGATTCTGGAATATCAAGAAAACTTCCTCCTATGCCTGAAGAAAACGTAGAGACACCAGAAATAAACAAAAGAAATATATATGTTGTTTTGATTAATAAAAATAATAAAGTTTTAGCAGGGATTGGCTCTCCTACAAATAATATTGAAGTTGACGGAAATGGAATAATTAGTGAGTCATTGAAAGAAGATGTCAAGTCATTTGTGAATAATAATGGCAAAAAAGATAACTCATCAGAAAGTCCCGAAAAGGCTGTTGTTTCATTACAAAACCAAGAAGGGACTTCTTATAGTATGTATATACAAGTACAAAACGAATTAACCAAGGCCTATAATGAGTTGAGAAATGAAAAAGCCAATAATGACTTCGGACTTGATTTTGATAAATTAGATGTTGAAGAACAAAAAATCATAAAGAAATATTATCCAATGAAAGTTTCAGAAGCAGAAACTAAATCAAATTAAAAAAATGAGTAAGTTTAAAAAAGGAGGAGGAAAATCTATGCCAGCTATATCAACAGCTTCATTACCTGATATTGTATTCATGCTTCTTTTCTTTTTCATGGTAACCACAGTAATGAGAGAGACCACATTGAAAGTAGAAGTAAAGCCCCCTGAAGCAACAGAGGTTAAAAAAATGGAAAAAAAATCTCTTGTAAGTTATATCTATATTGGTTCTCCTACTCAATCTCAACAAGCAACTTTTGGAACAAAAGCCAGAATTCAACTTAATGATGTAACTTTCAGCAGGAAGGAAGTTTCTGAAATTCAAAATTTTATCAACTCCGAAAGATTATCCAAAGATGAAGATGAAATTCCATATATGACAACTTCTATTAAAGCGGACTCAGAGGTTACAATGGGCATTGTTACTGATGTAAAAACTGAATTAAGAAAAGTAAATGCCTTGAAAATTAACTACTCAACAAAAAAGGCTAAAAATTCTAAATAATTTTACTTACATTTATTTTTTTGTAAAGATAAATAAAGAAAAATACAACTAAAATACTAAAGGAAGCTTGGAGCGGGCTAACCACAGACTTTGGAATTTCTGTTATGTCAAAGCTCAAGTTATCTCTAAAAGATGGATACATCAAAAGCACTCCCATAGCATTATTTATAAAATGAGCGAATATTGAGGCCCATAAATTTCTTGAGTATAAAAATAAATACCCTAGTATCATACCTAAAATAAATCGTGGTAGAAAACCAAAAAACTGGAAGTGAATAGCAGAAAAAATAAAAGAAGCTATAAAAACTGACAGGTGTGGAGTCAAAATACTCTCTAATTTTTGCTGTATAATACCTCTAAAAAATAATTCTTCACCCATTGCTGGGACTAGCGCTATTAAAAATATATTAAAAAATAAATCTCCAATAGAATTCATCTTTAAAAAAATTTCTGTTAACTCTGTCGCTCTATCTTCCATTATTTTCATCTGTTTATAAATTGTTGGTATATATTCAGATATTGATTCTAAAATACTAGTATTTATTTGCACGCAAAAAATAACAAAAGGCTGTATGAATACCATAATAAATAAAATAATTAGAAGATTTTGTCTTTTTAATCCTCTTTTAAATCCAAAAATATTTATGCTTTCATTAAATATAAAATAAGATAATACAATAGATGGAATAATAAAAATAAACAAAGAAGCAATCAATTGTGATATCTTTAATCTGAATATATTCTCGTTTAATAATGTATCTGTGTCTGTTGGAGCAATAGTACTAGAAATCAAAATACCTATAAATGAAGAAATTATTACAATCAACATAAAATAAAATAATTTTAACGAATCAGATTTATCTTTCAATATGCCTTTAAGGTTCATAAGCTTTTTTATTTTTGTAAAATATTATGTCCGTAAAAATAGGAAATATTGATTTAGGAGACTTTCCCCTTTTGTTAGCTCCAATGGAAGATGTTAGCGACCCACCATTTCGTGCACTTTGTAAGCAACATGGTGCCGATTTAATGTATACAGAATTTATTTCGTCAGAAGGTTTAATAAGAAACGCTGATAAAAGTACTCAAAAACTAGACATTTATGATTTTGAAAAACCAATTGGAATTCAAATTTTTGGAAATAACATAGACAGCATGATGGAGGCTACTAAAATTTGTGAAAGAGCTAATCCTGAAATTATTGATATTAATTATGGGTGCCCCGTAAAGAAAGTTGCTAATAAGGGAGCTGGGGCTGGAATTCTTAGAGATATTCCAAAAATGGTAGAAATGACTAAAAAAATTGTAAACTCTACTAAATTGCCTGTAACTGTAAAAACTAGATTAGGTTGGGATGACAATACAAAATATATTGTAGAAGTGGCGGAAAGATTGCAAGATGTTGGTATAAAAGCAATATCAATTCATGGTAGAACTAGAAAACAAATGTACAAGGGAGAAGCAGATTGGACACTTATAAAACAAGTAAAAGATAACCCTAGAATTTATATACCTGTATTTGGGAATGGTGATGTAGACTCACCGGAAAAAGCTAAATTAATGAGAGACGAATTTGGATTAGACGGAGCTATGATTGGGAGAGCATCGATTGGAAATCCATGGATTTTTAATGAAATAAAACACTTCCTAAAAACAGGAAGGTATTTAAATAGGCCTAATATGAGTCAAAGAGTAAAGGCTTGCAAAGATCATCTAATACACTCAATAAAATGGAAGGGTAATATTTTAGGAATTGCTGAGATGAAACGACATTATACAAATTATTTTAAAGGGATTATCGACTTCAAAAAATATCGAATTAAAATGGTTACATCAGACTCCTCCCAAGAAATACATGATATTTTGGATGAGGTTGCAATAAAATTTAAAGACTATAATTTCTAATGTGTTAAAAATCTATCCACCAACACTTTCGACGGATAATAAGAAGCAACTATTCCAATGATTATTACAATAAACTGTACTATTAAAATATCCATAATATTTAAAACAACCGGGTAAGAGCTAACCACAAAATTTCCCTGCATAGATATTATTCCAAATTTTAGCTGTATCACAGAGAATAAAACTCCAAGAAATATTCCCAAAAAACTTCCCAGCAAAACCTCCAAAAAACCTTTTAAAAAAAATACATTTATTTTTTGCTTTTTTGAAGCTCCTAAACTCCACAACACGGAAATATCCTTTTTCTTTTCAATCATTAACATGCTTGTTGAACTAATAATATTAAAACTCGCAATTATTAAAATAAATGTTAGAATTATAAATACTGCTAATTTATCAGAATTTAATAATTTATATAAAAATTGATGTTGTTCTATGCGAGTTTTAATATTATAATCTTCTCCTAATATTTTTTGCAATTTTATTTTAAAATTTTCA
>Ga0160422_10001612_pt1 | contig 14099 bp, 8 predicted proteins | sample Fk160mmetaG_FD_108192 | JGI IMG/M metagenome (GOLD analysis project Ga0160422, IMG submission 108192) | Marine microbial communities from the Central Pacific Ocean - Fk160115 60m metaG | ecosystem: Environmental > Aquatic > Marine > Oceanic > Photic zone | place: The Central Pacific Ocean...
AGATGCCAATCGCCGTGGTGATGAGCGCTTCGGCAATACCGGATGAAATCGCACCAAGGTCACCACCGCCAGCTTCGCCCATCATCTGGAATGCGTTGATGATTCCAAAGATGGTTCCAACGAGGCCCACAAACGGTGCCGTCGCGCCGGTGGTCGCAAGCATGTTCATGCCCTTTCGGAGCGACTGAGTTTCGGTGATGCTGACGCGATCAAGGGCGCGTTCCGCCGCTTCGATGCCATATTTATCACCGCGGCTTGCAAACTCGTTGAGCCCGGCAACCAGCATGTGGCCCAGATAGGCGACCGAGAATTCTTCTCTCTGGCAAATTGCGAGTGCTTCGGCAGCATTCGCCTCGCTGAGCGGGCCGGAGACGGCTTCCGCAAGCTGACGGGACTGCTTTTTGGCTTTGCGCAGCGCCAATGTCCGCTCAATGGCGACATACAGACACCAGATGGCCATCAGCATCATGGTGGCCAAGACAATCCGGACGGGAGTTCCCGTCGCGGCCCAGAGTTCCTGTGGAGTAAAGTGCATGGTTTGCCTCAGTTCAACTTGAAACGAAGGGAGAGGATGAACTGCGCCCGCATGGACTTACCGCCCTCTCTCATAGGATAAAAACGCCAGCCCCATGCTGCCTTCTTGGCCGCATCCTGGAACACTTTGGGGCACTTCTCAATCTTGACCTCGTATGGCTTGCCTTTTTCATCGATAAAGAATCGAACTTGGCAGCTTCCCTCAAGACCCAGTTGTTTTGCAGATTTCGGGTAAACCGGGGTGACCCGACGTTTGGCCTTGACCTCAGACCAGTGGACGGCCTTCACGCCGGTCCCACCAAGCTGTCCACCCAGTACGCCGCCAATCACACCACCGACGACGCCGCCGACCACCCCGCCTTCGACACCGCCTTCGACACCACCCTCGACGCCCTCTTCTTCAGTCTCAACGACCTCTTCGGGAACCTCTTCAGGCAGTTCCGTAATCTCGGGTTCAACTTCCTTTGGGGTTTCTTTAGGCTCTTCCGGCTTCTTCTCAGTTTTTGGCTTTTTCTGGCCTCCGCCAGCGGGTGGTGGCGGTGGCGGTGGCGGTGGCGCTGCATCGAAGAAGGTGACCTCAACGGGCAGATCGTCGACTACTTCTTCCGCAACAGTTGCGCCCGCCCAGATCAGGCCACCAATAAATCCGCCGTTGATCAACAACGACAAAAAGAACGACCCGGCTTGTTGCCGCCGGTCGACCTTTTTGGTGCGGCCTACTGATTCGAACATGGACGGTATTCCTCAACGAGAGAGAGCGTATAGCCTACTGGGCCTGCGCGAGTCGCGCGAAGGGGGGCATGTTCACATCGATCTGACCCAAGATCCAGTGAAGTTTCTGCTTGGTCTCAATCTCGCTAGCCGCTGGCTTCCGTTTCTTCGGGTGCAATAGTGAGTTCGGTGATTCGCTGTTCGGCGTCGTCGAGAAGCTCAGAACACTCCCGAATCAGCTTGACTCCTGACTCGAATGTGCTCAGCGACTCTTCCAACTCTAGATCGCCACCGTCCAGCTTCCGAACATGCTCCTCGAGTTCGGAGAGCGCGACCTCGAAACTCCTTTTTTCGTCATTTTCCATCGATGATTTTCCTTCACGCTGTGCGTGGGTAAGCCGGGTTTATACGGCATCCATCCGTTCAATTTGGACCACTTGATAGGAGTATCGACCGCCGTCTCCCACGACTGAAGCAACCAACACTTGTTGGCCCTGTGCATTGGTGGCGATCCGCTCAGGATTGACCGTCAACCGCTTGCGTTCCATCGATCGGGTCACGTAAATCATGTCCAGTTTCTTCGATCCCTTGATGGCGCCTGCAACGACATCTTGAATCTCGCGGGGACTCCTGCGGGTCGGCAGGGCGGACTTCTTACGCCGTCCCTTCTTTGAGGGCGTCGCCTTCGTGCCAGGGATCAGGTTCACAAGAGAGGGGTCAGTGTCCGCGGCATGAGCCCGAGTCAGTGTGTCTTCCCGGCCTGCGCGGGCATCAGAAACCAAGTCCAACAGTCGCTTGCGCGCGTCGACCCCCGCCGGGTCGTCTGGGTAGGCCCGCACTTGCGGGGCCACAGAAAACCCTCCTTCGCTCAGTGCGGCCTTGAGTTCCTCCATGCGCGCCCGATCCACTGCGTAAAGCCCCGGCACAAACCGGTGGAGCAAGAATGGCTTGATGGCGCGGTTTGTTTCGAGGCGGCGGATTTGAGATCGATGAATGGAGAGCATGGTGAGGTCGTGGAATTCCACGTCGCCCCGTTGCCCGCACCAGCCCCGAAGGGTGTCTTCGACATTCTCGGGCAGCCCAATCTGGCTGTTTTCTCTTAGAAACTCGAAGATATCTTCTCGGCGCCATCCCTTTTCGAGGGCCTGCTCGATGCTGACCTCGGTGATTTTGTACGTGTTGGCCCGGTCACATGCGGTCAACTCTGCAAGCTCTCCGATTCGGAAAAACAGAATCGGAGCCATGCCCGCAGGCGCCATGATCTCGAATGATGGCGTCAGGTAGAACTGCGTGAAGCCCTCGTCCTCGGGAGGCTCTACAAGGCGGAGCGCGCGCGCAGAGAGACGGTAAAACTTTTCCTGACCCCATTGCCCGAGTTCGAGGATTCCGGCGTCTGCCAGCGGTGCGAAGCTGTAGCCCTCGCGCTGCGCGGTTTTTGGACTCGACCACTGACCTTTTCGGTACCGGTCGCGCCAGTCTTCACCGCGTCTCCATCGACGATACAGAGCCTGCAATGGTCGCTCGGCGACCCAAGCGCCACCCATGTCGTAAATGGCCCAGATGAGCCACTCTGCGCTTGGTAATCTGCGGTTGAGACTGTGAAACACCAAGTCGCGCTGGTCTTCAGGGTCGAGCTGCAGCCATTCTTCGATGGCCGCACGGTTCAGGTGCAGCGAGTCACCGCGCAACTCCACCATGCCGTTGGTCATTAGAAATTCAATGTGGAAGCTGAACAACTCGCTGTCCGGGTCCCAGACCTGCGCGAAGAAGGCATCCATCTCATCCTTGTGGACCTTAAAGATTTCTTGCCGCTGCGTCAGGCGAGGGGGGTGTTGGCCGATGTAGGTGGCCAAGGTCGTCAGGCTGAAGTCGAGGGGTGGAGAAAACGGTCGCTGGTTCAACACCCGCATCTCCTCGTGCTCAAATGTTGGAAGACCCAGTTCATCCCGCATGGCATCAATGAGTGGTCCCATCAGCGGCTGGGGGATGAGATAGAAGAAGTGCCCTTCGTTCTCTTCGGTGGCCGCTAAGAGTCCCTTCTGGCCGAGGGTGCCGAGGACGCGCGTCCACTCTTTATCCGTCCCCCCGAGAGACAAGGTCAACTCGGCACAGAACTCGCTGTGGTGGGCGAGACCACCACACTGAATGAGGATTGACAATGCTTGGCGGTCGCGCTGATGGATACCCCGCACGAGCGCACTCATGCGCCCGTCTTGGCCGAGCGCTTTCCCCGTCAACTGAATCATCCGCTCTCGGGACGGCACACGGTCTGGCTGCCCTCCCAGGCCGGAGTACAGATTGGCAACATACTGCTCGGGCAGATTGCTGAGGTAGCCATTGATCTGCTCGAGGTCGGCCCGACTGAACCTACGCCTCCGGCTGGTACTGCTGCTCGGACGGCCCCGGTTCGGGTGCAGCGCCATCCGACGATTGGGGGCTTGACCGGTCGCGGGGAGGTTTACCGTTGGCCCCGAAAGATCACGGCGCATGCCGCGCGGGGCGCCATTTCCGTTGGTGTCTCCACCGGTTCGGGGGCCTTTGCGACGGCGACGGCGACGTCGTCGCTTTGGTGCGGTTGGTTCGGCTTGTTCCATGGGATGCCTCTGCGCTCCTCACTAATGGTGAGGATGCTCCTCAATGTGATAGCGGTACCCTTGCTCAGTCAAAAACAGCTGGCGCTTCATCGCGAAGTCCTGCTCCTTTGTGTCTTGGGTAACGACGGTGTAAAAGCGGGCCTCTTTTTTCTTGGGCCGTAAGATTCGTCCGAGTCGCTGGGCCTCTTCTTGACGAGACCCAAATGTCCCTGAAATCTGAATCGCCACGTTGGCGTCGGGCAGATCGATCGAGAAGTTGGCGACCTTGGACACAACCAGCAGATTAATGCGACCGGTTCTAAAGTCATCAAACAGCTTGTCGCGTTCATCGTGGGGGGTCTTGCCGGTGATGAGTGGCGCACGCAATCGCTTTGCAATGCGTTCTAGCTGGTCGACATAGGTTCCGATGACCAAGATGTTGTCGTCACGATGCCGCTCGACAAGCGTGTCCAGTACTTTGAGCTTGGCAGGATTGTCGGAGGCGAGGCGGAACTTCTGTCGCTCTTCAGCTCGATCGTAGCGCTCTCGGGCACCGTTCTGAAACGGTACGCGAACCTCGGTACAAGACGTTTCTGCAATAAAGCCATCCTGCTGCAGCATCTGCCACGGGAGGTCATACCGCTTGGGCCCCACAAGACTAAACACATCGCCCTCGCGGCCATCTTCGCGAACAAGCGTCGCGGTCAGCCCCAGCCGACGGCGCGCTTGGAGGGCCGAGGTTGCGCCGAAGACGGGCGCCGGGAGCAGATGAACTTCATCATAGATCAGAAGGCCCCAGTCTTCGTCTTCAAACAAGTGAAGGTGTTCGAACTCAGCATCTTTGGATCGACGCCACGTCAAAATTTGGTAGGTCGCCACCGTGACGGGCTTGAGTTCTTTGGTCTTTCCGGTGTACGCCCCAACCTGGTCAGCGGTGAGGTGCGTCTTGTCGATTATCTCGCGGACCCACTGATTCACGGCAGCCTGGTTGGTTGCCAAGATCAACGTTTTGGTTTGGATGTGGCGCATGGACTCGATGCCAACAATTGTCTTTCCGGCACCGCAAGCGAGCACAACGACGCCGCATCCGCCCGATGGGCGACCGTCTTGGTACCACCGTGACGCGGCCTCTGCTTGATAATGACGGACGCCGAATGGCTTGCCGTTGCCGAGCATCGTATCGCGGAGCACGATTTCAAGGGGTGCTCCGGGTAAGAATCCAGCGAGGTCTTCCACGGGCCAGCCGGCTTGAAGGGCGCGCTGCTTGAAGATGCCGCGGTGACCTTTTCCTATCATCCAATGGCGACGTCCATCTTCGAGCATAAACTCGCGCATTGACGCATCCCCCGACACCAGTTTGGCGACAAAGCCACTCGCGAACTGAATGCGGATCATCCCGTCGGGGTCTTCAGGGTGCGGCACCAACTTTACAAGCCCATACTTATCGATGGTCTCGGTGATCTGCTCGAGCATGGTGGGAGGGATGTCGAACTTCGAAAGCTCTCGCAGCCCACCGACGATCTCAGACGTATTCATCCCCGCGCTCGCTGCGTTCCACAGCGAAAGAGGGTTTATACGGTAGGTATGGAGGTGTTCCGGCGAAGCTTCGAGTTCCGCGAATCGACCCAAGAAGTCTCGAGTTTCTTCGTAGCGTGGATGCTTGGTCTCCACGAGAACCTTGCCGTCCCCCTGTACGATGAGGGGGTTGTCAGGCCTGACGTGCATGCTCTTTTTTGGGATGCTCCAACCAGAGGTGTCAGCGGGGATGCTGTTCTCTGGTGAATTGAAGGTGTGGCCTTGGCAGACCACGGAGCCCAGATGGGCGAGGTTACCAGTTCGGTAGAGAAAGAGATCAGCCGCCGTCCGGAGGAGTGCAACCCTTCGATGGTCCCGCGGGACACTCGGCGAATGAAGGCCGGCTCAAGCCAGACCTCTCGATGACCCCAGTGTATCTCCGATCCTGTAGGTGTCAAGTCACCCGAGAAATGGGTAGCGCCAGTCCGTGGGTGGTTCGAAAGTCTCTTTGATGGTTCGAGGCGATACCCAGCGAAGGAGGTTCAGTGCGCTGCCAGCCTTGTCATTTGTGCCCGATGCGCGTGCACCGCCAAAGGGCTGCTGGCCGACCACCGCTCCCGTCGGCTTATCGTTGATGTAAAAGTTTCCGGCGGCTTGCCTCAGCCCTTTGAGCGCATCACCAATGGCATAGCGATCGTTGGAGAATACAGCACCCGTGAGCGCATATGGGCTGGTTTGATCAACGAGTTCGATGGTTTCTTCCCAGCGCGCATCGTCGTAGACAAAGGCGGTCGCGATGGGCCCAAAGATTTCCTCTTCCATGAGCCGGGCCTTGGGATCATCAACGCGGACGAGCGTTGGCTCGACGAACCACCCGGTGCTCCCGTCTGAATTGCCTCCAGCAAGGACGGTGCCTGTCTCGCTCGCGAGCGCTTGGTATTGGCGATGTTTTTGAAATGCACGCTCGTCGATCACGGGCCCAATAAAGTTGGAAAAGTCGGTGACGGTGCCCATTTTCATTTCGCCCATCATGGATACCGTTCGATCTGCAACCTCGGTCCAGAGCGATTGAGGGATGTACATTCGACTGGCCGCGGAGCACTTTTGACCTTGGTACTCAAATGCACCCCGCGCGATGGCGACGGCAAGCGCTTCCGGGTCGGCACTCGGGTGCGCAAGAATGAAGTCCTTTCCTCCCGTTTCGCCGACGATGCGTGGGTAGGTGTCGTACGAGGCAATGTTGGCCCCGACTGTGGACCACATCTTCTGGAAGACCCCGGTTGAGCCGGTGAAGTGCAGCCCCGCGAGCGCGCGGTCAGCGATGACACAATCACCCACATCGGCGCCGCGCCCCGGTAGGAAGTTTATCACCCCGGGTGGGAATCCAGCCTCACGCAGGAGATTGAAGCCGACCCACGCGCTATGCAGTTGAGTCGTTGCAGGCTTCCAAAGCACAACATTGCCCATCAATGCCGGTGCCGTCGGTAGATTCAGTGCGATGGCGGTAAAGTTGAACGGAGTGATTGCGAAAACAAATCCCTCGAGCGGTCGCTGGTCAAGACGGTTCCACATGCCGGGGTTACTGCTCGGCTGCTGACTCATAATCTCAGATGCATATTGAGCGTTGAATCGCATAAAATCGATCAACTCACACGCCGCATCGATTTCGGCTTGATGGCACGTCTTTCCCTGACCGAGCATGGTCGCGGCGTTCAGCGGATCGCGGTATTTTCCGGCCAAGAGGTCCGCAGCCTTGAGGAGCACGGCCGCACGGTCTTGCCATGCCATGGCTGCCCATTCTGCTTTCGCAGCGTGTGCCGCGGTCACTGCACTTTGGACCACCTCCGGCGTCGCCATGTGGGCCTTGGCGAGAACGTGTTGATGATCGCCCGGGTTGGTCACATTGACCGTCTTGCCGGTAAAGATTTCTTTTCCACCAACTACACAAGGAATCTCTACAACTTCATTGAGCTGTCGGTTTACTTCGGCCTCGAGCCGTGCTCGTTCGAGTGAACCAAAAGCGTAACTTCGTACTGGCTCATTGCTGGGAGTAGGGACGTTAAAGATTCCATCGGCAGTAGTCATGAATGCGCTCCCGGTTGGCGATGTTGGTAACATGAGCAAACCAAGTGGGCAGGAAATGGACGGAGTGATTCGGCTGGAGGAGTCTGCAGCCCTCGACCCGGCGGTCGTGGGCGCCAAGGCGGCGACATTGGCGCAGCTTCGTCGGGCGGGCCTACCGGTGCTTGATGGAGTGGTGGTGAGTGCGGGATCGGTCACACGACTTCTGAGCCGAATCCTGCGGTCCTCCGAGGCGCAAGAAGACCGGGTCAAGGCCATCGAAGGTGCCGTATTTGATGAGGGCCTCGCGGAGCAAATTCATCGGCATACATCAGGGTTCAGTGGGCCCTTTGCGGTGCGGTCGAGCGGACTTCAAGAAGACGGTGCTGCGGCATCATGGGCGGGTCAGTTTGAATCTGTCATTGGTGTGGAGGCCGGGCCGGCACTGGAGCGGGCTGTTCTGCGCTGTATCGCTTCGATGTATACCGAACGCAGCGTAACCTATCGGGCCCATCATCAGGCACCCGATCCGGCGCTCGCGGTGTTGATACAGCCGATTGTTGAGCCGGTATGTGCGGGTGTCATGTTCACCGTCAATCCCCTCACGGGTAGCTGGCGGGAAATGACGGTCGAGGCCGGGTGGGGGCAGGCGGCGCCGGTCGTACAAGGCGAGATGATTCCTGATTTTTATCGTCTGCGACGACCGCGTCGCAGCCCCAAGACCGTTCAACGGGTGATGTCGCGGTGGCGGCTTGAGGTTGTGGAGGACCGCGTTCGCGAACAGCGCGAAAAATGGTCAGTCGGTCGTAATGGTCTCCACAGGGTACAAGTTGATCCCGCGCGCCAATCCGCTCCGAAGCTTCGGCATCAGCAGCTCTTGCGCCTATGTAGACTTGGTCTTCGCATTGAAGCCCTGCGCGGCGGCCCCCAAGATGTAGAGTGGGCACTCACAGATGGAGGGCGCTTCGTCATCTTACAGGCGCGTCCCGTGACGACGGATGTTGGCGTGAAGCGCGTGGGGCCAACGCTCTGGAGCCGACGATTCATTGGCGAGCGCTGGACGGAGCCTGCCACGCCTCTTGGGTGGTCCATTATGGGGGGGCTTCTCTCCGAATTTATCGCCTATCCGGAGACCACCGAGCGGTACCTTGGGGGCGGGGACGCGTTGCAGATGGTTCGTTTTGCACCCTATATAAACGTCAGTGTTTTCCGTCACCTTGCATTCAAGCTGCCGGGGGCACCGCCGCCGCAATTCATGATGGAACTCCTGCCCGCTCAAGAGCAGCGCGCGTGGCGACGACGGCATGCGCAACGTCCAGATTTTTCGGTGTACCTCAGCATTTTGGCCGAGACCGTTGCAGGACTTCGTTGGCGAAGGTTCTCGCCCGGATTGTGGTCGAATCCAACCGAGTGGCGTCGCTTTCGACGGCGTCTGTCTGCAGAAATTCCGGCCCTCGAGTCGCCCTCGCAAACCGTTGACGAGGCCATCAGTGCATCCAATCGGTGCAAGCAACTCGCACGGGATTACATTGGCGTGCATGTGTGCAGCCTGCTTTGGGCCAATGTTTTGCATCAAGCGACGTCCGCTGCGCTTGAAGCACTCGGCCATGGCGATATTGCGGATGACGCCCTGCGACCTGTGCGCACCAGCTGGACGGTGAAAACAAACCATGCGCTGTGGCAACTGGGGCATGGGGCGCTGGATATGGCGGTGTTTTTGGACGAGTATGGGCATCGCGCCAGTTCATCATGGGAGCTGTTTAGTCCGCGGTGGGCGGAGTCGAAGGATGCTGTGGGGCGCCTCGCTGCCGCCGCTGCACTTCACGCAGACCCGATGCAGTTCGCAGATGAGCAGTCCAAGCGTGCGGCCACAGCCGTTGAATCTCTCAGTGGGTGGCTGCAGCGCCTTGTGTCGCAGACCCAAGTCTACCTTGCGCTGCGGGAAGACCAGCGGTTTCACTTTGACCGGTTGCTGTACACGTGGAGTAAACATTTAAAAACCATTGAAGCAATCACCAATTTGGAAATTCGCTTTCTGGAGGAATCGGAACTCCGGCGGTTCGCGTCGGGTGCGTTGACTGATTCAGAGGCGCAGCGTCTCGTGAGCGAACGAAAGGAGCAATGGACCGCTGAGGTGAAGCGACGCTTGAAGGGAGACGAACCACCGAACTTTCTCATCGGCGCAGAGGCCTTGGTCGAAAACGTGCAGGGGATTCGAATGCAGGGGGTTGGAGCCTCCCCCGGTGTGGTGACGGCTCGGGTCCGCGTCTTGCGGAGCCCAGATGAGGCCGACCGATTGAGGCATGGGGAGATTTTGGTCGCTCGAGCCACTGACCCGGGGTGGACGCCGTTGTTCTTAAAGGCCAGCGGCGTGATCATGGAAATTGGGGGTATGCTCTCCCACGGTGCAGTCGTAGCGCGCGAATACAATCTGCCAGCAGTTGTGAATGTGCCGGGTTTAATGAAGACGCTGCAGGACGGACAGGTCGTGACGATGGATGGTCGTCAGGGGGCCGTATGGGTCATTCCAAGTAACGGTCCAGTTGACGTTTGAATTCGATGCGGTCGACCAAGTCTGTGAGGTAATCCATGCGGTCGGACTCCCAAACCAAAACGGGGGACTGGCTGTACCGTCCGATCCAGTCCTCGTAGAGCCCATTGAGCCGCCGGAGGTAGCTGGTCGGGATGTCTTGCTCGGATTTACGTCCGCGCTGCTTGATTCGCTTGCGAATCGTTCCCACTGAACACCGAAGGTAAATCATGAGGTCTGGGGGCTCGAGGGCCTGCTTCATGGTGCTGTACAGCTCCATGTAGGTCTCATAGTCACGCTTCTTAATGAACCGACCTTTGTATAGATTCGTTGCGAAGATTTCGGCATCTTCGTAAATGGTGCGATCTTGAACAATGGTCGAAGCACGTGTGTTTAGGGCCATGTGCAGTTTGAACTTGTGGGTGAGGAAGTAGAGTTGGCTGTGGAACCCCCACGACTTCATGTCTTTGTAGAAGTCATCCAAGTAAGGATTGTTCATGAACGGCTCATAAATCGGCGCAAAGCCATATTGTTGGCTCAGAAACTCAACCATCGAGCTTTTTCCCACACCCATATTGCCAGCTACGGCGATGAACTTTTTCATGTTCCCTCCTCGGTCTCAGTGACGTCGAAGGTCACCGTTCCTGCGTTGCCGTGAGGGTCGGTGACTGTAAGTCCGACGGCCTCGGCCGGAGCATCCGCGACAAACCGGGTTCGGCCATCGATAATCTCTCCGATTGCATCAGAGGGGGCGACGGAACCATCGGTCATCAACCAGTTCAGTGTCGCATCCCGGACAGGGTTTTCCCCTTTGGATGACCCGTCTAGGTCAATCAACCGATAGCCGTACGAAGGCGCGTTGAGAGTCGCCCAGATTTCACCCTCCGATTGGACAATGGATAGTGTAGCTTCGACGACCTCGAAGGGTTCGCTGGCGATGTCGTACTCGGTGGTGCTGAAAGGCCAAGTGTCTTCAGAGCCACTGTAGACCGTGCCGTAGACGTGCAATCTATAGGTACCCGTCGGAAGGCCTGCTCGTTCGCCACTATGGGGCACAGGCTGCCAAGCCGCCCACCATACATGGGACTGCGCGGCTTCCCATGGATAGAGCGGGTCGGGCGTGTGGGCTGTGATGATATCGGGGAGAGTGTCGGTAATCTCTCGGCCGGATGCAGTGGTGACCGCCTCCCAAGAATCGTCCTCCAGCCGCTCCAGAACCACTTGGGGAAGGTCGACGGCAGGGTCTCCTCCGTACCACGCAAATTGGGCGATTCCTTGGGCCCGCCTCAAGACGGCTTGTGGTTGTGTCGTCGCCTCCACGTCGAGCGGAATCCAGAGGTCTTCGGGCAGATCCGAAACCGGGGTTCCAGCTTCGGCAGTTCCATCCGGCACATGGACGGGGATCTCTCTGCGTTCATACCGAACATCCGGAAACTCGCCCTTTGCGTCCTGCGGTTCCAGCAGGTTTGTGAGGAGGTGCGTTCTCATCATGTCGAGGTTGCCCTCCATAATGTGCTCGCCCTGCAGCGGTCCCCATATGTTGATGTTCGGTTCGTATCCGCCAACAAGCCAATCTTCAGGGATCAGTAGATACCCCTCATGGTCTTGCGCGTACCCGACGGTAAATACATGGTCGGCCCCGAGTTCAGCGGCCGCACGTCGCCGGTATTGTTCTGTGTACATCTCGGTTACTTCGCCCGGGAAGAACCCAAAGAAAGCATCGTCGGTAACCACCGAACCGTCGGCCTGGCGAATATCCATCGGCCCAATTCGTGCTGCTGTTGTCATTGCAGCGGTGGATGATGGCAGAGGAAGAGGAATGGAGTCTGCCGGCAGTCCGAACACTCCGGCAATGACCCAGGAGACCAACTCGACCTGCATGCAACCATCGTATGGATACACATTCACACCGATGGTGCCAGCGGCGACTAGGGGGTCATCGTATCCGCAGAAGGCTCCGCCAAATTCAGCGTTGAACTCATCGAGGGGGCTGCGGATACTCCCATCATCGTTGTAAATGATACCATCGATTTCTTTGCCCATTTGGTACGGCGGGTAGTACCAATCGACGGAGCCGTCGCGGGTGACTCGAATTTCCTCGAGACCTTCTGGGACGCTGTGGGTGACCGACTCCATGACGATGGGCTGAGAGTTGGTTGGCGTTGCAGACCAGAGTGAGACAATCGAATCCGCGGCCAGCTCGCCGAGAGACTCGAGACGGGCATAGTCCTCGTCTACGCCTCTGGGCGTGGCATCTCCCGAACTGCTCTGAAGGTGCGAAATCACGATGGGTGAGTCGAATCGTTCCGCGACAGCGTACTCGATATGGCCGCTTGCGTCGGTTGAAACCATGGCATTGTCTGACCCAAGAACGGTTCCATGAATGGCGAAATTGAAGAAGACTCCCAGCGGTTCACCGGCAGCCGTGTCGACTCGGAGCACCCAGAGACGAGGGTCCTTGTGTTTGCCTGCGGGTCTGTCATCCCAAACCTGCAGCGTGTCGTTTTCACCGCGCCGATCCGCATATACGAGGTCATCAGGGTCCCAGTCGTCCTCGATTCCGATTCCGATGGCCGCGGGCTCCATGGACTCAAAAGCATCGAGTGCAACGCCAACCAGCGAGTCGGTGAACCGCTGAAAGATTTCTTCGTTGTAGCGGTCGCCTCCCAAATAAAAGTGGTACGAATCCGAATAGTTTGCCGGTGCGTTGTGAGTGTGGCTCGACGTGAGAACCACTCTTCCGGACATGGGGCGACCCGTGGCACGCTCTAAGCGGTCTTCAACCTCGCGAACCAACGCATCGAAGGCGTAGATTACGTCGGCTTTTAGGAGCACAAAGTCTTGGTCGCCGTTGTTAAGCCAGAGCGCCTGCGCCCGAGCTCGGCTCTGGATCCCTGCACTCGATGACCATGCTTGGGTGTACGGGTTTCGGCGATTGTCCACAGTCCCGCTTCGGCCGAGATACTCGCATCGGTTGCTGTAGCCTCCCATGGGAGCACCGATTGGAAAGTCGATGTCGACCTCAGCTACACCCGCCAGCGGTGCACCAGCAGCGAGGTAGACCGGATCGCGATCGGGTTCGGCCTTGCCGCCACAGGCGGCAAGCAACAGGAGCGGAAGCATGATGCGGAATGGAGTCATCCGTTACGATAATCCGCTGCGTCCAACCCGTAGAGCTTCATTTTCGTGTAGAGCGTCCGCCGCGTGATGCCTGCGGCCTTTGCCGTATTGATGAGATGGCCATTGTTTCGCTTGAGGAGTCGATGCAAATAGGTACGTTCAACCTGAACAGCCGCCCGATCGACGGCCATCTTCATGGGTAAGCTCTCGTCGATTGTGAGCAGCGGTGTGGTGCCATATTGATCAACGCGATGGTTGGCGCCCGGCTGCATCTGCGGCGGCAGCATGTCCATCCCGATCGCCCGTCCGTTCGCAACGATCACCCACCGCTCACACATTGCACGCAACTGGCGGACATTGCCCGGCCAATGAAAGCCGGTGATCGCAGCCAGCGCGTCTGGTGCGATAGTGGGGGCATCCATGCCGTAATCTTGGGCGGCGTCATTTAGAAAATGTCGGGTCAACAGTCCAATGTCCTCGGGCCGCTCTCGAAGGGGAGGCAGCTGGACGGGAAACACATTGAGCCGGTAAAACAAATCCTCGCGGAAGGTTCCATCACGGGTCTTCGATTCAAGATTCGCGTTGGTCGCCGCTACAATCCGGGTGTCCACGTGCACAGTTTCCTGCCCACCGATGCGTCGGAAGCACATCTCTTCAAGAACGCGCAGCAGGTTCACTTGCACATTAAGCGAGGTTTCGCCCAACTCGTCGAGGAACAGGGTTCCGCCGTCGGCCATCTCGAATACGCCGCGACGGCGCCCAGATGCGCCGGTGAAGGACCCTTTCTCGTGCCCAAAGAGTTCGCTTTCGAGGAGTGTTTCAGTGAAGGCACCGCAGTTGATGCTGATGAAAGGCTTGTCCCGCCTTCTGCTGCGCTCGTGAATCGCCCGACTGACCAGTTCTTTACCTGTTCCTGTCTCGCCGAGGATCAAGACGGTTGCATCTGTGTTGGCGACAGCCCGGATCTGATCGAACACGCGGAGCATGCGGGGGCTCTGAGTGAGCATGGTCGAGAAACCTTGTCGGTCTCGCAACTGGGTCTGAACTCGGGCAAG
>Ga0160422_10001613_pt1 | contig 14096 bp, 9 predicted proteins | sample Fk160mmetaG_FD_108192 | JGI IMG/M metagenome (GOLD analysis project Ga0160422, IMG submission 108192) | Marine microbial communities from the Central Pacific Ocean - Fk160115 60m metaG | ecosystem: Environmental > Aquatic > Marine > Oceanic > Photic zone | place: The Central Pacific Ocean...
CTCCTGACCAATGACCTCATTCTGGGCACTGCGGTCGACTCAGAACCTGATGGAATACCTGGAACCAGCGCCCTTCGGGATGATCTGGATTCTGCCATCGATGACGAGGATGGAATCACCTTTACCTCTGCAATTCTTACTGGGGGGAATGTTACCCTTGAAGCAGTGGCAAGCATGCCGGGGCGGATTGATGCCTGGGTAGATTTTAACGGCGACGGGGATTGGAACGATCCCAGCGAGCAGATCTTTGTCGGGCATCCAGTTATGGCGGGGGTGAACAATATGAACTTCTTCGTGCCTGCAGGTGCCTCGACGGGTGGAACCTACGCCCGCTTCCGGATCAGTTCTGGTGGGGGTCTGGCTACTGATGGTGGGTCCTCGGACGGAGAGGTGGAGGATTACAAGATCGGGATTGAGCCGGGGCAACCGAATGGAGAATTTGATTGGGGTGATGCTCCTGATCCTTCTTACCCAACTTTAAACGTTAACAATGGGGCTCGTCATATGATTGCCAACGGTCTTTACATGGGAGCGCTGGTTGATGCAGACCTCGATGGACAACCGGGTCCCATGGCGCTGGGCGACGATAATGACGGAACGGATGATGAAGATGGTGTTGCCTTCACGACCCTGCAGCAAGGTACACCAGCCGTGGTCTCCGTGATTGCCTCAGCTCCTGGATATGTCAATGCCTTCCTCGATTTCAATGGTGACGGGGTATGGGCTGCTGGAGAGCAGATCGTGCTCAACGCGGTTGCGAATCCCGGTATCAACAGCTACAGTTTCACTGTCCCTTCCTCGTCTTCGACAGGGCACACGGTTGCGCGGGTCCGAATCAATTCAATTGGAGGTCTTGGGCCTACTGGACCCGCAAGTGATGGAGAGGTCGAGGACCACATGGTTTATATCAAGCCCAACCAGCCACCCGTCTTCCTCGACTGGGGTGATGCTCCAAAGCCATTCCCTACTCGGCAGTTGAACCCACCGTCGGTTGGTGTCGGAGCTTCCCATCAGATCGATGATCTTTATCTGGGCCAGTCCATCGATTCCGAATTAGACGGTCAACCAAGCCTGATGAGCCTTGGGGATGATCTTGACGGTAATGATGATGAGGACGGCGTCATCTTCCTCACCCCGATGATCTCAGGGTCGTATGCTCTTGTGCGGGTGCTTCCAACCATGACCGGTATCCTTGATGCGTGGATTGACTTCGACGGCGATGGTAGCTGGATCCAGCCCAATAATCGCATATTCAACAGCGAAACTGTGAACCCGGGTCAGGTGCTGGCCTTCAAGGTGCCAAAGATCAAGAAACCACTTAAAACCGCTGCTCGGTTTCGGCTGAGTCATGGCGGATCATCCTATACGGGGCATCAGGTTGGAGGTGAAGTAGAGGACTACCGGGTGAAGATTGGCAAGATGTGGAAGTGGAAGATGGTTCCAAATCTACAGGAGGACCGGTTAACGCTGCGGTGGTATTCGGTGCGGGGGATCAATTATACGGTCGAGACCAGTGCCTCTCCTCAGTCATGGATTCGGGAGAATCTCGGAGAGCATGAAGTTCCCCGCGTTGACGAGCTCTTCCCAACGGGCGTGGCTTGGGAGGAGGCTCCTCAGGAATTCCCCATGGGAGAGTGGCAGGAAGGTGCTGTGGATCAGCGAGATGATGACGACGGTGCTGCCTCTCAGGTGTCAGAATGGAGGGCTTTCCCCGACCTGATACCCTCGATTCAGAACAGGCCCGGGCTCGCTCCCCGAGTAGATACGATCGTCTCAGCCCATGTTCCGGTCGGTCGTTCACAGAGGCAGGCTCTCTTCAGGGTGATTGCCATGTCGCAATAACCCACCGGCATATCACCCTTTGGCAAGAGGCCTGGTCCCAGCGAGGACCAGGCCTCGGACGTCGAAGTGGATATTCTATTTGGACCGTTCTGATCCGGGACGCCAAAGGGAAGAAAGAGTCTTCTTTACGATTTTACACCTGGGGCGCATGGGAAGGGTTTGACCGGCGCTTTGGGTTGATCAGGTACCCCGGGCAGTACACCCTCTCTTTGTGCCAGAATTGGCGAAACAAACATTGCGGCAGGCCTTCGGTTTCGAGGAGTTCCTTGATGGGCAGGCCGGGATCGTGGAGCAGATTCTGGCATCGCGGGATGGATTGGTCGTCATGCCAACGGGTGGAGGTAAATCGCTCTGTTATCAGCTGCCAGCTCTCTGTCTGGAAGGTGTCACGGTAGTGGTGAGTCCGCTTATCGCCCTGATGAAGGATCAGGTGGATGGGCTGGCAGAGAAGGGTTTGGCGGCAACCTTGATTAATTCCACCCTGTCCCATTCGGAGCAGCGAGATCGGATCGGCCGGATGCTCAAGGGAGAATACAAGCTGGTCTATGTAGCTCCCGAGCGCTTCCGGGCAGAAGGGTTTGTATCGGCCATGCGGGGGGTGAAGGTTGGCCTTCTGGCGATTGACGAGGCACACTGCCTGAGCCAGTGGGGACATGATTTTCGTCCTGATTATCTGCGTCTGGGAGAGGCGCGCAAGTCCTTGGGAGATCCACAGTGTGTGGCCTTTACGGCTACTGCTACTCCTGTGGTGCGGGACGATATAGTGAAGGTTCTCAAGTTACAGGATCCCTTTCAGATCGTCACCGGATTTGAGAGAGCGAATCTGAGTTTCAATATCAGTCCGGTGGAGACAAAGGCCGCCAAGTTCCGCAGGACCCGGGAGATTCTGAAGGAGCACCGAACCGGTATTATCTACTGCGCGACCCGGAAGCGGGTTGAGGAAGTAGCGGAGACACTTCACAGCTGGGGTGTAAGCTGTGTCGGATATCATGGAGGAATGACGGAAGAGGAGAGGGAAGAAACACAGAATCACTTCATTCGGCGGGAGGTCGATGTTGCTGTTGCGACTAATGCCTTCGGGATGGGAATCGACCGCCCGGATGTTCGCTTCGTGATTCACTTTGAAGTTCCCGGGAGTGTGGAGGCCTATTATCAGGAGGCCGGTCGTGCCGGCCGGGATGGCGAGGCTGCCTATTGCGACCTGCTGTGGAATTATGCCGATACCCGTACTCAGGAGTTTTTTCTGGAGGGTGCAAATCCCGGCTATGGGACGATATCTCAGGTCTACGAGCATTTGTGCCAGGAAGCAGATGCGCAGGGTGAGATTCATGGAAGTATCGAGGAGATTGCCGGCGCCATAGAGGTAAAGAACGGGATGGCCGTGAGCAGCGCTCTTTCAGTGCTCGCTCGGGCAGGCCATCTGGAACGTTTTGACGTTCCTGGTCAGCGCAGGAGAGGGACACGTTTGAAGCATCGAGGAGCTTCGCCCGGAATGTTGGATATTGACCGGGAAGCTCTCGAGGAGAAGGAGGAGCGCGACCGCCAAAAGCTCAAGGCGATGGTGGCCCTTTGTTATTCTGCGGCCTGCCGTCAGCAGGCAATTCTGGACTATTTTGGTGAGGATGAGCCGGGAGAGTGCGGTAGCTGCGATGTGTGCCGTAGTGATTACGGAACGGACCGGCGGGAGCCGACAAAAAGTGAGGGTCTGCTCGTGCGCAAGGCCCTCAGTGGAGTGGCTCGGATGAGCCGGCGAACAAGTAAGGGTTGGGAGGGGATCTTTGGACGAGGTCGCATCGTGCAGATGCTTACAGGGAGTAAGTCGCAGGAAATCCTGCGCGTGCGGCTGCACGAACTTTCGACCTATGGGATCTTGAAAGACAAGGGAACCGCGTATCTCAATGAGCTTTTTCATGCCATGCATTCAGCAGGCCTCGTGGTGACCCAGACAGGTGAATTTCCCCTTGTGACGCTGACGAAAAAGGGCGAGGCGGTCATGAAAGGTGAGGGTTCCTACAATCTTGTCTGGCCTGAACAGCGAAGCGCGAGGGGGAAAAAAGTATCAGCAGAGGCTGGGGAGGTTCAGGGAGGGCTTCCCCCGCTCGATGCGAGCCTCTACACTCGGTTGAAGGTTCTTCGCAACGAACTGTCGAGGCAATACCGGCTGCCGCCCTATGGCGTGTTCACAAACAAGACACTGGAGTCTCTGGCGCGGATGCGGCCAACCTCGATAGAGGCAGCGATGAAGATCAAGGGCGTCGGAGCCGTAAAAGCAGAGAGATTTCTCAAGCCCTTTCTTGAGCTTCTCAGGGGAGAATCCTGATGGAATCCGGTCTCAAGCGGCAAAGGCGTGGGAGGACTCTCGCCGCCCCGGATCGGGTCTGGCCGGGATACTTACTCGTCCACGATCACTGCCCTTGGCGGGGGGCTTTCCATTGAGAGCTCCTCAAGGGTGGTCACCAGTGGGCTGAGCGCAGATATGCTTAGATTATCACCCCGGGGCGCTTCGCTCAATCTACCAACAACCGGGGATCGAGTGTCCTCCGGCGAGACGGGTAGAGCCCGGGGCACATTGGAAAAGACAGGGTTACGCGGGGCCTGCAATGATATGCCGCCGATGGCTCCCAGGGCGTCTTCAGGCTTCTGGAGGGCCGAAGCTTCTTCCTGATCCAGTTCGCCACTGAGCTTCATGTAGGCAAATAATGAGCAGGCGATCAGGATGGAGGTGATAGAGAAGACAATAACAGGTTGCCTGTTTCTGCCGGATGATACAGAGGTTTCCCTCATTTCGTCCTCGTATTGGTCTCTGGACCTCAGGAGACCTCTGCCGGGACTCGAGGATTTTCCTGGTGTTGGTCGATTGTCAGCTATCTCAACCCTCGTAAGACGATGGGGTTCATGCCTTCCCCCAGTAGAGATTTCAGAGAGGTCTTTTGTTGCGTCCAGAGCGTTGAGGTAATCGGCTGAAGAGAGGCCAAGGTAGTCGCAATATTGAGCGAGGAAGATTCGACCGTATTCCGGATCCGGAAATCTGGATAAGGGCTCCTCCTCCAGTTTGCGGATGGCATCTTCGGGAATGTGAGTCTCTCGCGAAATGTCCTCGATCGACCGGCCCGATTCGCATCGAGCGGCGCGGAGGTTCTTTCCCGGAGAAATACCGTGCGACATAATGAGAACCTATTGGTTATTCCGATTCTGGAGCGCGGACAAGCAGCGACCATTCGGTTGTTCACCGCTCTTTCTGTAAGGTTCTAATGTGTAGGGAATCGCCTCGTTGCCGGAGCCTCTTTTTTTTTGGTGGCCGGGCCTTTAATTATTAGGTCGTCCTTACCTAACGGGCACATTCGGCCCGGTATCGGCCTCCGGGGAGTTGGAGTATAGGAGGTAACTGGGATTGCCTGTTTGACGAGAGGAGGGGGGGCAGGGGTAGTATGAGGCCATGTCAGATTCATTGGCTAACGTGCTTTTCGTCTGCACGGGAAACACCTGCCGGAGCCCCATGGCCGAAGGACTTCTTCGTGCGAAAGTTGATTCTGATGCGCTGACTGTAAGCTCAGCGGGTATAGCAGCCTACGATGGAGCGGCTGCCAGTTCCGAGACCCTTGGGATTCTGGCGGAGCGGGGAATCCGGCTGGAAGGGTTTGAGAGCCGATCGGTGGACGAACAGGTTTTGGCTGGCAGCAGTCATGTTTTTTGTATGACCAGAGGTCATCTGGAATCGCTCGAAGAGCTTTACCCCGGGGAAAAGGAAAAGTTTCACCTGGTATGTGACTTTGCCGAAATTGACGGGGTGGTGGGCCGTGATGTCCCGGATCCCATCGGTGGCGGGCTGGAGGCCTATGAGCAGGTAGCCTCATTTCTTGAGCGGGCGACAGAGGGGATTCTTGCATTTCTACGGTCGTAAGGACCGCGTTCTGAAGAATAAGAGCCCTGATCGGTTTTATCTGTTGCGTTTCCGCGCCAGAGGGGCCACGGAGTAGGTGTCCTGAGGAAGGACTGAATTTAGACCGATGAATAACGCTAGTCTGCGAATCGCGATAGGAGCGGACCATGGGGGAGTAGAGATCAAGAGTGCCATTGTCGAGGCGCTTGACCTTGCAGGAAACCAGGTGGTCGATTATGGAACAACAGGTGAAGATTCGGTAGATTACCCGGATTTTGCGAACGCGGTGGCACGAAGTGTGGCTGATGGAAAGGCCGACTTCGGAGTGCTGATATGTAAGTCGGGAATTGGGATGAGTATCGCGGCCAACCGGGTGCATGGGGTCAGGGCTGCGCGCGTATGCTCTGTGGAGGACGCCGAGATCACACGGGGACATAATGATTCCAACATTGCGTGTCTTGGTGCTGTGGGAATGACGGGGGTGGAGGCCGTTGGTATCGTCGATGCATTTCTCGGAAGCACCTTTGAGGGAGGGAGACATGTGGGCCGTGTTGCAAAGGCCTCAGGAAGTTATCTTGCGGCCAGTGATCCTGAGGTCTTTGAAGTTATTGAGGCGGAGGGACGTCGCCAGCGAGATCACATTGAATTGATTGCATCAGAAAACTTCGCAAGTAGGGCTATCCTCGAGGTCCAGGGGTCTCTTCTGACGAACAAATACGCCGAAGGGTATCCCGGGCGCCGCTGGTATGGTGGGTGTGAGAATGTTGACAAGGCTGAGCAACTTGCGATCGACAGGGCTAAAAAGTTGTTTGGGGCTGAACACGTGAACGTGCAGCCGCACTCGGGATCGCAGGCTAACGCTGCAGTCTACTTTGCCTTTCTAGAGAATGGAGACAGAATTCTCACTATGGACCTTGCCCATGGAGGCCATCTGACTCATGGACATAAGGCGAATTTCTCGGGAAAATTCTACGAAGTAACGCACTATGGAGTCAGTGAGGAAGACGAACGCATAGACTACGACCAGCTTGCTTCCGCCGCCGTTGAGGTGAAGCCCAAACTCATTACCTGCGGGGCGAGTGCCTATTCCCGGGTTGTCGACTATGAGAGGATGGGCCAGATCGCCAAAGACGTGGGAGCCTATCTCTTCGTCGATATGGCCCATATCGCGGGGTTGGTTGCCTCGGGAGTGCATCCAACCCCGATACCCCATGCAGACTTCGTGACTACAACCACGCACAAGTCCCTGAGAGGGCCCCGGGGCGGCTTGATTCTCTGCAGGGAAGAATATGCCAAGAAAATCAATTCGATGGTCTTTCCCGGCGTCCAAGGTGGGCCGCTCATGCACGTGATTGCAGCCAAGGCCGTCTGCTTCGGAGAGGCACTCCGTCCAAGCTTCAAGGTTTACCAGGAACAAGTTGTTGAGAACGCGAGAGCTCTGGCTGCCAGACTGAGCCACCATGGTTTCAGGATCGTTTCGGGAGGCACCGACAATCATAGTATGCTGGTGGACATGCGCCCGCTTGGTCTTGATGGTACCGTGGCGGATGCGGCTCTGGACGCGGCGGGAATTACCGTGAACAAGAATTCAATACCGTTTGATACAGGGTCTCCCATGAAGCCCAGTGGCATCCGCCTGGGAACTCCTGCGGTGACCACGCGTGGGATGAAGGAGGTGGACCTTGAGTCGGTTGCAGACTTTATCTTTGCCGCGATCCAGAACCGGGATGACGACAGCAGGTTAGCTGAAATCCGGGACAGAGTGTTCGCTTTCAATCAGGATTTTCCGCTCCCTGATTAGATCTCTTTCCTCCTGCAAATCCGCTAGCAGCTCGTTGGGACCTCGCGCGAGGGCGGCAGGGCGGGGCCATGGCTTTGGGCTCTCGGCGAGTCGAAATCCTAGTGTCAGGAGAGAGGGAAATTCCTCGCGTCAGACCTCTGGCCGAGCTGGAAGTTGATCCTGAGAGAGTTCGGAGGGTTTGGGCCGTCCAGCTGATAGGGCAATGCTGCTCTCCCAGGCGGGAGGGAGTTGAACTTTCCCCGTTTAATGGCCTTGAAAGAAGTTTGATGCGTCTTATCCTTCAGCATGCCGGCAGAGGCCGGGCTTCCATATCATGTCGGACAGGATTCTTGTTCCAGAGGACGCGCCATTCACTGCCGAGCAGCGGGAATGGCTCAGTGGATTTCTCAGCGAGATGCTGTCTAGTACAACTGGGGCGGCGTCCGAGCAGGATGGACCCGCACTTCCCGTCACCATTCTGGTGGGGTCTCAGACTGGGAATGCCGAGGGCTGCGCGAAGAAAATGGCCAAGGAATTGAATGGAGGCCGATTTGAAACCGAGGTGGTTGACATGGGCCAGTATGATTCGGGTCGTCTTGCCGGAGAGAAAAACCTCCTGATAATTACAAGCACCTACGGTGATGGAGAGCCCCCCGACAATGCGGCAGACCTCTACGAGTTTATCCACAGCGACAAGGCTCCTGAAATGAAGGGTGTTCGTTATTCCGTGCTCTCTCTTGGGGACACGGAGTATCCGGACTTCTGCAAGTGCGGAATCGACTTTGACAATCGCCTGGAGGCGCTCGGAGCAGAGCGTTTTTATGAGCGGGTAGACTGCGATGTCGATTACGAGGAGCCTTTCGCGGCATGGCGAAAGGGCATCGTCGAGAGTCTCGGCGGGGCACAGCTTGCCACAACGCCGGCAGCGGTTGAGGAGGAAGTCGTTCCATATGGTAAAAAGAATCCTTTCCCCAGCCCGATCCTCAGGAACTACAACCTGAACGGGGCGGGTGCAGAGAAGGAGACTCACCACGTCGAGTTATCCCTTGAGGGGTCGGGAATGGAATATGTGGTAGGCGATGCTCTGGGAGTGTGCCCCGTGAACCCTGAGGAGCAGGTGGACGAAATACTGAACAGCCTTCCGTTCAATACCAACGAGGAGGTTCCCCTGCCGGGTGGCGGAGAGGCTTCGTTGCGGGAAGCTCTGACGACTTCATATGATATTCGCTCACTGACACCGAAGCTACTGCAGGCCTGGCAGGAGCGGAGCGGTTCCCCGTTCCTCCGGTCAGTTGTGGAAACTCAGGACCGCAAGGTGATGAACGAGTTCTGCTGGGGGCGCGAATTAATTGACCTTGTCACGGAATACCCGGCTGATTTCTCGGACGGAGAAGAATTTCTCACCGTTCTTAAAAAGCTTCAGCCACGACTTTATTCAATTTCCTCCAGCCCAATGCTCATCCCGGCGAAGTTCACCTGACAATCGCGATTGTCAGGTATCACTCCCATGGGCGGCAGAGGGGGGGGGTATGTTCGACATTTCTTGCGGACCGGTCTGAGGGTCTGCAGCCAGGATCCTTTGTTCATCACAACAAGGCTTTCAGGCTGGTGGAGGATGATAACGCGCCAATCATCATGGTAGGGCCCGGAACCGGGGTCGCTCCGTTTCGAGCATTTCTTGAAGAACGAAGAGTGCGGGGAGCCACGGGAAAAAACTGGCTTTTTTTTGGTAACCCTTACAGGAAAACAGATTTTCTTTATGAGGAAGAGTTCATCCAGATGCAGAAAGAAGGCGTTCTGAGCCGTCTCGATCTGGCATTTTCCCGTGATCAGGAGCAGAAGATTTACGTGCAGCACCGGATGGAAGAGGAGGGGGCCTTAATGTGGGAGTGGCTTGAGGGCGGAGCGTGTTTCTATGTTTGTGGTGATGCATCCAGGATGGCCAAGGACGTAGACGCAAGCCTTCATCGGGTTGTGGAAAAGCACGGAGGGAAAAGCGAGGACGAGGCTCGAGACTACGTGAAGGCCATGAAGAAGGAGAGACGTTACCAGAGAGACGTCTACTAGGGCAGGAAAGGCAGGTTTTGGCCGGGTTTGGGCTCTCCTGCGGACAAAGTCGGGCCCTCGAGTGAACTCTGCATGATCTCCTCCCGCGAAGGGTGGAAAAGTAGAGGTTATCGATTCCCGAATCCTTGTTTTTACGTTGTCCCAGCTTGCTCAAACGGGCGTTTGACCCCAATCTGCGGCAGGTTCAATTTCGATGAATTTTCTCCGCGCTACTGCGTCAAACCCGGTAAAGGGGCCCGTCCCGGGTGATGCCGGAGGTGAAGGGGGCCCTGAAGAAAGCTCCGACGCAGAACTGGTGGATCGATGTAAGGAAGGTGATTACGGCGCCTTCGATACCCTCGTGACCAGACACCGTGGGCGCGTCTACGCGATGATTCAGAACATGGTTAAGAATGAAGCAGACTCCTGGGACCTCGCTCAGGAGGTGTTCGTCAAGGTCTGGAAAGCACTGCCCAGATTTGAGGCGCGTGCACAGTTCTCCACTTGGATGTATCGGATTACCCATAATGTGGTGTACGACTGGATGCGGAAAAGGAAAATGGATGTGGCTGGAGACTTGGATGACAACTTGCTCGACCGGGAGTCCATAGCAGCAGGAGCCCAGGCAGCACCCGCGCGCGTATCGCGTCCCGACGAGGCTCTTTCAAACGAGGAAGTGCGAGCAAATATCGAAAATGCTCTTGAGAAACTATCCCCTGAGCATCGAGAGGCAATCCTGCTTCGCGAGGTGCAGGGTTTAGAGTATAAGGAGATTGCTGATGTCATGGATTGCTCCCTCGGCACAGTGATGAGCCGCCTATTTTATGCCCGGAAAAAATTGCAGACTTTATTGATCAACATATGAAAAACGACCGGAAAGAAGAATTGCTCACCCGTTGGATGGATGATGGGTTGAGTGACGAGGAAATGAAGGAGCTTGAGCCTGTTTTATCCGGTTCTCCTGAGTTGCATGAGGAGCGTGCCAGATTTCTTCTCCTCAGAGAGAAGCTCCGGGATTCCGTGCCCCGGAAGGTGGACCCCCCGTTTCCTGATTACTTTAATTCCCACTTGGAAAAACTCGTCAAGGCGGCGGATGCAGCTCCGATGGTGCAAGAGACTCCCGGGGTCTTTGCTTCGTTCAACCGGCTGTGGCTCTTATGGATGGCTCCTGCCGTGACGGCTGCAGTGGTCTTTGCATTTCTCCTTGGGATGAAGAGTGCCCAGTCAGACAATGCCGCATCGAGTCTGGTCGATTCAGCGGCCGGATCAGAGGTCTACTCTCCGCTGGCGAACGTCTCCACTGAAGTGATCGTTGATCGTGATTCGGACTCGACCCTCCTAGTGGTGGAGGGCCTCGCGCCTCTCTCAGACTCCGATCTGGCGGCAGGTGGTGGGTTTTCCGACGGTGATCACGGGTACTATGTGAACATCAGAGGGGCTTATTGAAAGACGAACGTGCGAATGAAAATACTGGCGTTTATGTTCATCTCCCTGACTGGTCTGGCGGGTGCGCAGGACCCTGGCAAGGAAGTCATAGGAAAGGTGCGGACCGGGGTCCTCTTCGGGACGAATGGATCGTTAGAGTCCCTCGGGAACGGTGTTGTTGCTCTCAGCGCAGATGAAGGGGCGAGTTTAAGGAAAGTCGCCAAGTTGGAGTCCTACAAGACGTTCGTCAAATTAGGATCGGTCGAGCAGGATATCTTGAAGGGATACAAGAGTTGGGCTCAACCGATCAGTAATTCACAAGCGCTGATGCTGACGTTCCAGCCTCAGGCCTCCATCAAGGAGTCCCGGAAATTACGTCTTGATGTTGAATACTGGCAGAAAAGTAAGATGACCCTGAGATGGGACCGTGTCTTTGAGGTGGGGAAAAGAGTATATCTCGTCGGGCCAGAATGGCGCGATGGTAACCTCATCATCACGGTAGAGCTGTCCAGTCTTGAATCGAAGTAATGAAAATTGCGCAATCCATAAAAACCCTTTCTCTCAGTCTCGCTCTGCTACTGCCATCTCATGTGTTCGGGGAGCTTGTGTTCGAGAAAGACGAGATTTCAGTAACGCTGCCACCAGACAAGGATCATCTCAGTGTTGAATTTCCGTTCACCGTGGGAGGAAAAAAGCCAGTTACGATCAAGGAATATCAGGCCGCCTGCAGTTGTCTTTCAGCTGAGATTAGCGGAAATGGAAAGCTTACCTGGAAGCCGGGAGAGAAAGGCGTTGTTCGCGGTAACTTCAAGCTCGGTACAATCAAGGGCGCGATAGAAAAGAAGATCGTCATCACTCTCGAAGGGAAAAATGCGCCACTGATTCTGACGACCAAGTTGGATATCCCTGATCTTTTCTCAATCGCTCCACCCACTCTCTTCTGGGATCTTGAAGGGAAAGGAGAGACTCAAAGCTTCACGATCACGGTGGACCACGACTCTCCGATCTCGGTCACTGAGATCACCTGTACGAGTCAGCAATTCGAATACGACCTGGAGGTAGTCAAGCCCGGCTGGGAATACCGGATTGCAGTGACCCCTATCCATGTCAAAGAGCGAGCCTTCGGATTGTTGAGAATTAAAAATGACTGCGAATTCAAAAAGTACGGGAGCGCACAGGGATTCATGGTCATCCGTGTGCCCAAGAAATCGGGTTAACTGCTAAACTGGAAACCCTTTTTGGACTGACACTCGACTGGCAGGATTTCGCTGCACGAAATGTGAGGATGGGGCTGGGCGGGATCGCATTCTCCCGGGCTCTTCAGGGAGACCACGAGAGGTCGTCTATTCTCACCAGCTCAACATAGGGCCGTCCTTGATCGGTATTCCATCGTACGGTGACAGTGCAAATGCCGGACCGCCCCCATGGGAGAGCCTCGGACTGACCGATTTGCTGGGAGATTTCCGAATCTTTCTGGAAATAGGCTTGGAGCCGTGCAGTCACCTGTTCGTGTTGGCGGAGCTTGATGTAGCTTTTCTACTCAGCACCCGGAATTTTTTCCTCGAAGCACTGCTTGTAGGCGTCCGCCAGAGCGTGAAAGGTCCGCTGTCCCTTGACGGGAACGGCCTGAAAACGAGCCATCTCGTCGTTATAGAGATCAAGGAAAGCATCCGTGTGGATCCTCAGGCGCCCGGAACTGTCTGCCGTGACCTGAATCAGGATAGGCGCGGTAGACTCCCGCTCAAAAGAGACCTCAAAAAAGCGCTCGTCCGTGCTCTCTGAGTGATCCTTGATATATTTCAGGAAACGCTGTCGTGTGACGGGCGGAAGCTCCCCGGCAAGCGGCCCTCTCTCCAGCTCGGCCTCAGACCGACGGGAATCCGTCATGTAGGGTCGACGCTCACTCAGGTCGCGGGCTGCCAGAAAGAGAGTAAGCGTTTCGGCAGGTGCGCTGGGAAGATTGCTCTGATCTGGAAGAGCATTTCGTGACGGGTTGAGATCTATGAGGGGGGGCAAGCTGACTTCTCCGGTTACCTTGACGTCACGCTCCTCAAAAAGAGTAGCCGCAGAATCCGTGATGGGAGGTTCAGCATCTTCCAGGGGCGGGATCAGCTCTGCTCCCGAGGGCGCCACGTTTTGGTCGGTAGCACCGGCGATGACAGGGTTAGCGCCTTCAGCTGGCTCGGATTTCCCGGAGGTGGATTGAGAGGCCGCATTATCAGGGAATGACTCCGGGAAGAGATCAGCAGGGTCAATCTTGAAAACCCCGGCCGATGGAGCCTTAGGCACAGGTTGGATAATGCCTGCAGCTGCCGAGCTTGACCCCTCATTCACTTCGGACGTAATACTTGAATTGTCCGCAGGCGCGGGGCCTGAATGCTGCTGGTAGCGGTCAGCATGCGGCAGCATGCCGGTCAGATCGAGAACAAGATAGACCAGTACGGCGGAGAGTGTCAGAAAGATCAGAAGAAACGACATTCCTGTCCACCTCGGATGGGAGCGCTTGCGATTTTCAAGAGTGCCAGCATGCTCGTGGCTGACCATGGCCCCAAGGGAGGACGCATGGACATTTAGCTTCACGGCCCTTTCAGTCTCCAGCTTTCCCGGCTTTTCTGCGGCCCTGGGTGGGCGCTTTGCTTCCGGGGTATCTACCACAGAAGAGCTGTCCATCGAATCCGACTTCTGGGAGGTGATACCCTCGGCAGGTTCTGGTTTCGGACCAGATTTCCCGGTGGCAGGAGGGAATGCTTTCTTCTTTTCGGCTCGCGTTCGCCGCTCACTCGGAAGACTGGTGTTGGTGGGGAGAGGTTCCCTTGCCTTCGGCGGGCGAGCCCTGATGGCCTCGGGTTTCAGCGTGACAAGAGGATCAACCGTCGTCTCTTCTGCCTCGCTGGGTTCTCTTCGCGAGGAAGTTGCAGAGAGCTTAGTAGTCCCAGTATTGGTTTGCGTGTGGGAAGACTGATTTTCTGGCTTCTGCTGGCTGGTCCCTGGGACAACATCCAGATCCGAATTTCCAAGTGAAGGGATATTCTTTGCCGAGTTGGTCTCCGCGGGTGGGACTACAGCAGGCTGCGCGAGGGCGCGGGACTGCGGTGAGGGAGAAGAGGTGAGGGTAGTTGATTC
>Ga0160422_10001614_pt1 | contig 14095 bp, 10 predicted proteins | sample Fk160mmetaG_FD_108192 | JGI IMG/M metagenome (GOLD analysis project Ga0160422, IMG submission 108192) | Marine microbial communities from the Central Pacific Ocean - Fk160115 60m metaG | ecosystem: Environmental > Aquatic > Marine > Oceanic > Photic zone | place: The Central Pacific Ocean...
AGAACTGTTGGTGCCGGAGTAGTTTCTAAAATTATTCAATAGGCCAGTAGCTCAATTGGTAGAGCGGCGGTCTCCAAAACCGCAGGTTGGGGGTTCAATTCCCTCCTGGCCTGCCAGAGAGATGCCCTCAATCAAAGTGAATGGCACAAGTGGAGCTAGATGATTATAAGCAAAGGTCTTTGGTTAGTAGGATTATCAATAATTGCAGCTGCAGTTTGGGGTAACTCCTTTTACAGTGATGTAGGTCTTTTATACAGAGTTATAGGAGTCATTGTGCTATTTTCCTTTGGTTTGTTTGTTATTAGATTTACTGAATTTGGTTCGGTCGCTTTTGATACTATCAAACAGTCAGCAACAGAGATTAGAAAAGTTGTTTGGCCAAATAGGACTGAGACTACGCAAACTACTTTGATTGTTGTAGGAGTAGTTATTATTGCTGCACTAATTTTATGGGGTTTGGATTCCTTTTTTTCTTTTTTAATGAGTTTGATCTTAGGTTAAGTTATGTCGAAAGCTTGGTACGTTATAAATTCCTATTCCGGGTATGAAAATAAAGCCAAAGAACAACTGCTTGAAAGAATCAAGCTTGAAGGAAAAGAAGAACAATTTGGAAGAATTGAAATTCCAACTCATGAAATTGTTGAGCTTAAAGGTGGTAAAGAAAAGATTATAGAAAAGAAATTTTTCCCTGGATACATTCTCATTGAAATGGAAATGAATGACGACACATGGCATCTGGTAAAGGAGACTCCTAGAGTTTTGGGCTTTATAGGAGGTACTAAAAACAATCCCAAATCCATTTCAGATGCAGAGGCAGCAAAGATACTAAATCAAATGGAACATTGCATCGAAGAAACCTCGCAGGGAACAGTTTATGAACCTGGAGAAATGATAAGAGTTATAGATGGACCTTTTAATGATTTTAGTGGTGTAGTTGAAGAAGCAGATAACCAAAAAGGCAAAGTTAAAGTTGCTGTCATGATCTTTGGAAGATCAACTCCTGTAGAACTTGATTTTTCTCAAATTGAAAGAGGATAAAAATGGCTGAAAAGAAAATAATGACTTATATAAAACTTCAAGTTCCTGCAGGCGCTGCATCTCCGAGCCCACCAGTTGGTCCTGCTTTGGGACAACATGGAGTAAATTTGATGGATTTTTGCAATGCATTTAATTCTAAAACGAATGAGTTGGAAAAAAACCTTCCTGTTCCTGTAGTAATAACAGTTTATGAAGACCGTAGTTTTGATTTTATAGTTAAAACTACTCCGGCAAGCGTTCTTTTAAAAAAAGCTGCAGGTCTCAGTAAAGGTAGTGCGACTCCTAATTCAGAAAAAGTAGGCAAGGTATCCCGAAAGCAATTAGAAGAAATTGCCGAGGCAAAAATGGCTGATTTAAATGCTACTGATATGGATCAAGCTGTCAAAATTATTGAAGGTAGCGCAAGAAGTATGGGAATAGAGGTAATCTAATGTCTCAAGATAGTAAAAAATATTTAATTGAAGAAGCTTTGAATGAGCTAAATTCTAATGCCTCTAAAAAGTTTATTGAATCTTTAGATGTTTCAATTAATTTAGGTATTGACGCATCAAAATCAGATCAAAATGTAAGAGGAGCATCAAACCTTCCACACGGCAATGGAAAAACTTTTAAGGTTGCTGTATTTGCAGAAGGAGAGGAGGCAACACAAGCCAAAGATGCTGGTGCAGATAAAGTTGGGATGGAAGACTTAGCAGATGAAATAAAGTCAGGAAATATGGACTTTGATGTTGTCATTGCGACTCCAGATACCATGAGGGTGGTTTCTCCTTTAGGCCAAATTCTTGGTCCAAAGGGACTCATGCCAAATCCAAAATCTGAAACTGTTACTAAGGATATATCAAATACTGTTAAGAACGCAAAATCGGGACAAATTAGGTACAAATCTGATAAACAAGGTATAATTCACGCCCGTATTGGACAGATAGGATATACAGAAGAACAATTGAAAGATAATTTAGAAGCTTTTTTGACAGACGTTAAAAAGGCAAAACCCCCTTCTGCAAAAGGAATTTATATCTCAAAAGTTACCCTTTCTTCTACCATGGGCAAAGGATTTGAAATTGATACTACAAAACTTAATTTTTAGCTGGTAAATGAGTTTGTTCAAAAAAATAAGAATTTTAAGCTGTTGTAACTTCGTTACAACCGTCTTAGACCGTAGGCGTTTAATTTTATTAAACTTAATATTTCCTACGCAGATAGTTCAAAAAGACTTTTCTTTTTGTACTAAAGGTTCCTCTTTTGGAAAATTGTTCAAAGGAGGGTTTTAATAATGTCACGCTTAGATGCAAAGAAAGTTTTAGTTGAGGATTTGAATAAGATTGCTCAAGAAGCATTTTCTGTGATTGCTGTTGATTATCGAGGAACAAATGTTCCGGGCTTAACTCAACTAAGAAAGGAAGCTAAATCACAGTCTGTTCAACTTAAAGTTATAAAAAATACTTTGGCAAAAAGAGCATTAGAGAATACTAAGTTTGATTCTCTAAATGAAATTCTCACTGGCCCAACTCTTTTGGCTTTTTCAATGAACGATTTTCAAAGTGCTGCAAAACTTGTAAAAGATTTTGCGGCAAAGGAAGAGTCATTTGAAGTCAAAGGACTTTCCATAGGAGAAGGTTTTCTTGAGCCCAATGAACTCAAGGCTCTAGCTTCACTTCCCTCAAAAGAAGAAGCTATTTCTATGCTACTAGGATTGTTGCAGGCTCCACTTACCAAGCTAGCCGGAACTTTAAATGAAGTTCCTTCTCAGTTTGTTAGGACTTTAAATGCTGTGAGCCGGTCAAAATCTTGATGATCTAAGTAAAACGGAGATAAATAATGGCGATTACTAAAGAAGAAATACTTGATGCAATTTCAGAAATGAGTGTTATGGATGTTGTTGATTTGGTAAAACTTATGGAAGAAAAATTCGGAGTCACTGCCGCAGCTCCAGTAGCTGCAGCTGCAGCTCCCGCTGCAGGAGGCGAGGCCGCTGCTGCTGAGGAGCAAAGTGAATTTGAAATCTTCTTATCTGATGTCGGAGAAAAGAAAATTGATGTCATCAAAGCTGTAAGAGCAATCACAGGCTTAGGTTTGAAAGAAGCTAAAGCTATTGTTGATGGAGCTCCATCATCTGTCAAAGAAGGTGCCAACAAAGATGAAGCTGATCAAGCTAAGTCTCAACTTGAAGAAGCTGGCGCAACAGTAGAACTAAAATAACATCATTAACAATATTTAATTTATATGGCTAGTACATACTCATTCGCAGAAAAAAAGAGAATAAGAAAAAGTTTCGAGAAAATATCAAGTGCAATGTCTTTGCCAGATATTCTTGAGATTCAAACCAACTCTTATGACTATTTTTTACAAAACATTCCAGACTCTACTAAAAGGAAAAATCAAGGATTAGAAAGTGTTTTTCAGTCTATTTTCCCAATAAACAGCGTTTCAGGTAATGCAAGAATAGAGTATCTAGGTTATAGGTTACAGGAACCTGAATTTGATGTTAGAGAATGCCTTCCTAGAGGTAAATCTTATGAGGCTCCTCTTATCATTAGATGTAGGATTATTTTTATCGATAAGGCTACGGGAGAAGAGAATCTTAAGAGCGCCCGCGAAGAAGATGTTTATATGGGAACTATTCCATTGATGACGGAACATGGCACTTTTGTAATTAATGGTACTGAGAGAGTAGTAGTCTCTCAACTTCATAGATCTCCTGGGCTGATATTTGATCATGACAGAGGAAAAACTCACTCTTCAGGAAAACTTTTATACTCTTCAAGAGTTATTCCCTATAGAGGTTCTTGGTTAGATTTTGAGTTTGATCACAAAGATTTAGTCTACATTCGTATCGATAGGAGAAGAAAGCTCTATGCAACTATCTTGTTAAGAGCGATAGGTTTAACTTCTCAAGAAATTCTAGAAAAATTTTACGAGAAAGAAACTTACTTAATTGGCCCTAATAATTACTCCTTAAAAGTTATTCCCAGAAGGATGGTTGGAAAGATAGCTCCATCAGATATCAAGGGCAATCAGGGTGTAATTATTGAAGCAGGTAAAAGGATAACTGCTAGACACATAAGGTTAATTGAATCTAGCAAGATAAAAACTCTGGATGTTCCGAAAGAAAGTCTTTTCAACCAAATTATCGCAGAAGATATCATCGATCCAGCTACTCGAGAAATTGCAATTGCATGCAATACCTTAATTGATGAAGAAGTACTGAGTAAACTAAGCGAACTTAAATCAAAAGAGGTAAATGTTCTTTATATTAACGAACTTGAATCTGGGCCTTACATATCTGATACCTTAAGATCAGATACTACTTCAAACTCTTTAGAGGCTTTAGCAGAAATCTATAGGATGATGCGACCTGGCGAGCCTCCAACTAAAGAAGCTGCGACCCTTTTATTTGAGAATCTTTTTTTTAATGCAGATAAGTATGATCTTTCTGATGTAGGAAGAATGAAATTCAACAAAAGGCTTGGAAGAGAAGAGTTAATTGGCAGGGGAACTTTAGATAACGATGATATTTTAGACGTTATAAAAACTCTCGTAGATATTCGAAATGGAAAACAAAACTGCGATGATATAGATCATTTAGGAAACAGGAGAATTAGGTCTGTAGGAGAAATGGTTGCGAACCAAGTAAGAGTTGGTTTACTGAGAGTAGAAAGAGCTGTCAGAGAAAGACTGAATATAGCCGAAGCTGAAGAACTTGGTCCTGCCGATTTAATTAATGCAAAGCCAATAACTGCTGCGATTAATGAATTTTTTGGCTCAAGTCAACTTTCACAGTTTATGGATCAGGCTAACCCTCTATCGGAAGTAACACATAAAAGACGTGTATCAGCTTTGGGTCCTGGAGGCCTCACTAGAGAAAGAGCAGGTTTTGAAGTTAGAGATGTTCATCCTTCCCACTACGGTAGGGTTTGCCCAATAGAAACTCCCGAAGGTCCGAATATCGGATTAATAAACTCATTGTCTGTTTACGCAAAAGTGAATGATTTTGGCTTTATCGAAACGCCTTATCGAAAAGTTGAAAATGGCAAGGTAACAAATGATATCCAATATGTATCAGCTATTGAAGAAGGTGAGTTTGTTATAGCTCAAGCATCAGTAAAGCTTGATAAAAATAATAAGTTTGTAGAAGAACTTGTTCCTGTTAGATATAGAAATGAATTTGAAATGATGTCTGTAGAAAAAGTAGATTTAATGGACGTTTCCCCTCAACAAGTAGTATCTATTGCTGCTGCATTGATACCATTTTTAGAACATGATGATGCTAATAGAGCTTTGATGGGATCAAACATGCAGAAACAAGCTGTACCAACCCTTTCTACAGAAGCTCCCTTAGTTGGAACAGGTATGGAAAGACTTGTAGCTCAATATTCTGGAGATTGCATTATTGCTAAGAGTTCAGGAATAGTTGAAAAGGTTGATTCTGGAAAAATTGTTGTAAGAAAAAATTTAAAAGAGATAAGCGCTACAGACTCTGCGGTCGATATTTACAATTTAATTAAATATACCAGATCGAATCAAAATACATGTATCAATCAAAGACCTATAGTAAGTGAAGGGGATAAAATTTCAGCTGGTGATATATTAGCAGACGGTTCTTCAATAGATTTAGGTGAACTAGCTCTTGGCCAAAACATTAAAGTTGCTTTTATGGCATGGCATGGTTATAACTTTGAAGACTCTATTCTTATTTCCGATAAATTAGTCCGCGAGGATAAACTTACAAGTGTTCACATTATTGAAGAAACTTGTACAGCGAGAGACACTAAACTCGGCCCTGATGAAATAACGGCCGATATACCAAATGTTGGAGAATCAGCGTTATCAAAGCTTGATGAATGCGGAATAGTTCATATTGGAGCTGAAGTTAATGCGGGCGACATCCTTGTAGGAAAAGTTACTCCAAAAGGAGAAACACAACTTTCACCGGAAGAAAAACTTTTAAGAGCTATTTTTGGAGAAAAAGCTTCAGATGTAAAAGACACCTCTTTACGAGTAAAAGCTGGTCAAGATGGAACTGTCATTGACGTCCAAGTTTTTACTAGAGAAGGCTTAGAGAAGAATTCTAGAGCAGAAGTTATTGAATCTGTGTCATTAGCAGAGATTCAAAAGGATATTGATCAAGAGCTAAGTATAGTCTCTGATGCAACTATTAATTCTCTTCTACCTTCACTTGAAGGCAAAAAAGTAATTAGTGGAAGAGGTATTAACAAGGGAGAAGCTTTGAGTAAGGACTTTTTGAAAAGCCTGCCTGCCTCAGAGTGGTTCAAGTTAAGGATGCAAGATGAAAAACTTAATGATCTCATTAAGGAATCAAAAGATAATCTTAAAAAGTATGAAGACATGCTCAAAGAAAGATTTGAAGCCAAAAAACGAAAAATTGTTTCAGGTGACGATTTACCTCCCGGAGTTCAGCAGGTTGTTAAAGTTTATCTTGCCGTAAAGAGAAAAATCCAGCCTGGAGATAAGCTTGCTGGTCGACATGGTAATAAAGGAGTTATATCAGTAATAATGCCCGTGGAGGATATGCCTTTTGACGAAAATGGAGAACCAGTTGATGTCGTGCTTAATCCTCTAGGAGTTCCATCCAGAATGAACGTTGGCCAACTTCTAGAAGTTCACCTAGGCTGGGCATCAAAAGAATTAGGAAAAAAAATAGGAGAATTAGTAGAGAAGTCTAAAAATCTATCCGAAGTAAAACCTTTTGTCGAAAAAATTTATTCTTCTACAGGTAAAAAAGAAGTGCTTGAAAAGCTTTCAGATAAGGAATTTAAGGAGTTATGTGAAAACTTAAAATCAGGTGTTCCAATGGCCACACCCGTCTTTGATGGTGCGTCTGAAGAAGAAATAAAGAAAATGCTTGAATTAGCTGAATTACCCTTATCTGGTCAAGCTCAGCTATATGATGGAAGATCAGGAGAAGCTTTTGATAGATTGGTAACGATAGGCTACATGTATATTTTAAAATTAAATCATCTTATTGAAGACAAAATGCATGCGAGATCAACAGGCTCTTATAGTTTAGTTACTCAACAACCACTAGGTGGTAAAGCCCAATTCGGAGGTCAAAGACTTGGTGAAATGGAAGTTTGGGCTTTAGAAGCCTATGGAGCTGCAAATACATTACAAGAAATGTTGACGGTTAAATCAGATGATGTTCCTGGAAGAACAAAGGTTTATAAGAATATCGTCGATGGAAATTATGAGATGGAAGCTGGTATCCCTGAGTCCTATAACGTATTAACAAAAGAAGTTAGATCATTGGGAATTGATATTGACTTTGATGAGGTAGATTAAATTTATGAAAGATTTGTTAAAACTTTTTAAACAAGAAGAAGAAAATAATTTCAATGCAATTAAAGCTGGCCTTGCTTCTAGTCAGCAAATTAAATCGTGGTCTTTCGGAGAGGTTAAAAAACCTGAAACTATCAATTATAGGACCTTTAAACCAGAAAGAGACGGACTATTTTGCGCAAAAATCTTCGGTCCAGTAAAAGATTATGAATGTATATGTGGTAAATACAAAAGGATGAAACATAGAGGGGTCGTCTGTGAAAAATGTGGAGTTGAAGTAACGCTAGCGAAAGTAAGAAGAGAAAGAATGGGTCATATTGAACTTGCGGCACCAGTTGCTCATATTTGGTTTTTAAAATCACTTCCCTCCAGAATTTCTTTGCTTCTTGACAAGACATTGAGAGAAGTTGAAAGAATTCTATATTTCGAGTCTTTTGTTGTTACAGATCCTGGTATGACCGATCTAGAAAAAGGACAAATTTTGGATGAAGAAGAATATTTTGAAAAATTAGAAGAGTTTGGTGAAGAGTTCTCAGCTGGCATGGGAGCAGAGTCAGTAAAAATACTTCTTTCAGAAATGAATTTGGACAACGAAATTTCAGAGGTGCAAGAGCAAATTGACTCAACTAATAGTGATGCAAAGAAAAAGAAACTTTCGAAAAGATTAAAGATTCTTAAAGCTTTTACCTCTTCAAACAATAAACCAGAATGGATGATCCTGGATGTTCTCCCTGTTTTGCCTCCAGATCTGAGACCTCTAGTCCCTTTAGAAGGAGGGAGATTTGCAACTTCTGATCTCAATGACCTCTACAGGAGAGTAATTAATCGAAACAATAGACTTAAAAGATTGATAGAGCTAAATGCCCCAGAAATTATTGTGCGAAATGAAAAAAGAATGCTTCAAGAATCAGTGGATGCTTTGCTTGATAATGGAAGAAGAGGCAGAGCTATAACAGGTTCAAATAAAAGACCATTAAAGTCTCTAGCAGATATGATTAAAGGAAAACAAGGAAGGTTCAGACAGAATCTTCTTGGTAAAAGAGTAGACTATTCTGGAAGATCGGTAATTGTTGTAGGGCCAACTTTGAAACTTCACCAATGTGGATTACCTAAAAAAATGGCCTTAGAGCTTTTTAAACCATTTGTCTTTGGAAAACTTCAACAACTTGAATTAGCTACTACAATAAAAGGAGCTAAGAGAATGGTTGAAAGAGAAGAGCCTGTAGTGTGGGATATTTTAGCTGATGTAATTAGGGAACATCCAATTTTGTTGAATAGAGCACCAACGCTCCATAGATTGGGAATACAGGCTTTCGAGCCAACACTTATTGAAGGAAAAGCTATACAACTTCATCCTCTAGTTTGTAAGGCTTACAACGCAGATTTTGATGGAGATCAAATGGCTGTTCATGTGCCACTTACTTTAGGAGCGCAGTTAGAGTGTAGAGCCTTAATGATGGCCAGTAATAATATTCTTTCCCCATCTAATGGAAAACCAATCATAGACCCTTCTCAAGATGTTGTACTTGGAATTTATTACATGACTAGAGAAAAGATTGCAGCGAAAGGTGAAGGCTCCATTTTTGCAGACATAAACGAAGTCCATAGAGCTTACGACAGTGGAAATGTGGACCTTCAAGCAAAAGTAAAGGTTAGATTGGAAAATAAAGATTCAGAATTATCGCTGGTAGATACTACCGTTGGAAGGGCAATCCTCTCAGGAATTTTGCCTAAAGAGCTTGAATTTGAACTTATAAATAAGCCCTTAGATAGTAAGGCAATTTCATCTCTTATCAATATGTCATACAGACACTGTGGTTTGAAAGAAACTGTGATATTTGCTGACAAGTTAATGTATCTTGGATACGAATATTCTACTAAATCAGGATCATCTATATGTGTTGATGATTGTCAAATTCCTACAGACAAGGAAGAAATAATCTCAAGTGCTGAGTCAGAAGTAAAAGAAATCGAATCTCAATATTCATCTGGATTAGTAACCCAAGGTGAGAAATATAATAAAGTAATTGATATTTGGTCCAGGGCAAATGAAAAAGTTGCTGGTTCCTTAATGGAGACAATTTCAACAGAAAAAGTTAGAGATAGCGAAGGAAATTCTGTCGATCAGAAATCTTTCAATTCTGTATTCATGTATCTAGATTCTGGAGCAAGGAGTTCACCTGCTCAAGTCAGACAGCTAGCAGGAATGAGGGGACTCATGGCAAAACCAGACGGATCTATTATTGAAACGCCAATTACAGCAAACTTTAGAGAAGGTTTAACAGTTCTTCAGTATTTCACTTCTACCCATGGAGCTAGAAAGGGTTTAGCTGATACAGCTCTAAAGACTGCAAACTCAGGTTACCTAACACGAAGATTGGTAGACGTGGCTCAAGATTTAGTAATTAGAGAGGAAGACTGTGAAACAAAAGATGGTATCGAATTAAGATCTATTATCGAAGGTGGCGAAGTTGTTCAGCATCTAAAAGACAGAATTTTAGGAAGAGTTTTATCAGAACCATTATCTTCGAAGGATGGATCATTCAAAATTCCGAAGGGTACTCTCATTGATGAAGCTCTAGCCGAGCAAATTGAACAAAACAATATTGACATTGCAAAAGTAAGATCTCCTATAACTTGTGAGACAAGCTTCGGGATTTGTTCAAAATGTTACGGAAGAGATTTAGGAAGAGGAAATCTTGTAGATCCAGGTGAAGCTGTAGGAATTGTTGCAGCACAGTCAATTGGTGAACCAGGAACACAACTTACGATGAGAACTTTTCACATTGGAGGAGCTGCTTCCAGATCTTCAGAAGAAGATAGAATTCAAGCCAAATATGACGGAACTGTTAAATTCAGAAATTTGAATTCACTTCAAAATAAATCAAAAAAACAGGTTTGTATCTCAAGGTCAGCGGAATTAGTTCTTTTTGACGAAAACGAATCGGAAAAAGAAAGATATAAAATTCCTTATGGAGCTGAAATTAATGTTAAAGAAGGCGCGGCAATAAAGTCCGGGGACCTATTAGCAACATGGGATCCTTTGAATCATCCGATAATTTCAGAAGTTAAAGGGAAAGTTAACCTTAAAGATATGGAAAATGGCATCACTATTCGAGAGGTTACTGACGAGTTGACAGGTTTATCAAGTGTAGAGATCCTTGATGCATCTGAAAGAACTTCTGCTGGAAAAGATATGAACCCTATGGTGGTGATAACTGATTCAAAAGGTAAAGAAGTTATGCTTCCTGGCGGGAAAAGACCTGCTGAATACAAACTTGAACAAAAATCACTTGTAAATGTGAGTGATGGACAATCTATTGACATAGGTGATGTACTCGCAAGGATTCCTAAAGAATCATCTAAAACAAAAGATATCACTGGAGGACTCCCTAGAGTTGCTGACTTATTCGAAGCTAGACAACCAAAAGAGGTTGCTATTCTAGCCGAAATTAGCGGCATAGTTTCTTGGGGAAAAGAGACTAAAGGAAAAAGAAGACTTGTTTTAACTGGAAAAGAGGGTAAAGAAGAAATTATTCGCGAAACCTTAATTCCTAAAACCAGAAGTATTAATGTTTTTGAAGGAGAATCAGTTAATAAAGGAGACGTAATAAGCGAAGGCTCCTTGAGTCCTCACGATATCCTTTCTCTGAAAGGAGTCGAAGAATTAACTGAGTATGTCGTTAATGAAATTCAAGATGTCTATAGATTACAAGGTGTTGAAATAAGTGACAAACACATTGAGTGTATTCTCAGACAAATGTTAAGAAAAGTTGAAATCACTGAATCTGGGGACACAGATTTGATAATTGGCGACCAATTAGAGCTCTCTGAAGTATTACAGCAAAATAAAAAAGCTTCTTCAGACGGTGGAATCCCAGCCAAATTTAATCGTCTTCTGTTAGGTATAACCAAAGCTTCTTTAGCCACTGAGTCTTTTGTCTCTGCAGCATCTTTTCAAGAAACTACAAGAGTTCTAACCGAGGCTTCTGTTACTGGAAAAATAGACAAGCTAAGAGGGCTTAAGGAAAACGTTGTTATAGGAAGACTAATTCCGGCTGGTACTGGTTATGGAGCGTCTCAAGGACAAACAGATTTAGTATCAGATATCGAATCCGAGTTAAGTGAAGTAATTGCTGATACCGAAGCAGGATCAAGTGAAACTGCAAGCGAAGAATAGTTTGACCAAATGAAAATCTCTCATTAAAATCGCGCACTTAAATTATGGCAAGAGTAAATCAATTATTAAGAAAACCTAGAAAGGTAAAGAAATCTAAGAGTGATGTTCCCGCATTAGTTGGCTCTCCTCAAAAAAGAGGAGTTTGCACAAGGGTTTACACTACAACTCCAAAGAAACCTAATTCAGCATTAAGAAAAGTTTGCAAAGTTAGATTAACTTCAGGATATGAGGTCATTTCATATATAGGTGGAGAAGGTCATAATCTTCAAGAACATTCGGTCGTCTTAATCAGGGGCGGAAGAGTTAAAGACCTTCCTGGAGTTAGATATCACACTGTAAGAGGTACTCTTGATACCACAGGAGTTGAAGACAGAAAACAACGTAGATCAAAATATGGATCAAAGAGGCCCAAGTAATGCCTAGAAAAGGACCAGTCCCGAAAAGAGATGTTATCCCCGATCCAAAATATGGGAATGTAAAACTTGCTAAGTTTGTAAATAACTTAATGCAAAGAGGAAAAAAGAGTACGGCTGAAAAAATTATCTACTCGGCTTTAGATCAAGTATCTTCAAAATCAAAAAGAGACCCACTTGAAGTTTTTGAAGAAGCATTAGATCAAGTTGGTCCCCAGGTTGAAGTTAAATCCAGAAGGGTTGGCGGTGCAACCTATCAGGTCCCTTTAGAAGTAAAAACTTCAAGACGTCTTGCTTTAGCTATGAGATGGATTGTCTCAAGTGCTAAGAAAAGATCTGAAAAAAATATGTCTACAAAATTGGCTGGAGAATTGATTGATGCTGCTGATGGAAGAGGAGAGGCAGTAAAAAAACGTCAAGATACTCATAAAATGGCCGAAGCAAACAAAGCTTTCTCTCACTTTAGATTTTAATAAATGTCTACAAGAAAAGTTCCTTTAAACTTATATAGAAATATTGGCATTTGCGCACACGTAGATGCTGGTAAGACTACAACAACTGAAAGAGTGCTTTTCTATACTGGAATATCTCACAAAATAGGTGAGGTTCATGACGGCGCTGCCACAATGGATTGGATGGAACAAGAACAAGAGAGAGGCATTACCATTACTTCAGCTGCTACGACTTGTTTTTGGAAAGGCATGAGGAGTCAATTTAATGAACATAGAATTAATATAATCGATACCCCTGGACACGTTGATTTTACGATTGAAGTAGAAAGATCGTTAAGAGTTTTGGATGGTGCGGTAGTTGTTTTTTGCGGAAGCTCTGGCGTAGAACCTCAATCAGAAACTGTTTGGAGGCAAGCAAACAGATACAAAGTTCCTAGAATAGCTTTTGTAAATAAAATGGATAGAGCTGGAGCTGACTTTTTAAGAGTTGTTGGCCAAATCAAAGATAGGTTAGGCGCTACTCCTGTTCCGATACAACTTCCTATAGGTGCAGAAGATGATTTCAAAGGAATCATCGATTTGATGAGAATGAAAGCTCTCTACTGGGATGGAGATGATATGGGAACATCATATAGAGAAGAAGATATTCCTTCAGACCTTCTTGATCAGTCAAATGAATATAGAGAAGCGATGCTTGAGTCAGTTGCAGAAGCAAGTGAAGAATTAATGGAAAAATATCTTGAAAACGGTGACTTAACTCTTGAAGAAATAATTCAAGGTATCAGGATTAGAACTTTGAACAATGAAATTGTTCCTACTATATGTGGTTCTGCCTTTAAGAATAAAGGTGTTCAACCAATGTTGGATTGTGTAATTGATTTTCTTCCTTCGCCTGACGAAGTAGAAGCAATACAAGGTATTTTAGAAGATGAAGAAACAATAGACCAAAGATCATCCAGCGATGAAGAGCCTTTTTCTGCTTTGGCCTTTAAAATTGCGACAGACCCTTTTGTTGGAACTTTAACATTTGTTAGAGTTTATTCAGGTGTTTTAAATTCTGGAGACGCAGTTTATTCCCCTGCAAAAAGATCCAAAGAGAGAATCGGAAGAATGCTTCAGATGCATGCAAACAATAGAAGTGAAATATCAGAAGTAAGAGCAGGAGACATAGCAGCAGTTATTGGTTTAAAAGACGTAACAACAGGAGATACTTTATGCGATCTTAAAAAACCTATTATCCTGGAAAAAATGACTTTCCCTGAACCTGTTATTTCAGTTGCAGTTGAACCTAAAACAAAAACAGACCAAGAAAAAATGTCTACAGCCTTAGGAAGACTTGCCCAAGAAGATCCATCTTTCAGGGTCAATTCTGATGAAGAGTCGGGTCAGACAATTATTTCAGGTATGGGAGAACTTCATCTAGATGTACTTGTTGATAGAATGAAGAGGGAATTTGACGTTGAAGCTAACATCGGCAAACCCCAAGTAGCATACCGAGAGACAATAAAGAAAGACGTTGAATCTGAAGGAAAATTTGTCAGACAATCTGGAGGAAAGGGTCAATACGGTCATGTTTGGTTAAAAATAGAGCCTTTAGCAGAAGCTGAAAAAGAAGATGAAAATGAAGTATTTCAGTTTGTGAATAAAATTGTTGGAGGAACCATTCCAAGAGAATTCATTCCAGCCGTCGAAAAAGGCGCCTTCGAACAAATGCA
>Ga0160422_10001615_pt1 | contig 14083 bp, 14 predicted proteins | sample Fk160mmetaG_FD_108192 | JGI IMG/M metagenome (GOLD analysis project Ga0160422, IMG submission 108192) | Marine microbial communities from the Central Pacific Ocean - Fk160115 60m metaG | ecosystem: Environmental > Aquatic > Marine > Oceanic > Photic zone | place: The Central Pacific Ocean...
ATAATGGTTGTTAGTGGTTCAACAAACTTATCAAGAAATAAGAATGAATTTATCAACTATACTGTTCGAGAAAGCTCTGAAAGTAAAGTTAAACGAATTAAGCAAAATGGTCAAATTCAAATTTATCAATCTTCTTATAGGGGTAGCTATTCGACGATAATAAGAGATTGCATCAGGAACGCAGCTCTGGGAAGAAGAGTATTATTAGTTCAATTATTGAAAGGCGGAGTTAAACAAGGCGTTTCAAACCCAGTCAGCTTATGCGATAATCTTTTATGGTTCAGATCATCAGATTCATATGATCAATATGATTCTCAAAGTATATCGAGTGACGATAAAATAAAAAGTTCAATTAAAAATTCAACAATTCAATTATGGGAATTTTGTAAAAAACAATTATTATCAGGAGAACAAGATCAAGTAATTTTGGATGAGATTTTCCGCGCTGTGGAGTTGGGAATGATTCAAGAAGATGATTTAATTTCAGCACTTGAAGACAGATTTATATCTGGAGATGTAATCCTTACAGGAACGAACATTCCAAAAAAATTCTTATTAATGGCTGATCAAGTTACTGAACTTCGCTCGTAAAAATTATGCTAAAAAATGACATTTGGATTACAGAACAAGCTTCAAAGGGAATGCTTAATCCTTTTCAATCAAAATTAATTAGACATTTAGACCCTAAACAAAAAAAGAAAGCCGTTCTTAGTTATGGTTGTTCTTCATATGGATATGATCTAAGACTATCATCTAACGAATTTCTCATTTTTAGGCATATTCCTGGCACGGTAATGAATCCTAAAAATTTCAATCCTAAAAATTTAGAAAGAACAAGTCTCCATAATGATAAGGACGGAGATTATTTTATTCTGCCGGCTCACTCCTATGGCTTAGGTGTAGCTTTAGAAAAAATGCGAGTACCAGAAAATATTACGGTCATCTGCTTGGGTAAAAGCACTTATGCACGTTTAGGAATTATCGTTAATACTACCCCAGCAGAGGCTGGCTGGGAAGGTCATCTCACTCTTGAATTTAGTAATAGTTCAGGTGCTGATTGTAGAATTTATGCCAATGAAGGTATTTGTCAAATACTGTTTTTTGAAGGAGATCCGTGTGAAACCACTTATAACGATAGAAAAGGAAAATACCAAAATCAACCTGAGGAAGTTACACTAGCAAAAATCTAATATGCAAAATGTTCAACTACTATCAGTAACGCCAGAGGCTGAAAAGACTATGGCATATATCGCTAGAGTAAGTAATCCCAAAAACCAAGATAATCAAGACTTCTCAAGATTATTGAGTTACTGTATTAAAAATGAACATTGGAGTGTATTTGAACAGTCTTTTATGACTCTGCAAATAGAAACTAACAGAGGTATCGCCGCCCAAATATTAAGACATAGATCATTCACATTTCAAGAATTTTCTCAAAGATATGCTGATAGCTCACAATTAGGCAACATTCCAATCCCAGAACTTAGAAGACAAGATGTTAAAAATAGACAGAATTCTATTTCAGACTTGCCTGAAGATCTTAAAAATTTATATATTAATAAAATTAAAGAAAATTTTCAAAAAACCTCCGATTTATATGAAGAAATGCTGAGTGCAGGAATAGCAAAGGAATGTGCAAGATTTATTTTGCCACTCGCTACTCCTACGAGAATATATATGACAGGATCATGCCGGTCATGGATCCACTACATAAAATTAAGATCAGCTAATGGTACACAAGAAGAACATAAGCAAATTGCTTTAAATTGCAGACAAATTTTTAAAGAAAATTTCCCAGTAGTTTCTAAAGCATTAAATTGGTAGCCTTATTTAATAATTATGTAATAATTGAACTTCTATATATAGGAAAGAAAGTTATCAAATTTTAATTATCTGTATCTATACTTTTTCAAGTAAATATTTTAAAGAATCTTTTAGAGTATTTTCTTCCTGAAGACCAGTAAAAGTTGCTTGTAAATTTGATTTAGAATCAATGATATTAATTTGAGGTATTCCATTCACATTGAATTGCTTTATAAATTTATTCGATTTAGGATTATCAACGTTCAAGAAAACAAAATTTATTTTATTGTCAAAATCTTTTTTCAATTCTGTTACTTCTGGAGCCATCTCCTTACATATTTCACACCATTCAGCATAAAATTCTAAATATGTTGGTTTGCCATTTGTTAATGCTAAATATGGGTCCATCGATAAATTACCAAGATTCCTCAATTGTAAAGTAGATTTAAAAATACTATTTTTGAAGAATAATATACAAGCCATTATAAAAACAGCTAATAAGGCTAAGATTATTTTTTGAAACTTATTTGAGAAGTTATAATTTTTGGATTCCATCATTTTAGGTTTTAAGTATTGAAATTTCTAATTAAATAAATTGATAAAAGGATACTATACTGATACTATAAATAAAATCAATTTATCAAGGATTTTAGCCATAAAATTAATTTAAATATGCAATTAATCTTTGGAACTGATGGGATTAGAGGTGTATTTAATAAAGAAATTACATACGATCTTGCACAAAAAATAGGATATGCTTTTGGAATAATTAATAATGATACACAAAAAGTATTAATTGGTAGAGATACAAGAGTTAGTGGAAATTTATTACTAGAAGCTTTATCGAATGGTTTAAATCAGTCTGGGAAAGAAGTAATTGATATAGGTATTTGCCCAACCCCAGCAATACCATTTCTAATTAAGCAATTTAAAATATATTCAGGCATTATGATATCAGCAAGTCATAATCCACCTGAATATAATGGGATAAAAATCTTTGATCATTTTGGTCATAAATTAAACAAAAAAAAAGAAATAGAAATCGAAAGTTATTTAAACGAGATCAAATCAAATTTAATTATCAAAAAACAAAGCAAAATTATTCAAAAATTTCATCTTTTAGAGATATATCAAAGAAGTCTTATTGAATCTATTGGAAATAATAATCTTGATGGTATGAAAATCATATTAGATACATGTCATGGATCTGCATCAGCTTTTGCAGAAAATATATTTAAACAATTAGGAGCAAGTGTTCATGTTATTAACGGTAATATTGATGGATCAAAAATAAATGTCAAATGTGGGTCAACTTGTCTTGATCCATTAAAAAAGGCGATAAATGAATTAAATGCTGAAATAGGTTTTAGCTTTGATGGAGATGCTGATAGAGTTATAGGAATTGATTCAGAAGAAAATATTCTTGATGGTGATCATATCTTATTTTTATGGGGGAGGGAACTCATGAGAGAAAAAATTTTATCGAGAAATTTATTAATTACAACAGTAATGTCAAATTTAGGATTTGAGAAAGAGTGGAATGAGATTGGTGGTATTTTAATTAGAACGCCTGTTGGAGATAAGTTCATACATGAAGAAATTAATAGGCAAAAGGCAGATTTAGGTGGTGAACAATCTGGACATATTCTCTCAAAAATAAATAATTACTCAGGAGATGGAGTTCTAACTGCTATTCAAATTGCCAATTTCTGTAGACAGAAAAATATGACTTTAAGAGATTTATTAAAAACTAGCTTTAAAAGTTTTCCACAGAAACTGACAAATATTCAATTACATTCAAATGATAAAATTTTTAAAGATTTAATAGAAGATAATATTAATAAATTTATAAAGGAAAAATTAGATTATGTATCAGAGCCTTGCAGAATTTATGCCAGAAATAGTGGTACAGAGCCAATTTTAAGAATTTTAGTAGAAGCAGAAAATAAAAATCTCGTTAATGATATTTCAGTTCAAATGAAAAAATTTGCTGAAAAAATAATTGAACGTAAATTTTAAGATTAAATTTTTTTATATAGTTTTTCAAAAACTTTTAATTTTTTTTTAATAACATAAGTTTCTCGATTAGTTTTTAAATTTATGGGATTATAAGAATTCAATATTTCACTATCTTTATAAAAATAAGTAATAAAATATTTAGAGTTTCTTATAGTCATATCCATATATTCAAAAAGCTCCTCTACATCACTTTTGATTGAAATAAATCCTCCAGTTGCCAAAAGTTGAGAAATTTTATAAATAAATTGAGGTTGTATTATTCTTCGCTTTTGATGTTTTTTCTTAAACCAAGGATCTGGGAAATTAAAAGAAACACTTGATACTATATCTGCTGGGAATTTACCAATACAATCTTGAATTAAATATTCAGCATTTCCAAATGCAAAGAATAAATTATCTATAGATTCATCTTGTAATTTTAATTTTGATTTATTAACCAATTTTTCTCTAATTTCAAGACCTATATAGTTCCAGTTCTGATTATGATTAGCTAACTTTATTAAAAAATTTCCGGAACCACAACCAACATCTAAATGCAGCGGTTTAGTATGGTCTTTAAAAATATCTTTTAAGGGTGGAATGGGTTCTATAATATTAAAAACATTACTAAATGGATTTACATGTTGTCGCATTTTTAATTCCCTAATTATATTTTCATAAAAAAATAAGAAGTAAATCTTCTAATTAGAGATTTAATTTTAATTTATAATCAACTATAAAAAATAAATATTTCAGTTATTGACAATTGAGGTTTAATATTTAAGTAGGTTAATAAGAAAAAATTTTGGATTCTGTTAATGAATTTTCTGTTTGGGTAACATTTCAACTGTCTTCAATTTTCATAGTAGGAGTTCCTCTCTCAATATTTATATGGGCAATCAAGAAAAGAAACAAAGCTATTAAAAAGTTACTAATAACATACTGGAAAGTCTCAATACTATTTTTAATTAGCCTTATATTGTTTATAGGGGATGTAGATTTTTCACTATTAATATTAATAATTTCTAGTTCTTTAATGACTATTTGTGTTTGGTGTTGGACTGATATAAATAGAGAATTAAAAGGATATACATTAATGAATGCACTTGTCACTACAACAAGAGTTTGGAGATGGGCATTAACTTACATATCTATAAGTTTTTTAGTAAATATTTCTCAAGATTACTCCTGTCTTAATTCAATGAATAGTTCTGAATGTTTAAAGTGGTCTGAACCATCAAAAAATTTATCTCAAATAATAAATTATTTATTTAATTTTTTATTTGGAGCAAATTTCACAGAACCAATTGCAAAATTCATAGGTTTATTCGCATTACTAATTTATTCGCTAGGACTACTTCAATGGTTCATAATTAAGTTACCAAAATCTGGTAGGAATTCAGGCTTTTCAAACGATGAGGAATAATAGGCAAACTAGAGATGATGTTAACGTAGATATTTCTGAAATAATATTCAGAAATAAATAATTTTGGAGATTGAAAAGATTTTGTAATTAAAAAAGTGTTTACTGTCCAACAAGGCATGTCTTTAATCGATCCAAATATTCAAAATGATGAAATCAATGAATTATTTCAACTAAATAAAAACTTTTTTTAAGAGACTTATATTCAAAAAGTTTCATATATTCTTAAATGAATTTGAGAAAATTTAATTATTCTTAAATCAAAATAATCAGTATTAGAAAGTTTGTTATTTGATTATTTCCCAACATCTTTTGCATAAATTTGTATTTTCTTTTCCTTTCAATGTAAATTCTTGAAAATGCCAACATCTATCACACTTTATCCCTTTTGCTTTTTTTATTTGAATAGTGCCGAAATCACTATCTACAGTTAGTAAACTTTCCTCACTTGGATTTTCAATTAGCGAGAAATCAGAAACGATAAGCCAGTCACTATAACAATCTACTTCTGTATTACCAGATCTCTTTAGCCAAATAAGAGATTCTTTTAATTCGTTTTCATAAGGCAAAAACATAATTTCTGTTTCAAGAGCTGCACCAATCTGCTGTTGATTTCTACATCCCTCAATTACTTTATTAATTTCAACTCTTAATTTCCTTAAACTAAACATTTTCGATGCAATATCAAGGTTTTTCCAATCAGAGGGTATTGAAGGCCAACCCCTCTGAAAGACTGATTTTTCTTGAACTTTATAGGGCAAATTCTGCCAAATATCTTCTGCCATATGACATAGTACTGGAGAAATAAGGACTGCTAAATTTTCAATTATTTTTGACAAAACAAATTGACAAGACCTTCTTCTAAATTGATTTGGGGAACTTACATATAATCTATCTTTTGCTATATCTAAATAAAAATTTGACAAATCTACAACACAAAAACTTTGTAAAATTTGAAAAAACTTTGAAAATTCATATTTTTCATATGCAGATGTAATTTGATCTATAACTTCCGCTAAACGGTGTAACATCCATTTATCTAAAATAGGTAATTCTTGTATACTGATGCTTTGATGAGAAGGATCATAATCGTGCAAGTTGCCCAGTAAATATCTAGAAGTATTTCTTACCTTTCTATAAACATCAGATAATTGTTTTAATATATTAGATCCAATAGGTACATCAACTGAATAATCGACGGAACTTACCCATAGTCTCAAAACATCTACTCCATATGCCGGATTAATTTTTTGATTGGCTCCACCATTAATAACAATATTTGGATCTACAACATTTCCTAAAGATTTACTCATTTTTCTACCATTCTCATCTAAGGCAAATCCATGAGTAAGTACTGTTTTATATGGAGCTTTATTATTTACTGCCACTGAAGTTAATAATGATGACTGGAACCAACCTCTATGCTGATCAGAGCCTTCCAAATATAAATCTGCAGGATATTGCATACCCTCTCTTTGACTGCATACTGCAGCCCAACTAGAACCGGAATCAAACCAAACATCCATCGTATCTAAACCTTTTTTCCAGTTTTTTGAATCATTTAGATATTCAGGAGGCAATAATTTTTGTTCATCCCAACTCCACCATATATCTGCGCCATGTTTTTCAAAAAGATCTTGAATATGATTTAATGTCGCCTGATTAATGAGTATTTCATTGCTATTTTTTTTATAAAAAACTGGTATTGGGACACCCCACGATCTTTGTCTTGAGATACACCAATCACCTCTTCCTATAACCATAGATTTAATTCTCTTTTTTCCACTATTAGGCATCCAGTCTACCTTTTCGATAGATTCAAGAGCTGCGGATCTAAAACCATCTACAGAAGCAAACCATTGTTCAGTGGCTCTAAAAATCGTAGGTTTTTTTGTTCTCCAATCATAAGGATACCTATGTTTATAAACTTCCATTAACATAAGGATTTTTTGATCTTCTAAAAATTGAATAATTTGATCACTCGCATCTTTTAAGACATTGAGATCTTTAAAAATTCCTGCATCATTAGTTAAGTTTCCTTTTTCATCAACGATGCATGTTATTGGGAGTTTATATTTTAATCCTGTATTGAAATCGTCAATACCATGCCCGGGAGCAGTATGAACAATTCCAGTTCCAGATTCTGTGGTTATATAATCACCTCCCAAAACTACAGGACAAGATTTATCCTTAGTTGGATGATTATATTCAATACCCTCTAATTCAGAACCTTTTATATCAAATAATAAGTCAAACTTTTTATTTAATTTCTCTTGAACTATTTCTAATAAATCCTTAGCAAAAATAAAGATATTTTCATTATTATCAGAAACAACTACATAATTTACTTTGGGATTAACTGCAACAGCTTCATTAGCAGGCAAAGTCCAAGGTGTTGTTGTCCAAATTAAAATAAAATAGTTTCCAATATTTTCTCGAAAGTCTGTATAAAAATTATTTTTTTCAAGTTTTGATGCAATACATTCAGTAAATGATGTAATTCTGAAAGATACATAAACACTTTTTGAAGAATGTTCATCTGGATATTCCAGTTCCGCTTCAGCTAAAGCAGTTCTTGAGCTAGGACTCCAATGTACAGGCTTTAAGCCTCTAAATATATATCCTTTAAGAAACATTTTCCCAAATACTTCTATTTGAGCTGACTCATAACTTTTTTTCAAAGTAAGATATGGATTATCCCAGTCTCCCCATATGGCCCATCTTTTAAAGCCTTCCATTTGAGAAGAAATTTGTTTTTTTGCATATTCTGTAGCCTTTTTACGAAGTCCCAAAACATCTAAATTTCTTCTTTCTTCATTTCTTAATTTTTGAAGTACTTTTAATTCAATTGGTAAGCCATGACAATCCCATCCTGGTACAAAATTTACTCTATATCCATTTAGTATTTTGTATTTATTAATAAAATCTTTTAAAACTTTATTTAAGGCATGACCCATATGAAGAGGTCCGTTTGCATAAGGAGGTCCATCATGAAGAGTAAAGTTTTTCCCTTTATTCGATAGACCTAATTTCATATCAATTTTATTTTCTGCCCAAAACTTTTGGATTTCTGGTTCTCTTTTAACTGAGTTAGCCCTCATTGAAAAATCAGTCTTTAAAAGATTTAAAGAATCTTTATAAGAAAACTTTTGTGAATTATGATTTTTGCTCTCAAACATATTTATCTTGGAGAAGATTATTCTTAATCAATTTTGGGATTTTCTAAGTTATTTTTTTCATCATTTATTATATCTTTTTTAGGAAAATCTGCTGTTTGAATATTTCTTATATATTCTTTTGAAGATGCCTCTTGGCTACTTGAATTTTTAATATCATTATTTCTAACCCATTTTTTTTTGATTGAAGTATTTTTAAATAAATTCTTGAAAAATAAGTCTTTAAGATCAAGACTAACAATTTTATAAACTATTGAAAAATTTTTCTGCAATCCAGAAAAACTTTTAATGTCAAATTTTTCTTTGTCTAAGAGCTGATTCCACCTGTATAAAAAATTTTCACTAAAATAAAATACTATTAACGCAGAATTTAAAGTCAAAATTAGAAAGATTGGAAAATTAAATATATTTTTATAAATGATTAAAAATATTCCTAGAAGTATTGATAATCCCGATATAATGAGATCTCTAGGTCTTCCTAATTCCATAAATAGTAAAGCAGTGAAAAGTGAAATAAAACCTATAACTAAATAAAAGACCGCAATAAAAACTATTAAAAACATCAAAATAAATAATTTAGATTAAATTAGTAAAAAACTTTTATAAATTTGATTCACTATAAATTCCTTAGAAATTTGATGCGGTCGGGGAGACTTGAACTCCCACACCATAAGATACGAGTACCTAAAACTCGCGCGTCTACCAATTCCGCCACGACCGCTTAATTAAAATCTTAATTCAGTAGAGAGCATTTGAAACCTTTTTTTTATTTAGATATCCATTTTGATACATAAAAATATAAAATTCTATAAATCTAGCTTAGTTCCGAGAACAAATACTTTATTTAAAAAATCTTTCGACAGAAAAATACAAATTTAATAAAAATTTAGTTATATTATCAATAGATTTACTTGAACGATCACTAATTTAAGTATCCAAAATAAGAAGGTAAAAAAGCCATCTCCTAGTACTTTTAATTGGCAGAAGGAGATAAAAACTTATGTTGACCCTCCTAATTTCTGGAATCCTACATTAGGACTGTTTATTGGGGGTTATATACTAGCATTTATTAGCATTTGGCAATGGTATAAAGGTGATTGGCCATTGCCCTTATTAGTTGCGACTGCATTTCTAGCGCTACATATCGAAGGTACTGTTATTCATGATGCATGTCATAAGGCCGCTCATCCGATACCTTGGATCAATCAATTAATGGGGCATGGATCAGCAATCTTACTAGGTTTTAGTTTTCCTGTTTTTACAAGGGTGCACTTACAACACCACATTCATGTTAATGATCCTAAAAACGATCCTGATCACATTGTCAGCACATTTGGTCCGATTTGGTTAATTGCACCAAGATTTTTTTATCATGAAATATTCTTCTTTCAAAGAAAATTATGGAGAAAATATGAATTACTGCAATGGGGAATCGAAAGATCTATTTTTATAACATTAATACTTGCCGGTATAAAATTCGATTTTATGAATCTTATTTATAATTTATGGTTTGGCCCTGCCTTAATGGTTGGTGTCACATTAGGAATATTTTTTGATTATTTGCCTCATCGACCATTTCGCTCTAGAAATAAATGGATCAACTCAAGAGTTTATCCCAGTAGATTTATGAATATATTAATAATGGGGCAAAACTACCATCTTATTCATCATTTGTGGCCATCTATACCTTGGTTTGAATACAAAATTGCATATGAAAAAACTAAACCTTTATTAGATTCAAAAGGTTCCCCTCAACGTGTTGGTATATTTGAATCAAAAGAAGATACTTATAATTTCCTTTACGATTTACTTTTAGGAGTTAGAAGTCATACAAAAAGAAGAGGACGTTTGCGTAAACTTATCAATCTACTACCTTTAAGAAGTTTAAAAAAATCCCTCCTTAAATTAATAAATAAAACTTATATTGGAAAAGATTAAATTTAATCCTTAATTATTTTAGGTACTTTAAAAAAATCATCTTCTCTTGATGGAGCTAGATTTAATATATCATCTCTATTTTCACATGGTTCTTTTGCATCAATTCTAAAATTATTAATAACTTCTATTGCTCTTGTTGTGCAAGGAATATTTTGTGTATCTATTTTTTCTAATTGATTTATATAGTCAAGAATCTTTTCTATCTGAGTTGCATGATTATCGATTTGTTCATCATTTAATTTTAACTTTGCAAGTTTTGCTACTTTACTTACTTCCTCTCTCGAAATTCTACTCATTTTAAAGCAATTACATTAAACTAATTATTATATAATTTTAACCATAATAATTTTCTTGTATTGATTCATAAATAATTTCTCAAAAACATTTAATAAATTATTTCGTAACTCAAATTATTATATTATAGTTTGTTTTTAAAGTTAAATTAAACTTATTAACATCTTATATCCTTAAAAAAACTAGACTTTATATATTATCGCAGGTAAAAATATAGTTAGTTAATTTACTTACTGTAATTAAAAAAATACTTAATAAAGATTTTTTTTCTCGCCACTCTAGTATTGTTGCTCCCGAATTGATTGGATGTCTTATTGTTAGATTAAATAATGGGAATAAAATACAAGAAGGAATAATAGTGGAAGCAGAAGCTTATTCTCAAGAAGAAGAAGCTTGCCACGGTTTTAATAAAAGAACTAGAGCAAATGAAACACTTTTCGGTGAACCCGGATTATTTTACGTTTATAAATCATATGGCATTCATTATTGTTTAAATTTAGTAACTGACAAAAATAATTTTGCTAGCGGGGTATTAATTAGATCAGTTTTTGTTTCTCAAGAGGAAGAAAGAGTCGCTTCAGGTCCAGGTTTGTTAACAAAGAAATTTGAAATTGACTCGAAATTAAATTCATTAAAAAGTTACAGTAATAATTTCCTTAAAATTTATAATCGTAATGTACATATCAATAATGATGAGTTGGTGCAAACAACTAGAATTGGCATCTCAAAGGCAATGGATTTAAAATGGAGATGGTACTTAAAGAGAAGTAGAAGCGTGAGCAAAAGAATAAAAGGAGACAAAATTCCTAAATTGCAAAATAAATTTAAAAACATCAAACTCTAATACAGATGTATACTTGGACACACAAACATATTCTTACTCTTGCAAACTTTTCAAAAGAAGATTTTAAAATCGTAATAGATTTAGCCCATAAATTTAATTCAATTGGTAACACTGAAATCCAAAGTTTAGTGTCTTTAAAAGGATTTTTAATAACATCTTTATTTTTTGAACCAAGTACAAGAACTAAAAATAGTTTTGAGCTTGCAGCAAAAAGACTCTCAGCAGATTTTCTAAGTTTCCATCCCTCATCAAGTTCATTATCAAAAGGAGAAACATATCTAGATACTGCACGTACTTATTGTTCTATGGGATCGAATATTTTAATAATTAGACATTCATCAAATAATTCTCCATTTGAGATTTCAAAAAATTTAGATTCCTTTGGCTATAGGACATCTGTTTTAAATGCAGGGGATGGATTTAATAGCCATCCGAGTCAAGGATTACTAGATTTATATACATTAACTAAGTTTTTCTCACCAACTAATCTTGATCCAAATATTTTATGTAATAAAACAATTTTAATAATTGGAGATATTCTTCATTCTCGTGTGGCAAGATCAAATCTTTGGAGTTTAACCGCGTTTGGAGCAAATATTGTTTTATGTGGTCCAGAAACTTTGGTACCTGAAGAATTTTCTAATTTTTTGAGTTCTAACAATTCATCTGAAGAAGTAGCTCCAGTAAAAGATAGAGGGAAAATTAGTATTTCAAGATCACTTGAACAATCTATCAAAAATGCTGATGCAGTAATCACATTAAGATTACAAAAAGAACGGATGCAGACAAATTTATTAACTTATATTAAATCTTATAGTGATGATTATTGTTTAACTAAACAAAAACTTGATCTTTGTTCTAAGGAAATCCCTATCCTCCATCCAGGTCCTTTAAATCGTGATGTAGAAATCAGTAGTCAAATAGTTGATAGTTATGCTAATTGTCTTATAAACGATCAAGTTGCTAATGGAGTAACAGTAAGAATGGCCATGTTATATCTATTAAGTAAAGTGAATATTGAACCTAAAGTAATTTCAGACTTTCTGTGAAAAAGCCATAAAGCAAACCAATTCTCAGAAAATCTGATATTAAAAGAAAAAATTTTTTATTTTTATCTCTTAACAGAGCTCTTCTTATTCTTATTAGTGTTTCAATTATTAATACTGATATTAAAGCACCTACAGGATCCATCAAATTATAAACCGCACTTATCATTCCAAATGAACTTCCAAAAAAATATCCAACAAAAAACATAATAAGAAGAAAAGAATATCTCCTCCATGGATTTACAGCCCAATTACTGATGGTTTTTAAATTATCTACAATTATTATTTGAAATTTTGTTTTTTGAGGTCTTGTAACCATTATAAATTATAAAATCATATTAAATCGGAGGCTGGTTTAATTTTTTGATTACCCTCCAATAATTCAAGAAGGGCCTCCATTTGAGCGAGAATACCTCTTAATTCTCCTGGCTCGGGGAAGAAACCATCTTCTTGTATTCCCTGATGCATTTCTCTCAATTCTTGTCTTAGGTATCTAATGTGGCTTACAACCTGTTCTCGCTTTGTTTGAGACATTGTTTTAATAAATATTTAGATATATATTAAATACATTATTTTTGATCGCAGTTAATTTAATAATTTTTGAATAATTTGGGAGATAAAAGAATTTTATAAATTCAGAGTTTAAGTAATAAGTTAAAATAATAGTAAAACAAAAATTGAGGAAATCAAATAAAAAAAGAAAAGTAAAGATTTTATTATTAATAAGTGGAAGTATTGCTGCTGTAAGGATTCCTTTATTGGTTAGTAAATTAGTCAAAGAAAATTATATTGTTAAATGCGTAATCACGAAAAATGCTGAAAAGATTATACAACCTCTATCTATTTCAATATTAAGCAGAAATAAGTGTATTACTGATGATGATCAATGGAATTATAAAAAATCAAAACCTTTACATATTGCTCTCTGTGAATGGGCAGATATTCTTCTCATAGCACCATTAACTGCCACTACATTATCAAAGTGGGTGTATGGGAATGCAGAAGGGTTAGTTTCAAGCATATTAGTCGCAAATACAAAACCGATTATTGTTGCACCTGCAATGAATACCAATATGTGGCTAAATCCAGCTGTCATATCAAACTATAAAAAATTAAAAACATTCAAAAATACATTATCTATTGAACCATCAAAAGGGCTTTTAGCCTGTGATCAATTTGGGATAGGAAAAATTCCTACAAATGATTTAATATCATTAGCTATTAAATTTATATCCTCGCAAGTAGGTAGTGATTTCAATGATTTAAAGAATAAATCTTTTTTAGTAACTGGTGGTGCAACCACTGAAAAAATAGATTCCGCGAGAATGATTACGAATAATAGTTCTGGCGAGATGAGTCTACTTCTGGCTCAAGTAGCTAGGTTTAGAGGAGCAAAAGTAACTTACATACATGGTCCTTTGAAAATAAAAGCAGAAATAATTGATGGCATTGAATCTTATGAGGTTCAAAATGGATCAGAACTCAATAAGATAATTCAAAAAGAAATCCATAATTATGATTATTTTTTTATGAATGCTGCTGTAGCTGATATCAAAATTAA
>Ga0160422_10001616_pt1 | contig 14075 bp, 12 predicted proteins | sample Fk160mmetaG_FD_108192 | JGI IMG/M metagenome (GOLD analysis project Ga0160422, IMG submission 108192) | Marine microbial communities from the Central Pacific Ocean - Fk160115 60m metaG | ecosystem: Environmental > Aquatic > Marine > Oceanic > Photic zone | place: The Central Pacific Ocean...
TAAGAGATTAATCTGTGATCTATACCCGTTTAGCACTGGAAAAGTGTTTTTATTGGGCAAATGGTTAGAAGACCCTGAAATTATTGATCCTTATAAAAGAAGCCTAGAGATGTTTAGAGCCACGTATGAAAAGATTGACCAATCGTGCCGACAGTGGATACCTTATCTAAAAGGAGTAAATTAGATGAAAAAGACCCCAGAAAAGCAGCTGCCAACTTTTGAAGGAGAAGATGGAATAGATCTTTTAGCTTTATTTGGAGTTTTATGGGACAGAAAAATATTTATTCTATTGATTACAGGTTTTTTTGCTTTGATCGGTATTTTGTATGCTCTATTTGCAACACCAATTTATAAAGCAAGTGCAATGATTCAAGTTGAAGAGAATGCTTCAAGCATGCCCGGGTTTGATGATATGGCAGGTATATTTGAGGAGACTTCTAAATCAGTGACTGAGATTGAGATTCTTAAATCAAGACGAGTGATTGGCGAAGCCGTTGATTCGTTACAGTTAGATATCATAGCTGAGCCTAAATTATTTCCAATAATAGGTGATCGAGCATATAGATCTCATCAAGTGTCCTTAAATGGAGCTTTAGCATCTGTTAAATTTGGTGCGATTAAGTATGCATGGGGTGGAGAATTAATAGAAGTATTTCGGTTAGAGTTGCCTAAATATTTGATAGGCGAAGAACTTACGCTTAGGGTCGATGATGATCAGCAAATCACATTATTGCACAAGAAAAATATTTTACTTCAGGGTGCGGTTGGTGAAGATATAAAAGCCAATGATATATTATTAAGTGTTAGGTCTCTATCCGCTCGGCCCGGAACAGAGTTTAAACTTAAGCGTAATAATCGGTTTGAAACTATTATTCATCTACAACAGGAAATTGGTGCGAGTGAAAAAGGAAAAGACTCTGGGATTATTACTTTAAGTTATAATCATAAGAGTGCTAGTTTGGCGAAATCTGTATTAAATCAAGTAGCGGAGATTTATGTAAGACAGAACGTTGAGCGTAATTCTGCTGAAGCACAAAAATCACTTGATTTTTTAAAGGTACAATTACCTGAAGTGAAAAAACAGCTTGAAAAGGCAGAGCAAAAATTCAATGACTATCAGATACATCAGCAATCGGTAGATATTACTTTAGAAACCCAAGGGGTTCTTGAACAGCTTATTGAGCTTGAGACTAAGCTGCAGGAGTTGAAATTAAGCCGGTTAGAGATGAGCCGAAGGTTTAAACAAATGCATCCTTTGTACCAGGGTATAATGCAACAAATTGGGCTCATTGAGGAGCAAAAAAAGGATCTATCTCGTAGGGTTACTGATTTGCCTGAAACACAACAGGAGCTTCTTCGATATACTCGCGATGTCGAAGTAAGTAGTGAGATTTATATTATGTTGTTAGCTAAAATACAAGAGCTCGATATTGTTCGCGCTGGCACGGTCGGTAATGTTCGAATTATCGACTACGCTGCAGTGAACTTAAACGAGCCTGTTAAACCCCGTAAGGCCCTTGTCGTATTATTGGTCACATTACTAGGGTTTGGAATAGCAAGTACATTTATACTGATTCAGCGAGCCTTAAATAAAGGGATAGAAGATCCGGTAGAATTAGAGTCGATTGGAACACCTGTTTATGCTAACATTCCAGAGAGTGAAAACTTATTAAATAAAAAGACACTTTCGAATAATTCGAAGAAAACAGAATCGGATCTTCTCGCACTTGATTATCCAACTGATCTTGCGGTTGAGGCATTTAGGAGCCTACGTACCAGTCTTAATTTCGCGATGATTGATGCAAAAAATAACGTAATTACTATTTCTGGACCAAGTCCTGGAATCGGTAAATCTTTTGTTAGTGTAAATCTTGGTGCTGTTATTGCACAGAGTGGTAAAAGAGTATTGATTATTGATGGAGATATGCGACGCGGTGATTTGCAAGAGCATCTCGGCATGCACTTCGTTATAGGTCTAACAGGCTACCTATCAGGACAATATCAGTTAGATGAAGTGATTCAAAAGACTCTTGTCGATGGAATGGATATTATTCCTCGAGGTATTATAGCTCCAAATCCATCGGAATTACTTATGCAACATCGTTTTACTGAGATGATTAGCTTTGTGGTTAAAAGCTATGATATTGTTATTATTGATACCCCACCGATTTTGGCTGTAACTGATGCTGCTATTATCTCAAATCACTCTGGAGCAACACTTCTTGTTGCTCGCTATGGAGTCACTGTGATGAAAGAAATGGATATCGCGAAAAAACGATTTAAGCAGAATGGAGTGGAAATAAAAGGATTTGTATTAAATGCAGTAGAGAAGAGGAGTTCAAAGATTTATGGGTCCTATGGTTATTATAATTATGATTATTCATCAAAGAAAAGTTAGATCAAAAATAAGTCTTTCAAATCACTATCTATTTAGTGCTTAAATATTTAACTAATGGACAACATGTCTAATGATATCTTTATCTAAAGTAATTCCAGTTAAATGCATTCTTGGAGAAGGTTTATTCGTTAAAAATCAATATATTGCTTGGGTCGATATAAAAGCAAAAAAAATATATCTATCTCATAATAATATAATTAAAACGTATGATGTTACTTTTATACCGACAGCGATTATTGATATTGATGACTCAAAAATTTCTATTGTTTCAAATATAGGAGTGGTCAATTTTTATTATAGAAAACAAAAAATAAAAATAACGACCGATTTTTCTAATATTTGTAAGAGTACATTTCGAAGTAATGATGCAGGTTTTTATGGTAAACATCTTTTGTTTGGTTTTATGCATAAACAACAGCCTTTGCAGTATAAAGGAATAATTTATTCTCTGAGAAACGAAGAATTATGCATTATTGATGAAGATATTAATATTCCAAATTCGTTTATTGAAATTGAGGCTGGGAAAGTGATCATTAGTGATTCTGGCGGAGGATTAATATGGCTGTATTCATTTGATAAAGATGGGTCTTTTTTAAAAAAGGATTTATGGCATAAAATGCCTAATGGTATATGTCCAGACGGGGGGTGTTTAATTAATGATTTAATTTTTTTATCTGTTTGGGATGACTCATCAATTACTGTCTTTAATAAGCAAGGTACTTTGATAAAAAAAATTAAAATCCCAATATTACGACCAACAAACTGCAAGTTTGATAAGATCAAGAAGCAATTATGGGTCACAAGTGCATCAGAGGGTATAGAGACTATGAGTTTTAATCATGGTATAAACAATGGTGATACTTTGATTTATGATTTAGATTTTATATAAATGGGAAATGTATATATTGTTTATAGAAAGTTAAATATGAAAATAGTAGTTCTTCTTCCTATGAAAGCGAATAGCGAAAGAGTAAGTGGTAAAAATTTTAAAAATTTTTGCGGAAAACCATTGTTTCAATGGATTTTGGAGACTCTTGAGAGTGTTAAGGAAATAGATGAGATTGTAATAAATACAGATGCCTCTGAAATTCTTATTGATAATGGATTAGTTACTAATAATCGAATTATTCTCAGAGACAGAAGGCAGGATCTATGTGGAGATTACGTATCAATGAATGACGTATTGTTTGATGATGTTAATAATGTTGATGCTGACATTTACTTAATGACGCATACCACGAATCCATTACTGAGTAAGGAATCGATTAGAGAAGCTTTATCAATTTTTAAAAATGCATTAAGCAGAAACAGCGCTGACTCTTTGTTTTCGGTAAATAAAGTTCAAGATCGATTTTACGATAGAAATTCCATGCCTATAAACCATGATCCAAATAATCTCATAAGGACTCAAGATTTAGAGCCATGGTATGTTGAGAATTCGAATTTATATCTTTTTACGAAGGAAAGTTTCTTAAGAAATAAGACTCGAATTGGAAATAATCCTATAATGTATGAGACACCTCCGAGAGAGAGTACAGATATTGATACAATACAAGATTGGGATTTAGCTGAAGCTCTTGTTTCATATTATGAAAGCTTAGAAGGTGAATAAGATGAAGGTTTTAGTTACGTGTCCTCCAATGTTAAAGCAATTGGATAAGTTTAAAGATCTTTTCATAAAATATGATATGGAGATTACTGCACCTAATGTTATTCAAACATTGACAGTTGATGAGTTAATTCAATTAGTGCCGCAACATGATGGTTGGATTATAGGTGATGATCCAGCTTGTAAAGATGTGTTTATTGCAGGGAAGGAAGGCAAATTAAAAGCAGCTGTTAAATGGGGTATTGGAATTGATAATGTTGATTTTGATACATGTAATCAGTTAAAGATACCAATAACAAATACGCCCGGTATGTTTGGTAATGAAGTGGCCGATTTAGCAATGTGTTACATTCTTGGTTTAGCTCGGGATGCATTTTTTATTGACAGATCTATTCGATGTGGAGAGTGGCCAAAACCTTCCGGAGTATCTCTGATTAATAAAAATATTGGTAATCTTGGGCTTGGTGATATTGGTCAGAATATTGCTAAGCGTGCACATGCCCATGGATTTAAAGTAATGGGCTGGGATCCCAATGCTAAAAGTATAAATAATTATATTAATTTGAAGCCATTTTGGCCTGATGGGATCAGTGAATGTGACTTTCTTGTTTTTGCTTGTGCTTTAACAAAAGAAACAAGACATTGTTTTGATCATAAACTATTAACTCAATTAAAGCGCGGTGTAAAATTTGTAAATATTTCGCGTGGGTCTCTTGTAGATGAAAGCGCTTTAATTAAGGGTCTTGATGAAAAGATTATTTCCTCTGCTGCGCTTGATGTTTTTGAGAACGAACCGCTGGGGCTAGATCATAAGATTTTAAAGTATCCAAAGTGTATTTTAGGTTCTCATAATGGCTCTAATACAAGTGAAGGTGTTTCAAGAGTAAGTGAGAAAGCACTTGAAATATTAGACTTAATGTTAAATGGAAAATGGTAATGGATAAATACGTCATTATTACAGGAGCTAATGGTGGAATTGGCAAAGCTTTGTGTGAAATTTATAATAAACATAATTATTTCGTAATTGGTTTAGATCAGTCATATGAAGCAGACAATGTTACAAAAGAATTTGCTAATATAAATGTTGATTTATTTAATTTTGTAAAAAAAGAAAAATATAGATCATCAATTTTTAAAAAAATAGAGTTCATTATTGGTAGATCTGATTCAGAGTTAATAATTATAAACAATGCAGCTGAACAGATATTGCGATTTATTGAGGATGTTGAGTCATCAGATTTAGAAAAGTCGTTTACAGTCAATACAATGGCACCGCTAATTCTTGTCAAAAATTATATTGATAAACTTAAAGAATGTAATGGGCATGTAATAAATATATCTAGCATTCATGCCAAACTAACCAAACCGGAGTTTATTTGTTATGCTGCATCTAAAGCTGCTCTTGATTCAATCACCCGATCTTTAGCATTAGAAATTTCTAAATTCGGTATTTCAGTAAATTCTGTATCGCCAGCTGCAATTTCAACTAAAATGTTAAAAGAAGGTTTTAAAAATAAACCAGAAAAGTTGAGGGAGTTAGAAAATTATCATCCATCAAAAAGTATAGGTAGTCCTGAGGATGTGGCAATTTTTATTAAATCGATTACGGATCATAAAGGAGGCTTTCTTACAGGTGCTGTTTTAGATTATAATGGTGGCATTTCAGGTAGACTATTTGATCCATCATGAGGATGTGTAGTGACATTTTTTTATTATAGTTGTATTTTATTTTATTTATTTATTTTCCGTTTTTTATTACTTACTAAATTGCATAAAAGCACTGTTTTTTTTGTATTTTTACATTTTCTAATATTAAGTTGTTTTTTTGGCTTTAGAGAGATAGTTCCATTTACAGATAGCTATTATTACGTTCAGTTTTTTTCAGAAATTAGTTCCATTAAAGACCTTTTTTATGGTGTAACATCATGGAAGAAGGATTATGTCTTTTTTTCTATTTCCTTATTTTCGGCTCATTTAGTACCTATTTTCGGAGACAAAGCACATATATTTTTAGTATCTTTTATATCTATTGGAATACTTCTCTTAACAATATATAAATTTTATAAAGATGATCCTGTAAGATTAACCACGCATCTTATTTTTGTGTTAGTAAGTACTTCCTTTATTGCTTTATATGGTAATCTGATACGACAGGGACTAGCAATTTCTATTCTTTTACTTAGCATTTTTTATTACAGTCGTCGAAAAAATTTACTTTCTATCATATATTTTCTCATAGCATATTATTGTCATAAATCTTGTATAATTTTTGCTGCATTTCCTTTTATTCTCTTAGTGGAAAAAAAAATAAAAAAAATGTATTTGGCAGAGTCTATATTCATTATTTTGTTAATCATCTACGCTATAGGAAATATATCTTATAGCTTAATTCCTGAAGTTGGATTTATAAGTGATAAAGTTGCTATTTATTCAGGTGCGATTTCCAGTTCATTTAATATAAAGTTAATCAGCATAGTTCTCATTATTTTTGTGACTTTTTTATTAAGAAAATCACCACTTGATTTTTTATTTTACAAATTTCTGATATATGTAGGAATTTTGGCGCTTATCGCATCACCATACGAATTAATAGCAAATCGAATACTTTTTTATTCTTTTCTACCTATGCCATTTTTGATGACCAGAATTTTTTATTTTTTTAAACAAAATCAATTTTCGAATTTTATGTTATTAGTAACGACTTTTATATTTTTTTCCTTTGTAATCAGATATTCAACAAGCTTTATCAACATAGGATATTAGTTAAATTACATTTTAAATTAATAAATAATTAGGATGCCTATTGAACTGGTATCTTTTATTAGATTAATCCTGCTATTATTAAATAAAGTTTAGCAATTGGTTAAGTATCTTTTGGATAAGATATAAATTCCTAGTGCAAAGATTGCCTGAGATGTTAATACGTTTTTAAAAAAATCAAGAAATGTGTTGTTACAACATAAATAGTTAATCCAAGCAATAGTATACATCATAATAGTCATCATAATAAAATGTTGAGTCTTGAGAGGTATAAATTGGTTTATGATTAATCCAATATTAACTCCATATAAAGCTCTGATAATGGTGAAAAAAATAATTATCACATACGCATTTTGAATTTTAAAAGAGGAAGAAATATATATCACAGTTAAAATTACAATATTTAAGTAAGATTGATGTAAAAGATATCTTTTTAATCCTGTAGGTTTTTTTCGAGTTGAATATACATATCTGTCAAAAAGCAGACTGAAAAGTGTAATAATCGCATTTGCAATAAGATAAAGAGATAGAAAGTTAGCAACTACGTTCTTTGATAATTGTGTTGAATAAAAGAAAGCTATTGCAGGTACAAAAGCAACTGATAGAGTATATGACCAAGCTGATTTATTAGGGAAAAAAGTTAATTTAAATATTTTTTTTCTCAAAATTCTGAATAATAGGATACCCATAAGTGTAGTAAAGAGACCTAGAAATAAATTTAAACAACTTGGAATGAATAATATCGTAAGAAGTGTAAAGACCCAAAAAAAACATAAAATTAAATCTATTTTAAGAACATTTTTCTTATTTCCTATTAAAATAAAATACTCTGTCATATATGTCCGCATTACTAATATTAGTAATGTTAATAATTCGATAGAGCTATAAATTATAAGTATGGTGAGATTGAGGCAAAGAAAGAGAAACACCTCAATAATTGAAATATTTATAATTTTATTTTTTTTTAGATTTACAACATTACCTTTAAGACTAGGAATAAGTAACAAAATTGAAGTGAGTGGGGCTAAAAGCCAAATTTGATAAAAATTTACATATTCTTCATTATCACCTATTCTCAACAAAATTTGTTTTAAGATAAAGATAACAAAGAAAATTATGGTTGTTTTTGCATAAAATAACATTAGCTTGTTACGTTTATTTCATCATACAGTTCATATATATTCACCTTGTATTGGTTAATAAAGTTAAATTCATGATTTTTATTTTTATTAGCAGACATTTGATGACATATTATCGGATTAATTTTTGCCCTCTATCCGTTTTCGTAGAAAAGAATATTTTATCCCTTAACAAATGTTTTATAGTTTCAATGTTTCAATTAAATAATTATAAAGATGAAAAACAAAGTGGAACATAATAGAAAAATATATAATATACTTTTTTTCGAAATAAGAAAAAATTCATTTCAAAGATTTCCTATATGGATATCTCGAGAACTCGTAAAATTATTAAATGTTGAGATAATATTTCTCTGTGAAGAAAATATTTCAAATACCGCTCAAGATAATGCGACTAGTCATCTTAACTCAAAAATTAAATATATAACATTAGGATTTCCATCTGTAAAATCATACAAAGAAACTTTGCAGAAAATAAATCCAGATTTAGTTGTAGTTTTTGCTCATCGGCTGCCTGATATGACTGTTTTACATGCTGCAAATAAATTGGGTATGAAAACTATTTATTATCAACATGGGATATACATACCTTTTATGAAAAGGCAACCGAGTTTATTCTTGCATAATCTAAAAAAAACATTGAGGTATGCATGCCATGCTATATCTCTCAGTTATTCATCTTTAAAACCATCTATTTACGGTTTTTTTGAGTTTGTTAAAATATTTCTTTTTGGAAAGAAATTGACAAATTGTAATGTTAATTCTTTCAACAATCTTGCAAGTGAGTGCTTAGTATATGGAAAGCATTGGATAAACTATCATAAAGAAGAGTATGGTTATTGTGAAAAAAGTGTTTCCATAGTTGGGACACCAGACTTAGCTAATATTAATTTAAATAAAATCAAATTTCCTGCACAAGATAACAAAGAGAAGTTAATTTGTTATGTTGCACAAACGTTAGTCGAAGATGGTCGGCTCGAGAGAGATTTGATGCAAGTTTTCCTTTCTAATTTATCAAATGCAATAAATTTTTTAGGAGGACAACTTATTATAAAGCTACATCCTAGATCTGATTTAACACTATATGATCAAATGCAATGTAACTTTAACTACTCGCATGAATTTCCAAAAGCCAATATATACATTGGTCATTACTCGACAATCTTAATAAGAGGTGTTGCGTATTCAGAAAAATTTATTTTGATAGATTTTCCAGATCATATAATACCTGATTATATTGAAATGCTAGCCACAGCAATTTTAAATTATAATGAGCCAGATAAGTTAAATGAAACAGTAGTAAGAATCTTTAAGTCTAAAAAAGATCAGGATGCTTGGAATAGAAAAATTAATAAGCTTAAATTTTATTTTGATTCTAATGATAAAGATCCATATATTAGGGTGGCTGAAAAATTAAGGAATATTTTAATCTCGAGTTAATGCTATTTATGATCTCGATTATCAATAACTCCCCAAATGTTGATATGCAACAATATTTAAATGCAAAACGTCGCATTTGCTCTCATAATATAATATTTGCCCAAAATTTGCACTGTGAAAGATTAAAAACAGATATGATTTCATCGATATCTTTAAGAAATAGTTTTTCAATAAAGATTGTGGCAGATTTGTTATTAGGATTTATCTTAACAATTAGATTAAAGCTTAAAAGTGTACGATTAATCCTTTTTGATTCAGCTCACATATCAAATATTCCAGTTGCAATATTCGCTAAAATCTTAAGAATAAAACTAGTATTTACGCTTCATGATTGGGTTCCTCACGACGGGCGAATGAAAAAAGCGACTCAAATATATAATTATGTGATTACAAAATTTTTGGCGGATCATTTAATTTGTTTTTCAAAGATACAATCTAATCTTCCTCATTCAGTATTAACATTATCTGGTTATCAATCTAATTTTGATGATTCAAAAATAAGTAATGATACATTTATTTTTTTTGGTAGAATGGAACCGTATAAAGGAATAGAAAATCTTATTCCTATTGCTAAAAGATTGAATGATTTAATGCCGAGTGCAAAGATCCAAATATATGGAGCTGGATATGATCCCGCATTAATAGATCTTGTAAAATTAAACAATGTGGAAGTATATAATAATTTTATTTCAGAGGAAAATCTTAATAATTCTTTAAAGAGTGCGATCGCTGTATTAGTGCCATACAATAGTGCTACTCAGAGTGGAGTAGTAGTGAAAAGTTTTTCGCAAGGTGTTCCAGTTGTTGCTTTCAATGTTGGGGCCATGTCATCCTATATTCAGGATGGATATGATGGTTACATAGTAAAACACAAAGATATTAATACATTTTGTGATCGTATGGTTGAGGCATCAAATAATAGAATATTGCTCAATAAGAACATCAGAGATAGTTTTGAATCTAAATATGGAATATCATCTTTGGTTAAACAGTATGAGCAATTGTTGAAAGATTTATAAAAGTGAAAATAATAATCATAGGTGGAAGTGGATTTGTTGGTACTCGATTAGTTCCATTGCTTCTTTTGAAGGGATATGAAGTATGCATTGGTGACATTGTAAAAAGTAAAACTTACTCAGAACTTTGGAAGTATTGTGACATTAGGAATAAAACTGCTTTGTTAGATCTTTGTAAAGATGCTGATTTAATTATTAATTTGGCATCAGAACATCGAGATGATGTGACTCCTAAATCTTTATATGATGAGGTGAATGTAGATGGATCACGACTTGTTTGTGAAGTGGCTAATGAGCTTCAAATTAAGCGCATTATTTTTACAAGTTCAGTAGCAATATATGGTTTTCCGGAAATACCATTAGATGAGTCAGGGGAAATAAATTATTTTAATGATTATGGACGCACAAAATGGCTCGCTGAAGCTGAATATTGTAAGTGGAAAAATTCTGATAAATCTAACCGATTAACGATTATCCGGCCGACAGTTATATTTGGAGAAGGTAATCGAGGTAACGTGTATAATCTACTTAAACAAATCGCTTCAGGAAAGTTTTTGATGATAGGAAGTGGTAGTAATAAAAAATCTATGGCTTATGTTGGTAATGTGTGTGCTTTTATCGACTTTGTAATTGAGCAAGATTATAAATGTGAAAAATTCAATTATATCGATAAACCTGATTTTAATATGAGAGATTTAGTAAAAAAGATTTTTGAAGTTTTAGATAAAAAAATGATCGTTCCATTTTCCTTACCAGCTTGGATTGTTTATTCTGGAGCTACGTTTTTAGATTTGATCGCTAAAATTACCGGTATAAAATTTCCTATAAGTAGGATTCGGGTAAAAAAGTTCGAATCACAAACGGTATTTGATTCTTCTAAGATGCTAAAATCCGGCTTTGTTCCACCTTATTCCATGCCAGATGCGCTTCAACAAACAATTAAACACGAATTCTGTAAATAGATGCGCGGTTTATTAATAAGTTTGATTCTAACAGTTTCACTTTGTCTTTGTCCTAGTCCTTCATTTTGGCATGGTTTTTTTTATAAAATAGACCCAGATTCTGGAAAACTATCATATTTTTTATTAGCTAAAATTCAATTATTGATGATTAAGATAGAAGAAAATCATGAGTTTAAGCAGTTATTTGCACACTTCACTCTAATGGCGATATGTGCTTTCTACACTTGTAAAACAATAGTACAAAAAAATTCAATATTGTATAATCAAAAAAGAAAAATCATATCTATCTCTATACTTTTTATTTTTGCATTAAGTTATATAATTGAATTATTACAATCAACATTACCTTCTTCATTTTCTCGTGGTTTTGCCTGGGTTGATATAGCTTATTCTATACTTGGTGGGTCTATAGGGATTTTAATTTTTATTTCTTGGAATAGAAAGGACTAGATGATTTGCTTATATTTTTTAGAGTTATCGTTATAATATGAATGTTTTTTTCTATATATACTTGGTGTTATTTCCGGCGTTATTTTGTTTATTAACGATACCATTATTAAAGTTTTATGCGCCGCGATGGGGCTTGATAGACAACCCATCAGATCGTCGTATCCATACAAATAAAATACCAAGATGCGGTGGTGTAGCTATATTTATTGCGACCCATTTAACAATTGGATTATCTCTGTTATTATTTCCAGATTTAATATTACATGAGTCTGTATCCTGGCTTGAAATATTCATAGGTTCTTTCGCTCTTTTTATTATTGGTATTATAGATGATAAAATTTCATTGTCTGCTTGGATAAAGCTCGGTGGACAATTAATCGTATCTATTTTGATGTTTATATGCGGATATTCTTTCGGATCAATGCTTGGCCAGCCACTTCCTGATTTTTTTGATTTTATTTTAACAATTTTTTGGTTTGTACTGCTGATGAATGCTTTTAATTTAATCGATGGTATGGATGGTATCTGCGCGGGTTTAGGTCTTATTGCGTCATTGACTGTTGGGTTAATATGTTTATATATAGAAAATTACTTTGCTGCTTCAATTTTACTTGCATTGGCAGGATCCTGTCTAGGCTTTTTGCGTTATAATTTTAATCCAGCGACGATATTTCTTGGCGATGCAGGAAGTTTATTTATTGGTTTTATGCTAGCTGCCATATCTCTGGAAGCAAATGTAAGCAAATCAACTTTGGTTTCTTTGCTTATACCATTAATGATTTTAGGAATTCCTGTTTTTGATGTTATCCTAGCAGTAATTCGCCGATTTAGTAGAAATCAATTAAATAAATATACCGGTGAAAATAAAAAGAATAAAGTTTTTGCACCAGATTTAGATCATCTTCATCATCGATTATTAAAATATGGATTTTCACAGAGAAGAATTGCTTTATTAATGTATACTGTTGCATGTATTGCAAGCATATCAGTTCTGACTAGTATTTTTATCGATGATTTTTCTCTCGCTGCTTTATTAGTTGGTTTGTTAATTCTTTTGAACATTATTTTTAGAAAAGTAATTCACCTTGAAATATGGACTTTATTTCAATGGATATTAAATGCTGCAAAACGTCCTATTGGAATCAAGAGAGTTTTTATTCATATAACTCATGATATACTTGTGCTAATTATTCTTGGATTGATTATTAATCAATGGTTTGGATTATATAGTTATCCAAGTTTCGGACTAATTATTCTCGGTGGAGTATTCTTTCCATTCATAATTATCCAAACTTTTGGTAATTATAAAGTGATCTGGTCTCGTGCTCGTCCATGGCAGTTTTGGAAATTAAATATTGAACTCATTTTGGGAGAGTTATTGTATTTTATTTTTCTTGTAACAGTTGTTGGTATATTTAGATCAGACATAAATTTATCAGTAGCTGTTGTTATTCAGCTTCATATTACTCGCTTAGCTTTGTTGAGTGGATTTATTGTTATAGCAAGATTAACGCCAATTATAATGAGAGATTCATCTTCATGGTTAAGGAGATATCAAACAGATGATTCTCATTTTAAAACACTTATCATTGGAAGTGGATATGAGCTTGCAGCTTATTTAAGAAGAGCTGCTTATCGAAATAGTCACATTATACAGCGTAAAATTATTGGTATTCTAGAAAATGAAATTTTAGATAGAGGTACTCTAGTATTTGGTTATCCAGTGTTGGGTGCCGATAAAGATTTAATAGAAATAGTCAATGATCATAATATAACCGAAATCATTATTTGTGATGAGAATTTTATAGCTAATCATAGGAATGAAATTTTGGAGTGCAAAAAAAATGGAATTGTTGTGAAACAATATATCAGCGATGTTAAAGAAGTTTAGATATTCGATTTTTGTAATCAGTTAATATTAAATCATATAGTAATACATTCATGAGAATTTTAATTACAGGTGGAGCAGGTTTTATTGGTTCGGCCGTTATTCGTAGAGCCATTCATGATGGGCATACCGTATGTAATATCGATGCTTTAACATATGCATCATCTCTTGATAACTTAGTTAGTGTAGCCGAGAGTAATAATTACTATTTTGAGCACATTGATCTTCGAGAAAGAAAAAAAATAGATCAAGTTTTAGAAAAATTTCAGCCAGATTCCATTATTCATTTGGCAGCTGAATCTCATGTCGATAGGTCTATTGATGATGCATCCAATTTTATAACAACTAATATTAACGGAACTTATAACTTATTAGAAAGCTCAAGAAGTTATTGGGAGTCCTGTGGAAAGCCA
>Ga0160422_10001618_pt1 | contig 14072 bp, 7 predicted proteins | sample Fk160mmetaG_FD_108192 | JGI IMG/M metagenome (GOLD analysis project Ga0160422, IMG submission 108192) | Marine microbial communities from the Central Pacific Ocean - Fk160115 60m metaG | ecosystem: Environmental > Aquatic > Marine > Oceanic > Photic zone | place: The Central Pacific Ocean...
ACAACAAAATTACTGTGGAGTAAGGCATGAAGTATATATTCGTCTGCACATACGTACTCTGTATCGGGTGTGTCCAAGAAACTATACCACCAACCGACGATAACAGTCCGCAAATAAAAACCTCTTCCCCGCAACTTGCCTCTACCTATTCGACCGACAGCCAATTATTTGAGGAAGGCAGATCGCTGCAAGCACGTGCTGATTTCAATGGGGCTGAATCTCGTTACCGCCAGGCCATTGCGGCGAAACCCAACAATCCACAGTACAATTATTACTTAGGTACTGTATTACATGCGACCAGTCGCTATGGAGAAGCACGCAGTCTATTTGAGAAAGTCATTGAACTCAAACCTGATTATGCCGCTCCTCGTATCGCACTCGGAAAGCTGTTATACGACGTGGACGGCAACTCGGAAGCAGCCTGCAACCTGCTCCGCGAAGCGATAAGCTTCGCGCCGCAAGCAAGCGAAGCACGTTATACACTCGCTCTCATACACCTTCGCGAAGGCCAATCTGATGAGGCGATTCGTCTTTTTTCAAATCTCGTTAAGATCGATTCGAGCAACACACAAGCACGTACCCAATTGGGGTTAGCCTATTTACAACAAGGCGATATGAAAAGAGCACAATCTGAGCTAAAACGCGCAACTGTTTCGAAACCATATCACAGTGCAGCTTTCCATGGTTTAGGGCAAACTTTTATTCGTCAAGGCAAAACCGAAGCAGGCCAACGGCTGCTAAAACATGCTCAACGACTTGAAGAACAAGCGAGTCAACTTACTCCCCATCAGAATGCTCTGAGGCAAAACCCTGATCAACCTCAAGCTCATTACAACTTGGCAAGCATGTACGCTCGTTTCAATCGGTTGCGCCTAGCAGCGCAGCATTTCAGCCAAGCCATTACGCTAGACAGCACTCATGCACTAGCCTACCAGGGCTTAGGCAACCTATACCTGCGCCTAGGCACTACGCCTGAATCACGAGCCACATATGTAGACAGAGCGCTTGCGCTATATTTGCGCGCATTACAGCTTAACCCACAACTGGCAGAGACCCACAACAACCTCGGCCTCTTGTTACACAGCTCTGGTGACGTCCAAAATGCAGTGCAACACTACAAACAGGCGACTCTCATTTCTCCACGGACCGACTTCTACCAAGCAAACCTAAGCCGCGGTTACTTGGACTTGGAACAATTTTCAAAAGCGATTGAAGCAGCAGATTTGGCTTTACATATCACCCCAACCATGAGTGGTGCTCGAGAAACACTGGGAGATATTTATGCAGCTCAGAAAGACTGGACAAAAGCTCTCGAAGAATGGGAGAAGATAAGTGTGCAAAACGCATCATCCGAGTTGACACAAAAGATTGCACAAGCGCGCAAACAAAGCGCACCTTAGCACATCATGCTCAATGCTTTCTGTTTGTTTTTTTTCTATCTGTTCCTAGCCTGTAACTCGTCATCTGATAGCAATCTGTCATATGCACAATCGCTATTTGAACAAGGTCGTTTAGCATCTGAACAACAACTCTATCAACAGGCGCTCAAATTTTTTCAATTGGCAAGAGAAAAATCACCTAACATTACTCACCTAACCCATTTCGAGAGCGGCAATATTTATGCACTTTTAGGGCAATCTGACCTAGCATCGCAAGAATATGAACTCGCCCTAACAGCGGATCCTCATCACAACGAAAGTCGACATAATTTAGCCGTATTACGCGCGGACCAAGGCCGTCTACCCGAAGCAGTCGCTCTATTAGAGCACATGTCCGATTACGTCCCAGCTCTTACCACGCTGGCCTTATTTTCAGCAAAGCAAGGAAACTATAACCAAGCAGCGGAATCCCTGCAGCGAGCTTTAAAAATCGAGCCTACATCAGCAGAATTGCACCGTGAGTTGGGCTCGTTGTATATGAAACAGGGACTCTTTGAAAACGCTGCTAATGCATTGGAGTATGCTTGGAAAATTGACTCTACACATGCAGAAACGGCTCGACTGCTTGGCCAACTAAATATGCATAGGCAACTGCCACAGGTCGCCGTAGAACTTTTTCACCGTGCTCTAACCTTACGTCCAACTCATACAGAAACCCATTACAATCTGGCAACCGCATTAGCAAAATTGGGCCGCAGAGAAGAAGCCCAAGAGTATATGCAACGTTTCGAATCATTAGCCGAACACGGTGCATATGTAGCTCAACTCCGTAGATCCTTAGATGAAGCCCCCAACGACACCAAGCTCCATAGTGAATTGGCAAATCACTACCTCGCACTTGGAGACACCCAACGTGCACGCACTCATTACCAATCTATCTTACTAATTGACTCTCTACATCTCGAAACAATCGTTAGCCTGTCACATTTATTACTTAGGCAAAGGGACTTGACTCAAAGTCTTTCCCTCTGCAAACGCGGCATACTTGCCTACCCTAATAATGCACAAATTGCTCAGCTTCATTCCACTGCCGGATACATAGATCTCTTAGGGAAGAAATACGCGCGTGCAGAGAGCCACTTCATCCGCTCTCTTCAAATAGACAGCACACAACCACACGCATGGAATAACTTGGGAAACATACAACAACTGCATAACAATCTGGATGCTGCAAGAGGCTCATTTGAGCAATCGATTGCAGCCGACTCTTTATTTATTGATGCTCATTTTAACTTAGCAGTCACATATCAACGACAAAAAGCGTGGCCGTCGGCTCTTCAATCTTTCCGAACTGTGCTGAGCATCGACCCCCAATATGCCCGCGGTTATCTGGGGTTAGCAGCCGTTTACGAGGCAACCGATTCAACTTTCCTTGCTCTCAAAGCTTATAGACAGTTTCTCGACCAGACTGACGATAATATACCGGAGCGTATTCACGCAAAACAGCGTATAGCTCGTCTTGAATCGACACATTGAATATGCCAACCTATCTCCTTATCGTTTGTTACACTGCTATTATATCCTGTGGTAGTCCATCTCAGGACACTCCCGAGCTACCGGCTACGAATAAGCAAGAAAAAAATCAGAAAAATCCCATTACTTTTGTCGACGTCGCACGCGATATAGGTCTAAACTGGCGACATGACAATGGAGCCAGTGTTTATAAATACTTTCCAGAAACAATGAGTGGGGGAGGTGGCTTTTTTGACTTTGACAACGATGGGGACCTTGATGTCTATACCGTCAATGGCGGTGCCTTAGACAGCAGTATGGCAACACGACCACCCAACGCGTTATTTCGCAATGATAGAGGAAATTTTACGCAAGTAGAGCACGCTGCTGGAGCAGACGACAGATCTTACGGGATGGGATTTGCCGCAGGTGATATAGACGGTGACGGAGATCTCGACTTATACCTCGCTAACTTTGGTGCCAATGTTCTATATCGCAACGATGGGAGTCAGTTCTACGATATCAGTCAAGAAAGTGCTACTAACGATTCGCTCTGGGGAAGCAGTTGTGCTTTTGCCGACTACGATAGAGATGGAGATCTTGATTTATATGTGGCGAACTATGTGCGCTACTCTCTTTCTGATGCGGACCAAGACAATACTCCCTACATGTCAGATTTAGATTCGTATGATGGGACGATAGAAAAGGGGTATCCTCATCCAGCCAATTTTCCCGGATCTCCCGACCGCCTTTTCAATAATGATGGCACAGGCACATTTAGTGAGGTATCTGAACAGACAAGAATTTACGACGAAGAAGGAAAAGGTTTGGGAGTTGTATTTGCAGATTACGACGTGGATGGATGGCCCGACGTCTATGTGGCAAATGATGCAGTACGTAACTTTCTATATCGCAATGCACAAAATGGCACTTTTGTAGAAGGAGCATCACTAGCAGGCGTTGCCTATGGACAAGATGGACAGATGGAAGCTGGCATGGGCGTAGACTGGGGAGATTATGATGGAGATACCTTGCTCGATATAACTGTTACTAACTTTCAAGCCGAACCCAACTCGCTTTATCACAACGAGGGCAATCAGTTTTTTTCAATAGAAACTTTTACATCGGGAACAGGCATGATTACCCTGCCCTACTTAGGGTTTGGCACACAGTTTATCGACTATGACCACGACGGCGACCTCGACTTGTTCACTGCTAACGGTCACGTCCTTGACAACATAGAACAAATAGATCGTTCAACGCAGTATCCACAACGCAATTTATTTTTTCGCAATGATGGTTCATCAAATGGCCCCGTGCGTTTTGAAGAAGTTGGACTACAAATCGGTTTGACAAGTGAACAAGTTAGTCGTGGAACAGCAAGCGGAGATTACGACGGCGATGGCGACGTTGATATACTTGTTTTCAATACGGGAGAAGAATTAAACCTGTTTCGTAACGATAACAGTGAGAAAGATGTTAACTGGCTGTGGGTAAACTTACGCAGCACCAAGAGCAACCGCCATGGAATTGGCGCACGCCTCATCCTATCTGTCAACGGTACTAAGCAGGTTAGAGAGGTTCGCGGTAGCCGCTCTTATCTTTCGCAAAGCGATTATCGAGTCCATTTCGGTTTATCAAATGCGCAATACGCCGAGTGGTTAGAAGTGCACTGGCTCTCAGGCCTGAAAGAACGGTATGAGCGATTAGCGAGTAATCAGGTATTGCATATAGAGGAAGGTTCCGGAAAACTGATTCCCTAACGATTATGTGCCATCTGTTCCAGTAAAAATTTTCCATAATTTATCTGCCCAAGTTCTTCCGTTACTTCACGGACATAGTGTTCGGCGTCCCCCTGCCGTCCATCTTCAGGTAGTTTTTCACAAAGTATAGCTAGCAAATCAAAGAAAAACAGGCGTCTTACCTGATTGTCTTCAATCGCGCTTTCAAGCAGTTCAACTCCCTCACCTTCGAGTAGAAACGAAGAATAACCATAAAAGAAATCCACCAATCCGGGTGAGAGGTCCGAAGTATTTGCCAAGAAGTCCAGACGCGCTCTCATTGTTTTGACAATTGCTTTTTCTTTCTCCCCAAAGATACCGGCTAGTTGTCGAGTTCTGCCCCAACGAAGCGTAGCCCATATGTCACCCCAGGGAGTAAAAGGTTCTTCTAATGCGGCCGCACGATAATAGGTCGAAGCAAGAGCCAAATCGCCCTGGGCAAAAAGTTGGTCCGCTGCATTTAGCGGTAAGAGGCTTGGTCCCTTTCCCTTCCGCCACCGCTGGTATCCATTCCGTTCACCAATAGTTAGCGTATTCCACAAAGAATCTGAGCGCTCTGCCAGAAGATCCGCTTGTGATTCGTTACCCTCACTCATTGGCTTTTCGCTCAGTAGAATATACATATCGTGATAAACTGCTAATTCATCAAGTGATGTTCCCCCCTGCATCTGCCGGTATTCAGCATCGGATATCTTTATACCATGACTGTTAGCTTCCAACAAATCAACTACGGATTCGGCGACTTCTCGAGCTAGTAAAATTTGTCCTTGAGCTGATGGATGTACGTGGTCATCCATCAAGTCCCAACCAATCCCCGCAGAGGAACTATACTTAGTAAATAACATTTCGCCATCTACCAAAGTAATTCCTTTAACTTGAGCCGTTTCTCGAATCACTTGGTTTATTGCACTACTTGCCCTCCAAGGAGCCGGATCCGTATCTCGTGCTCGTATGTAGGCATTCCGCGCTGAAGTTTCATTCCCCAAAATTTCCAAGCAACGCCCCATTTGAAAATGGCTCCATGCATTTTGCGGATCCAAACGCAGTGCATTTTCAAAGTGTGATAAAGCTATATTGAAACGTTTTTCTTCATATGCAATATTCCCATCAGCGATCATTTTTTTCCACATCTTGAGAGAACCTGTATCTATGAGAGGTTCTGCATAAGAAGGAGCAAAACCACGCTCATTACTGGCAACAGTACACAACAAGAGCGAAACATTATTTTCTCTACTTATCTCTACAATATCTTGCAGATTTGCTCGCAAATTCCTCTCGGCTTCTTTACGTCGAGGATCTTCCGGTACAACGATACCGGCAGCAGCCATCACGTTCAGCAAGGATGTTGGGGGTGAATCACGGGATGCCGAATTAAACAGCTGCATTACCCTATTCACAAGCGTAGTTATTCCCCATTGCATTATATTGTAATGCATTTTCTTGACCCATATTGATGCCCCCCCTTGACTAAGCGAAGCCGCACCGTACACGCCATATATCTCATTGTGTCCCGTATAAACCACTACGATATCTGGCTTGAGTTCCATTGCATCTTCAACCACACGCGCAACAGCAAAACTCGAGATAGCCGTAATTCCTAGGTTGAATACTTCGACCCGCCGCTGAGGTAAGGCATCTTCAAGCATTGACTGTAAGTAAGAAGACGTCGTGAGTCGCCGAGGGTGAGGATAACCTTGAACAGTTGATCCCCCAACAATGACAACGCGTAACGAATTCGTATGACGGGGTTCAACAAACGGGCGGGGGGTCATCCGCATTCCACTTACGTCAACACCCGAAAAGAACCTACGTGCGTAAGTCGGGTTTACGGAATGCAGACTTTTCTCTTCAAATTGCGCCAACTCGACAATAAGTTGAGGGGCACGCAGATCTGAAATATAGCGGATTCCTATTTCGAAAATTACTACTAAACCAAGCCCAAGTAACAGGGCTACACCGGTAGCGATTTTAGACGCTTCTACCAGTTTCTTTTTGGTATGCATCTGCCTATGTTAATACACTAACGTTTGTCAAAATGGCGTACCAAGGCGTCCTCATTCCATTCAACTTGACTTTGATATTTTAACCTCAAATCATCAAGAAATGTATTAAAAATCTTCGTCTCTTCTTGTTCTCGCAGTTTAACGCGAATAGGACGCCTAACCTGTTTAAATGGGATAGCTTCTTTTTCGAAGGGTTTATCAAGGCGGAATACACTAAATCGATCTTGAACCTCTAAAGGCCCTTGAACTATACCCACATCTTCATCATTACTATCCCCAAAAAAGGTCCGGTACGGCGATTGAAATAGCGACGCGATCTCAACACGACCGCTATCAGTAAAGGTATGTCCCCCCAACTTTTCCATATCCGGTCTCACAGAATGACGGATTGCCAATTTCTCCATTGACTCTCCCTGGCGTGCTAGTTGGAGAATCTTTTTTGCTTCTTCTTTCGATTCGACTAATACCTCTGTCATTTTTATGACACCGGGTAATCTCTTATATGTATCAAAGTATTCTTCATAATAAGCGGCAACCCGCTCATCAGGTATTGTTACCTTACCTGAAATTTGTTCTATGCGGAGTTGATTAATCACTAACGCAACTTGGCGCTGTGCCCTAAATGCAACAATATCTGGATCGTTATCCAACCCTTGATCACGCGCCTCCAAAACAAAGAGGGAGTCAGGCAAAATCCACCGTTCTATTTCACCAAAAACCGCTGTACTATCTGGTGGCAATGCTCCTTTTTTTAAATCTCGAATTCCCCGAACTGCATCTCCCACTAAAATACGTCCGCCTTGGTAAATTACAAATTCATCGTTGGCATTTTCTAACGTCAAGCCCCTGCGAAAAATTCCGTTCAATACATTATGAACCTTATTGCGCTTCACACTTAGACTTCTTTTATCACTCAACGAATCAACCACAACCTTGCGTCGTTCTGCCCACTTTTTCTTAAGCATTCTCTCAGTAATATATCCACGCAAAGTAGCATAATCTTTTCGTCTTTTTTTTAAAACTTTCACAATTTCCCAACCATCTTTCGTACGAATCGGCTCACTAAACTCACCTTCATCAAGAAAAAACGTTGCTTCCCTAAGAGCAGGCACAACGTCGCCCTGACCAAAGAAAGATCCTAAATTACCACCCTTTATCGCATCATCTGCTCTCGAATACTGTTTAGCAACTTCTGAAAATGAAGTACCCTTATGTAACTCATCAATTACTTTTCGAGCATCCTCTTCCGTTTCTGACAAAATATGGGCAGGCCAAACTTCCCACCCTAAATCAAATTCTTCATAAGCTTCAAGCAATTCAGATTCTTTTACATATAACTTACTGTCAACAAGTATACCTGATATCTTATTCGCAAGACGTTTATTAGTTTCTCTATCGAGGACGTATTTTAATTCGGGTAATTTATCAATATTTTTCTTTTCTGCCTCAAGCAGCATTATTTCTCTGTCGACTAAACCCTGCGTATAACTGCGGTAAGCCTCCAGATCTTCGTTATCCTCCCGTAGGTGCTGAGGCAAGTTTGAGACGTAAGACGATATTTGATCAACCGTAATTGACACGTCTCCTACCTTTACAATGCTATTACTATGAACGTACACTTCGCTCTTTTCAGCACAACCTGAAAAAGTTAAAGCAGCGACCAAACACACCCTTGCAATTCGGATCGTCAAGCTATTTTTTCCTCCGCATTTTATCTGATACAAAGCGACGCGACACTGCCTAAGCAATGTCGCGTCCAAATGAAAATAAAAACCTGATGTAAAAAGTTATATTCTCAATCAGCGTTTTTATTCGCCACTTTACTACCGTCAGGGTAAACCCGACCTACTTCACGTTGAAACAATACCTCGACATCTGTCGTCTCGACCGGATCACCCTTATAATCAAAGCGAACTACAATATCGTCAATGTGCACTGTCAACAGTTCAACATCGTGTGCAAGGGGCTCGAACACAATATACCCCTCACTCTCTTGAGCAGAGAAAATCTGCTCATTAGGATACATAGTTTTACGTAGTATACCGTCACGCTCTTTCCAAGTAATAAAAGCGTTTCCTGGAATACCAGGTCCGTCACCTCCACTACCCCCCCCTGCATATCGGCGGTAATAAATAGAAAGCTGTTCTCTGTTTACAGCATAGTACTTGCGACCGTTCGACGTGGTGATATAAACTTTTTCCGGATCGAGATAGACTTTTGGGTACTCGTAATTCGAAACATTCAGCTTAAAAACAGTCCATCGTTGCGGGGTATCCCCTGTGCGAAAATACTCAGAGTTGCCAAAAGTGTAAGGATTGGGAGAATTCGCTCCTTGGTTAGAGTACGCGCTAAACTGGCGGTTTAACTCTTCATCGGTCATCGGACGCAAAGTTATGGCTAAACGTGCCTGATTGTAAGTAACACTGCCATCATCAGAAACCTCTTTATTCTCACCCTGATCTGACTCGCTTAACGGCCGCAGATCCTCTGCGTAGTATCTATAAGAGCACCCTGTGAAACCTACAGCCACGACAAAAAATAGCAGTAAACAACTTTTTAACATGACTATCTCCCTATTCCAAACCGGCGTAGACTGTCATAAACATTGCCGTTTCGGTACGCGCCTTATCAGCCGATGCACGGTCAATCCGTGCGATGCGAAAACCCGTCTGCGTCCACAGATTGTAACCTCGGAAATCTACGTTATTCGTAAATTGTAGAGCATACACAAGTTCGTTGCGGTCTGAACGAAGCGAGTTATTCTCCATCTTCTTTCGATATTGTTCAACAAGCAAGTATTCAACACCGGTCTGTAGTTCAGTCCGAGAAAGAATTGGTATTCGCGCTATGAGCGAGAACAGTTCGCGTAGTTCAGTTGTTGCTAACCGGATCTGCGTATCTTCTTTCTCCGCAGGTCGGTAGCGTTGGAACTCACTTTTCCAACGCGGCTGAAATTTCACAACTCCCAGATCAAAAGTGTAGTCAAGTTTATTTATGATACCCAAAAATGAGGCCGACTCACGAATATCCTGCTGCTCAACAGGACGTTCATCATAATCAACCTGATTTATGACCTCCCACTTGACGCGATTTTTAAACTGTAATCGATCATTGGAATATTGATACCCAATATAGAATGTGTTAGCCCAAGCGTCGCGGAATGGCAATGGGTCAGTATAAGGCACGAAGGCACCGCGCGATCCTTCACGGACTACCCACTCAATCATATCGTCCCTGATGTCATCTTGAACGCGACGTAAGTTGTTAAACACTTGCAATCGACCTTTACGCGCAAAATTTTGGTCATAAGTCAGCATTACGTAATTACTTACGTTGCTACGATCGTCAGCAAGCTGCCGCTCATCTAAACGCCCAACGGTGAGACGGGCCTCCGGCCCTAACTGAGTCCCAACATAGGCATTGTAACCACGACGATCACGCTTGTATAAATAGTCCGGCAAATTGTCATTCTCAAAACGGTCGACAATGCCATTATTATTCATGTCTACTCCGAACAAAAACTCCGGACGGTCTGATGCGTAGCGTAAAAAAGGCTCTTCGTAGTCAGGCATCGTATTTTCACGAGCGTCGGAGTCGTTCTGGTTGAAATCGTTGATAAAATCATTGTTCTCATCGTAGCCAGGAAAGACGCGCGTATCCTGAGAAAAATTAGAGCGCAGCCAGTCAGGGTTGCGATCCTGATCGTCGTTATCATCAACAAATTCGTATACGAAACGCGTGTCGTCGTCGTAGTTTATATCTGCGGCATCGTTTTGCGTACCAGCAAGATACGAACTCGTACTATAGTCGGGATCCACGTTGTATACTTCACCAAATACAAAATAAGGGTATGCTCTTTTGTAAAGATTCACGAACCAAGCATCTGCAGCATTATTGAAAGCTTTATGCTTTGTCACATCATTTTCTGAGCGGCGCGGATAGCGGAAATGCTGACGGTTACGATCCCACTCGCCAGACAGGTAGAAACCGCCCACGTCAGATACGTCAATTGTCACACCAAATATTTCATTAGCAACTGGTAAGCCATAGTTGACTTGGACAAAACGCTGGTTCGAACCGTCTTTAACATTTCCATCAGCACGCACGGTGCGTTCTGGGATACCCTCCGACAGTAAAACGGGCTGCCCGTTCGCGTTGAGCTGCCGATTAGACGTCACGTCTATTCGATAATCGTTGGCTAACAGTAATTGGAACTCGATGCTCTTTATCTGCTCAGGCTGAGGGCCGAAAGAGTTGCGATACTCAGGTCCTTCCAAATCATACACCAAAACAATAACTTCGTTGCCGTCAGCAGAAAGAAACCCCTCCCGACGAAAACCACCTTGAATTGAAGGATAAAAATCGAGAATATTATTATCACCCAAACGTCGGCGGTTACTGATTTTACCACCATCAATCGTTGTTATGATCATCTCTTCTTGAAAATATGCAGCACCAGCCACACCGTCTTCCGGTGAGTCATCACTCAATCGAACTTCTATACGCGAAACGTCTGCGTTATTCTGACCTTCGGTAAGAGTACCAGCAAAAGGATTGCCCTCAAATGCTTGACCTTTAGTCTGCGCATTAAACGCGCTAAGATAAGTAGCTCCAAGTTTGACGAAATCTCCTATTTGCACGGTACCACGTCCGCCGATCAAGTTCGTGTCATTGGAGCGTTCACGTCCCCCGCCTGTGGTAGAACCTGAGGCGCTACCAACAGCACCAGGTGAAGACGGACGAGAGGCAAGAAACGTAGCTTCATACTTATCTGTAGCTAAATCGAGCTGAATACCGGAGAAAGTAGGCTTAGAGAAAGTCATGGGGGTCAGTGTGGTCCGGATCCGATCACCGATCGTTAACGCATAAGCGTACTGACCCTTCTGGTCTGAAGCGATGACTACACTAGAAAACCACCCACTGAAGAAGGTCGTTTTAAACAAATTACTTCCAGCAGTCTGAGGCGCGGAAATACGCCAGTCATAAATCAGCTGCCCACGCGTTATGTAATTACCATAAAGATCGTAAAAATAATAGCCCTCTTGAGTGGTACTTACGTAACGTTCGTAATTTTGGCGCGCGTAATTGGTGTAATCCTGCTGTCGCCACTGATACTCGTTGAAAAGTTCTTGCGGAATGTACCACTTTTTTACAGCAGGATCTAACGCATCAAACAAAACGCCAGACCCAGTTGGCTCGTAAGAAAGCTCGCCTCCGCGCCTGACGCCCAACCGCGAACCAAAATCCTCTTGAGCATAGGACCTACCTGGTTCTATAAACAAAATCGTAGCAGCTATGAGTAAAATAAGATGTTTAGCTTTAATCACGAAAACCTCCCTTAATCGCATGTTTTCGTATGACCGTTGTTCCAAATCACGGAATGCATCAATATGCTACATTAACAATACGCACTAGCTCACTGTCACCCTGATCAGCCTCGACAACGATACGGCAGATATACATACCCGGAGGCACTATAGCTCCAGAAAAATCACGTCCATCCCAGCTAAATTCTTGAGAACCCACCATACCGAGTGCGCTTTTTCCCGAACCACGTCCCACCATACTTCCGCTAAGATCAAAAATCTCTACGTTAAGTGGACGATCCTCTATAACTTTCAGCAGAGCAAATTGAACAATGAGTTCGTCATTAATCCCATCACCATTAGGCGTGATGAAAGACCCCATGTTTACATCCTGAATGAGATCTTTGCTCAAGGCCATTAAACTCACACGCGCAGTAGAAGACTCAACCAATTCGGTTGCATCTTTCGATGCAGTATCGACCCGTTGAAAAACTCCCTCTTCTCCTTCGGATGATCGAACGAAACTGCCAAACTCAATACCTTCACGAAAACTCTGAGACTCAAACTGGACTTCGACAAGAGCATGTCGACTTCCTCTCAGTCCCCCATTGATAGAATCGGAAAAACGAAGCCACAGAGAATCACTACTTGCAGCCATAACCACCAGTTCGTCACCCGATTCGTTACGGAAAACACCATCGTCGCTCTTACCATAAAAATCTGTGAAATTGGTCTGTACGGCAGTAGTCAATGTAGTATTGGGGTCAGCTAATGATGCACTTTCAGAAGTGGAAACTGTACCCAGACGTACTCCTCTGAGTTGAGATGCCAGTGGGGTGACGATCAGAATCTCATCAAACCCATCACGAACCGTAACGTCAGCTGGATCCGGAGCGGCTGCGCGTATAAAATAAGAGAAGCTCTGCGCAGATAGTGGATCGACACCCGTGGGCGCAATGTAGTCTATAGGCGAAGAAATCAACTCCGTAACTGGCCTTCCCTTACCTTCATCTGTGAGAAGTGCTAACTCACCAGCTAACTCCAACGATAGAGGGGGAGCTAAATCTACACGTATCTCACTGACTCGAGCTGTTTTAAACGGATCTTCTGACGAAATATTAACTCGAATCTGCAAGAATTTACGCGGATTGGGCGAAGTTATTGTTGCCTCGTTAATTCCACCGGTAGACGCATAAGACTCACTCCACTCACTCCAACCAACGAAAGCGAGTTCTCCATCGCGGTCATAAGAAGACCGAGGCGCACGGCGCAATTTCTTTCCATCTTCATCAATCAGTCCGTCACCGTCATTGTCAATGAGATCAATGGGATCTTCGTCCGTTACCCCATCTCCATCATCGTCTTTTCGGCTTTTGTGTCGTTTGTTATCTGGCAGGGTCTGCCAAATGTCCCATGCCAACCACGATACCACCAAATCATCGTAAACTTCTTTGGTTACTTCTTGCCTTTCCTCCGCACCAGCGATCTCAACAACCTCATAATAAGTGTAGTTAGTATCCGTCTGATCTGACGTGCGCGTTTGAACTTGTAGACGCACATCAGGATGGTTAGCTAGTGGCTCTATGCGTTCAAAGGACTCACCTGAAACTGGATCTACGTCACGAATAATTACGTCTCCATCCCAAGAAATCTTCGGAAGTGTTTTACGGATGAATTCGCCACGTGCATCAGTAAGAGAAATGGGCGGAGAATAGGCCCACACACTCACTGGATAGCCTTCACCGTAGAGTTGTACTTCACCCAAGGTTGCCAACGAACCATAGCGTCCCGATTGCTTACCGGTCACGTCTATATCGCGAATCTGCAAGAAGCGGATTTTACGAGGCTGGAAAGTCTCGCGAAAGATTCGAACTACCTGATCATGATTGTCAACATGTTCTGCAGAAATAATGTTATCCCACTTCAACCCTTCTTCTAACTGCGGAAAATCGTCACGTTGGTCCATGTTAAGAGGCTTGAGTAAAGTACCGTCAGAAACTAGGATATCCGGCCCGAGAAAAGCCCCTTGGTGGCTCTGGTTAATACGCTTATTGACAACCGAGACGTTATCTACCCAGAAGACGGCTCCTA
>Ga0160422_10001620_pt1 | contig 14057 bp, 9 predicted proteins | sample Fk160mmetaG_FD_108192 | JGI IMG/M metagenome (GOLD analysis project Ga0160422, IMG submission 108192) | Marine microbial communities from the Central Pacific Ocean - Fk160115 60m metaG | ecosystem: Environmental > Aquatic > Marine > Oceanic > Photic zone | place: The Central Pacific Ocean...
GCCACCCTTGAGGCCTTGCGAAGCGCGGGCAAGCTTCGCCATTACGGGCTGTGCAACTACGACGCAACGTCTGTCACCCACGCGCGTAGGGCCGAGGGAATGGTGTGCCTTCAAACGCCGTACTCTCTTCTTCGACGCGAATTCGAGGGGTCTCTACGCTCGGCTTGCGATGGCCTTGGCGTGATCGTATATGAGCCACTGTGTCGCGGTCTGCTTACGGGCAAGTTTGGTGCTCAGCCGTCATTTCCTGACACAGACCTTCGAGCCTGGGATGAGCGATTTCAAGGCGCTCGGTATCGGCATGCTCGAGCACTGGTGATGGACCTGCAACGGATCGCCGCGCGAGTCGAGTTGCCGACGGCCGCCCTTTCCATCGGGTGGGCGGCTGCTCAACCCGGCATTACCGCCGCCATTGTCGGCGCAAAACGGCCTGAGCAGGTCCTCGAAAATGCGAAAGCGAGCTCCGTATTGGGGCGTACAAAGCTGCTGTCCGTCATTGACAAGGTGGCCGCTATTCATGGGGGTTGGTGATGCGAGAAATCGACTTGAAGTCCGTCAAGGTTGTGAGTTGGGACATTGATGGAACGATGTACGATCTGCATCGCCTGATGTCAGCATTCAAACGGGACCTGTTCCGGCGCATGCTCAGCAGAAACTGGCCACAAGCGTGGCGGGATTTTTTTCGGTTGCTCCGATTCAAGCGCTTCATGGACCGCGTACGAAAACGCCGTGGCGATTACCGCGTAGGACCGGTTCCACATCGGGATCGCATCGCGGAGACGCAAGACGAAATGTACGGTCGCATTCTGCCGGATTTGGGTGCAATCGATGGTGTGAAGGAACTGTTGTTATGGTTCGAGGAAAAGGGCGTAAAGCAGGTCGTCTTTTCCGACTACTTGGCGTCCACCAAGCTCACCGCGCTCAACTTCTCTGATTTCTTCAGTGGCGTCTACGCTGGAGAGACAATCGGCCACCTCAAGCCCGCACGAGAAACCTTCGACCACATCATCGACGATCTCGGCATTGAGCCACACCAACTGCTTCACATCGGTGATCGACTCGATACGGACGCCGCGGCCGCGCCAACCGTTGGCTACCAATCCCTCCTGCTGGGTGGCCACCATCCGACGGCACGAGAGGTGTTCGATCAATTGATCAATGACCGCGAAGAGTAAGGTTTAGTCGCCAATCGCCCGGCGGGCTTTGCGGGTCAGTGCGACCAACTGGACACGCGCCTCGTTGGCATTGGTCGCGTGGCGGTCAAACCCGAGCCGAACTGGCCGAGGACCGTCAGCGGTGAGCACTTCCATGTTGAAGCCGTACTGGTCGATGTCTGTCATTGTGACCTGACTAAAGTCATCGGCTCGAGTGAACGCTCGACACATGCATTCCATCGCGTCTGTGTGGTCATCATTCATGTGGGCAATGATGCCTGCCCGAACGCCAATGAGGGGGTTTGGAGATGCAGATCCCCACTGGGCTTCATCTACCCACGACATTCGTCCAAACCCACCGATGTACCTCGCAGACTGCACGCGGAGCGCCCAGAGCGAGAAATCCCTCCAGTCAATGTACGCTTCGGCCGAAGGATGGGCGGCGAGGTATGCGTCGCGGGCCTGGTGTTCCGCAGGCCCCTCCAGCTTCGCGCACTCCCCAACCAATGTGACTCGCCCACGGGCAAGGGGATCCCCCTCTCCGTCTTCCGTGACCAAAAAACTTGCACGCGAATCCCGAAGCAGGTTGCGAGTGTGTTCGGCCAAATGACTGATCAGAAAAATCGGACTGGCCCCGTCCATCGCAAACGTGACGAACGAACCGTAGGGGTGTCCAGCAGGCTTACGGGCCACGGTGCAAAGGGTGCCATGCGTGACACCGGCCACGAGTGTTTGTGCGTACTCGGAGTGGCTTGGAGTTGGCACATCTGTATCGTAGAGCGGCTGAACTCGAGGGGCTGCAGGTGCATCGTGGCGACCATTCATCGGATCCTCCTGCGCGGCGGCGCAACAGACTTGATAGATACAGTTCATGCGTAACCGGATGCTTTCGAACGGCGACTGGATTCTATGGCTGGTCATGGTGGTCGTATGGATTGGCTCTTTCGTCTACGACGGAACCCCCCTGAACGATACTGTTTGGTGCGTTTGGCGGCGGTTCGTTGGCCTCAACTGTTTCGGCTGCGGCCTCACCCGTTCATTCATGGCCGTTAGCGATGGTCACATCCTGCGCTCTCTTGCGCTGCATCCAGTGGGTCCATTTCTCTACGGGGCCATGGTCTGGCGGATTGTTGTCACCCTGCTGCGGACGGGTTCGGGGAACGTCGCTCTTCTTCGGCTTCCGTCTCGACTGGTGGTCGGGTATTGGATGCTTGTGAGCGTTGTCTTCTGTGCGCATGCAGTGAAGGTCATTATGGGTTGGGCTAGTTCATGAGTGTTTTCCCGCCCGTTTTGACGCAATCCCAGGCGCTGTCCGGACTGGAGTGCAAGCGCCGTGCATGGGGCTTGACGCGAAGCACCGGGTCAGCGTCAAGCATGCAGCGTGAGCTGCGTGTGGAAAGTCGACGTCGCCTCATTGATGCAGCGCTGCATTTGCTTGCCCCTCATGCCGATCGAAACGTCGAGGCCAGCAATGGCCTCGTGAGCGTCACCGCCGATGCAGTCGAAGCCGGACGAACGTTGTTCGCGGTCCGCAGCGGTGCAAGCATCAAGGCGCACCACATCGACCTGCTGGCCATTCAATGGTGGACCCTTAGGACGGCCGGCTTCGATATCGATACGTGCCTCGTGCTGCACGTGAATCCCCAGCACCGTGCTCCGGGACCTGAACCCCTTTTCGTTAAACACGACGTAACTCGTGCCGTCCGTACAGCGGCCGCGGACCTCGCCAGCGAAGTGCAGGCGCTGCAGTCGATCGTGACGGGGGACCGGCCCGAACCGGAGCCGGGCTCACACTGCAACCGTCCCTTCGTGTGCCCCTACTTCGACGACTGCCACACCGGTGCATCCACCGACCCCTTGTCTGACCTTTATCGGGTGAAGGAGCGCCTTTTGCGTCGTTTGCGGTCAACGGGTGTGACACGAATCCAAGACATCCCGGAAGATTTCCCGCTTCCGGCAGTGGCTACACGGCAACGAAATGCAATTCAGGCCGGGCATGCAGTGGTCGACTCCAACCTTTCCGACGCTCTTGATCGGGTTGAAGCGCCGGTGGCTTTTATTGATTTTGAGGCCATTCAGCCTGCGATCCCCGCGTGGGAGGGGTGCCGGCCTTTCGAGGCGATACCGGTTCAAGTTTCCATCCACCTCGTCGACTGCGATGGAACAGTCGAACATCATGAATGGATTGTGTCTGGCCCCGAAGACCCACGGAGTGAACTGGCACGCCTTGTTGCCCCCGTGGTTAGCCGCGCGACAACCTTGGTGGCCTACTACGCCCAGTTCGAAAACAGCATGCTCAAGGCGCTCGCCGCCCACGCTGACGGAACCAACCGAGACGCTCTAATCGCTGCCAATGAGCGCTTTGTGGATTTGTTACCGATGATTCGAGACCACGTCTACCACCCAGAATTTCGGGGTCGGTTCAACCTCAAAACGGTCGTGTCTGCGCTCTTGCCCGACCTCGCTTACGATGACTTAGCGGTCAATCGTGGTGACATCGCTGGGCTTTTGCTGGAGGAATACATTCTCCACGGGCAGCCAGCGGATGCCCCTGCGCGCGCGGCGCTTCTCGATGACCTCCTAGCCTACTGCAGGCGGGACACGCTCACCCTTCTTCGCCTTGTCGAGCTGTTGCGCAGAATGTCCGCAGAGCCAACGCATTGATGATGCAAAACCGCGAATGCGGCCATCGAAGGCAACCCGGATGGAGCTCTTCACTGTGACGACCATCCGCGAGGCCCTCTCCAGTCAGCCTGGCTCTCAACGCCATTCATTGGCGTGGCGAACCATCGTGCGATTGGCCCGCCGGTGGAACAGCGAACTGGGCCCCCTGCGTCTGCGGCGGCGATCGCCGATCGACCGGATGCTGCAACGCGATGTGAATCGAGTCGACAACCTCGAACACCTCGGCGCAATGTTGTTGTCGGTCATTGACGCCCTCGATGAGGCGAGCCAAAAAAAGTCCCTGATGGCCGTCGAGCAGTGGTTTACCCAAAACACACCCAAGACCGTCCGCGGGCCGGTGAAGCTGACCGTCGCAATTCCGGGTCTAACCATTGGAGAAGATCAGATTGATGCCTGGCTCAACACTATGGCGGGCCGTGCCAAGCTCACGCCCGCCGAAGCTGCTCGTTGGGTGCATCATTTGGATGGCCGCGACATCGGGGGACGGAGGGTTACCGTCGAGGTGGAGTTGAAGAACGATGAGGAATTGCCCAAGGTCTCCCGCAACGATCGGATGCGCCGACCAACTCGAAATCGTCAATGCTGGCTCCCGCACACCGACCCCGAGGCGCACTACTCAGCCACTCCGCGATCGGTAGCCGAGCAACACGCCAAGCTGTTTTCGGGTGTGCAGGTTGTATTCGACCCACATTGTGGCGCCGGTGGAGACGCAATTGCCATGGCGCAAGCTGGACTCCGAGTCGTGGCCTCTGACATCAATCCTGAACGATTGGAAATCGCGCGACGCAACGCCGTCCACTTTGGCGTCGACGACGCCATCGAGTTTCACTGCGGGGATGCTGCTTCCGTCGGGCGAGAGCATGGCCATTCGCATGCCGATGCCGGACTGTTTCTTGATCCCCCGTGGGGGGGCGACTGGAAGGCATCATCGGCTCAAAACCGTCGGTTCATTGAATCAATCGTAGCGCCCATGCGGGCTTTTGCGCATTCGCGGTGTGTTCTAAAGCTCCCCCGGACCTTTGACTTGACGTCCCTCCCCGATTTTCCGGGCGGGTGGAATGTGTACCTTGGATTGGATGTTGAAATGGCTGAGCCGGTCGACCGACTCAAAACCCTCGCTGCCGTATCGATACGGGATTGACCTCTATCAAAACGGTGGCTCAACCTGTTGGCGTTTTAATCCGAAAACAAGCATATACGTCGTCCGGTTTGGCATTCACCACCAGCAAACGTGTTACCGCCTACGAAAACACCCCTAAAACCCCTTTTTTCACCCAAAACACGCGACTCGATCCGCCTCCACATGACGATCACTGCACCCCAACCCGATGATGTAGTCGTACTCAGCGCAGACGACTGCCTTTATCACCGGGGCCCGCTCGCCTACACCGGTGTCCTGTCACTCACCGGAGATGCGCTTCGCTTCAACCCCACGAAGACCATCGACCGACTCACTGGGGCCGAAGACGTGCTGATCCCCATCGACACCATCACCGAGCTGTCGTCCGGAGGAATCAATCACAACTTAGACGTGGTGACCACCGACGGCACCCATCGCCTTTCTGGACGCGGAGCGCTGCGCGTGCATGCACGGCTGGTGTCGCTGTTGGCCGAGGAGGACAGTCTTGAGGGCGAGCCGCTTATGTTCGAACCCGGTGAGCGGGTGTTGCTTCAAGGAAGAGCAGAGCACTTCGTGAACGACGTCATGGCCGTCAGGGGTGAACTCACCGTAACGGACCGCAGATTCCGGTTCTTTTCCGGGTTGGGAATCGACCGTGTTTTCTGGAACTCGACAAAAATCGATGTCCCGATAACGGCGATTCAAAGTTGGGCGTTGAAAGGGCTTCGCCGCCGGCTCCATCTGCAACTGCCGGACACCGATGTGATTGTCGGAGGCGCGCTGACCAGCCAGTTGTTCAACATTCTCGAGCTTCTCCTCGGCGAAGAAGATGATTCGCAGGTCGCGGATGAACTGGCCTTGGACACTTGGGAGGTGTCGCTTCGACGCGGGCCCATCGCGCATCCGGGTGATCTTCTGTTTACCGTCACCCACATCCAGTTCACTCCAACCAGTGTCCTCGACACGATGGTCGGCGTTAAGCCGATCCGATTTGCTATTCGGGATATCACTCGCATTTCCATTCGTGGATGGCCCGAGCGAAAACTCATCATCCGCGTGGGGCACGAGGTGTTCGCATTCAACGTGGCGGACATCCAGGACCGGTTTGAGGCGCTTCGGCACCTCGTACGCGACCGACATTACCAACTGGCCGTTCGCGGACAGGGCGGGCCTCCCCGATACCAGACCACGGTGGATAGTTGGTCGACCAAGGTCGGATACCAGCATGGTGACCAGATCGTGATCGGCACCTTCGTAATGGAGCAGGTCAGCGAGTTCGAAGTGCGGTTCGGATGGCTTCTTCTCCTGCGAACCCGCGTTCTCTTCTTGCCCCTCGGCGGGCCCGCCTCGCGCGAGAAGCAGATGGAATTTCCGCTCGAAGAGGTCTGCCGCCTCGATGGCGGTCCCCGGAGTCGCCAAGACCAAATTTTAATGTCTACAGACAAGGGTCGGGCGCGGTATTTAATCAGTGACCGCGATGGCGTTGTTGAGGATTTTTGGAGCCAATGCCGGTCCCCTACACGCATCCTCGCGTGGGAAACATTGGGCCCACGCTCCACATCGCGCATCATGGGTAAGTGCCGGTTTATCCGAATCATGACCCATGGCGACACGGTCGTTGATTTGAGTCCAGGGATGACGGTAGAGCACCCCTCTGGCGTGGCCATCGTCCTTCCGGGAGAGCCGGGAAGCTCGGTGCCCATTGACACGTGGGTCACCGTCGAAATTGGGCAATCGGAAGGCATCTACCAGCTTGACTCAAAGGTTGTGCGGTCGGTACCGACACCGCTCGAGGGTGTCATTGCCAACCCGGAGGGCACCCACATGCTGATTGTGGACGTTCCCAATGAAGTACGGGTTTACAATCAACGCGAAGGATACCGGGTAGCCACCGAGGTCCACCTCAAGGCGCAAATGCTGGCGCAAACGGCAGACGGTGGGAGTTGGATGGCTACCGGAGAGACCTTCGACGGCACCATCGTTGACCTTTCCATTGGCGGCTGCGCAATGGACTCTGGTCATGAACTCGACGCCGGCAATCGAATCAACCTGAACTTGCCACTTCTAGACCAATGGGTCGACCTTCGCGCCACCTGTGTGCGCCTCACGGATACCGGTTCTGCCGACAAGTCTGTGCGTTATGGCCTCGAGTTTCGGGAACTGAGCATGGCCCAAGAGGACATCCTCCACAAGGCGGTGTTGGCGATGCAGCGCGAAGTGCTTTCTGACGGTGAAGACGGGGATGGGGTAGACGCCGACGACGGCGAATAGCCCGGGGTCCAGGTGCCTATTTCATCGGCGCTCGCGAATCCCAATGACATCCCAGTCACCGGGGCGTATGATTTGGTCTCACGCTTGCTGAGGTCGGTATGCCCGTAAACTTTCAGGTGGTCTCACCCGTCGATGGATCCGTGTTCACTGAACGCCCGGAGGCCACACCCGCCCAAATCGCCCGGGCACTCGATGTTGCTCAGTCGGCTGTGCGCGGGTGGGCCGCTGCGTCTATCGACGATCGAATTCAGGTCGTCTCAAGGGCCATGGAATGGATGGTTAGTCACCGGGACGAGATCGCGCGCAGCATAACAATGTGCATGGGGCGCCCCATCCGATGGACGGGTGGCGAGGTGGATGGCATGGTGGACCGCGCCAAATACATGATGAACATTGCGGGCTCTTCACTCGCTGATATTGACCCCGGCCCTAGGCGTGGCTTTCGGCGTTTCGTTCGCAGAGAGCCGCTCGGTGTGGTCCTTGTGCTGTCGCCTTGGAACTACCCTTACCTCACCGCCGTCAATGCCGTGGTTCCCGCCTTGCTCGCCGGGAACTCTGTCTTGCTGAAACACAGCGATCAAACCCCACTCGCAGCCGAGCATTTCCGTGACGCGTTCCGAGAGGCCGGCCTGCCTGCCGGAGTGTTCCAAATCCTGCACATGAGCCACGAAGCAACGCATCAGGTCTTGGGCGACGACTGCATTGATCATGTCTGCTTTACCGGTTCGGTTGCCGGGGGAATCGCGGTCAACCAAGCTCTGGCGGCCCGGACCGGCCGAAAGCGGTTCATTAACTCTGGCCTTGAACTCGGGGGAAATGACCCCGCATACGTGCGGGCAGATGCCGACATCGATCACGCAGCAACCAATATTGTCGAAGGGGTTGTGTTTAATTCCGGTCAGTCGTGCTGCGGCATTGAGCGGATATATGTGCATGATTCGGTGTACGACCGGTTTATCGACGCGGCCATCGCCGCCGTGAACACCTGGAAGCTTGGCGACCCGCGTGACGAAACCACCACCCTCGGCCCCGTTGTTCGGCAGCGCAATGCCGATGCGATCCGTCGTCACGTCACGGAAGCCATCGAGGCCGGGGCACGCCCTCTGATCGATACGGCGGAGTGGTTGCGAGACAGGGCAGATTCGCCGTACGTGGCTCCCCAGCTGCTTGCCAATGTGGACCACTCAATGGCCATCATGCGAGATGAAACCTTCGGACCCTGCGCCGGTATTGTGCGTGTCCAGAGCGATGAAGAAGCCGTCGCTTCGATGAACGACTCCGCCTTCGGATTGACCGCATCGGTGTGGACTGCCGATGAGGCTGCCGCAATCGCGATTGGTACACAGCTGGAAACAGGGACTGTGTTCCAGAACCGCTGCGATTACCTCGACCCATCCCTGGCATGGACGGGAGTGAAACATTCTGGACGCGGCGCCACCCTTTCATCCATCGGTTTTGAACATCTCACAAGGCCGAAGTCGTTTCATCTGCGAACCGAGGTGAACTCATGAGCATCTCCACAGCGACCAACTGGAACTATCCAACCACGGTACGTTTCGGCCCCGGGCGAATCCGTGAGCTTGGCGATGCGTGTCAATCGCTTGGCATCGTTAACCCACTGTTGGTGACCGACTCTGGCCTATCGAAGCTCCCCCTATTCGACCAAGTTTGCCACGCAGCGCAGCGACATGGCGGGCCGGTGGGGACCTTTACGGACATTGAAGCCAACCCTACAGGGCAACACGTCGACGCGGGCGTTCGCGTGTTCCACGCCGGTGAACATGATGGGGTCATCGCACTCGGGGGCGGAAGTGCGCTCGACGCGGCAAAGGCCATCGCGCTGATGGTTGGACAACGGCGACCCCTTTGGGAGTTTGAGGATGTGGGTGACAACTGGACCCGCGTCGACCCCTCTGGAATGGTGCCGGTCGTTGCTGTGCCCACGACGTCCGGGACAGGGTCCGAAGTTGGCCGTGCCTCGGTCATCACAGACACCTCGAATCATACGAAAAAAATTATCTTTCATCCCAAGATGCTTCCTCCCGTGGTGATCGCCGATCCGGAACTGACCCTCGGCCTCCCGCCCCACCTGACCGCGACCGTGGGTATGGACGCCTTGTCTCACAATCTGGAGGCTTTTTGCGCTCCAGGCAATCACCCGATGGCCGACGGCATCGCCCTCGAAGGGATTCGGCTCATCGCATTGCACCTCTCCACCGCCGTCGCAGACCCCGCTAATATTGAGGCGCGGAGCGGGATGATGATCGCCTCGATGATGGGGGCGACGGCGTTTCAGAAGGGTCTCGGAGCCATGCACAGCATGGCCCACGTTGTTGGGGGCCAGCTCAACGCGCACCATGGGGAAACCATCGCCGTCGTGATGCCCTACGTGCTCCGGGCAAACCAGAACGCGATTCATGACCGTTTAGGTCACCTTTCGCGGCACATTGACTTGGGGTCTCCAACATTCAGCGCCTTTGTCGACTGGGTCCTTGGTCTTCGTGACGCCTTCGGCATCCCCGACACACTCGCCAGTCTTGGGGTGCAGGAGCATCACGTGGAGGGATTCGCGACCGCTGCGGTTGCCGACCCAAGCACTGGAACCAACCCCATACCCTTTGCAGCCTCCGACTTTGAACGGCTCTTTGCCGATGCGATCTCCGGCTTCGGTTCCTAATCCAGTCACCGATGCCCGCCTCCTGAATCAGAGACACCCATGACGAGCTCTTTTTTCTTCGCTCTTGCCTTCGCCTGCTCCACGTCCAAAACCGAAGGCGACACCTCGTCAGCCGTAAACGAAACCACGCTTCGTCCCGTGGGCACCCCGTCTGACCAGGCTTGTCCAGCGATGGAATCGACAAACACCGGCAGCTTCTCCAGCGGCGGCGAAGAACGCACGGTGACAATGGTGGTGCCGGACAGTCCAACCGAAGGCATGCCCTTGATATTCTTTTTCCACGGCTTGCTTGACCCGGGAACCACCCCTCGACCAACGGCGTATTTAGCCAGCGCGCTGGGTCTTCAGCAGCGAGCCAATGACTTGGGTGTGGTATTCGCACTCCCTCAGTCTGGTGTGCTCTCAAGGCTGGGCATCGAGTTCTTCATGTGGGATGTCGAGGACGGGGCAAGTGCCGATGTCCAGTTGTTCGACGACATCCGATCGTGCGCGTCCACGAATCTGGGGGCCGACATGGCCCGAGTCCACGCTGTCGGAAACAGCGGCGGCGGCTTGTTCACAACGATGATTGTGCGAGAACGGTCCGATGCATTGGCCTCCATGGTGGAAATATCGGGCGGAAGCGACATCGACATGCTCACCTTTGAATCTCCGCTCTCGGCCTACGAAACACCAGAAGTTGCGGTTCCTTCATTGGTAATTTCAGGCGGAGAAAATGATGAATGGCCCGGCGGTGGGCTAACGCTTGTCGATTTTGAGGCCGCGAGTGACGCGTTAGCGGACCAACTGGCAGCCGATGGCAGCTATGTCGTGCGATGTCATCATTCCCTCGGTCATTCGATCCCCATGTCCGCGATCACGGCAGTGGAACTGTGGACGCAATCCCACGTCTTCAACCACACCTCGACGGTTCAAGAATCTGGAGTGGAGTCGTTTGAGGAACTGTCCGGCTGGTGTGTAGAACACAGCTAATCCAATGGGACTTCGACCCAGTCATCGGCCTCAACAAACCAAACTTCAAACTTCGGTGCGACTTCCAGACTCAAGGCCTTTTTTACGCCGTCAACATACACACGCCCTTGATGCGCGTAGGTTTGAGCAACCGCCTGGAGTGTACGACCCCTGAGTGCGGTTGTCTTGAAGTCAACGACCCGCAGTGGGCCGTTGGTCCGATCACGGCACACCATATCAATGGTTCCGGACCACCCCACGATGGGCCCATCCGGGGTGTCGGAGTGGAGAAGCATCGGCACCTCCATCCCCACAATTTCGAGCTGCTGAAACCGTTCCACAAGCCTGCCCCGACCAAGCGATGATACAAGCTGGCGGGCGCGACGGACCGCAACTGCGGAGGCCGGTTCGGCACCGCACACACTTGTCGATGCCCGCTGAAACCGCTCCATTAGGGTCCCCGTGTCGATGGCACCGTGTCGAGGAAAATCTTCGAACATGCGGTGAACAATCGTTCCAATCACCATCGAATCACGGGCAGCCACTCGCCCGCCTCCACGTCCCGAAATCCGAGGTTCGGGATTCGCGAGCGATGCCGCGCTGGATGGGCTTTTCAATAAAGGGCGATTCATCCGCTTCTTCGCCTTGATGAGCGCTTCCGATCCGATGACCTCACCCCTTTGAATGGCCTCATCATTTGACCGGCCATTTGGATTCAACCCGTTGTTCGCAAGGCCAAGAAAGTGCCAAGTGAGACCCGACGACTGAGCCACACCATCCGTAGATGCGGTGTCGGCTAAGCTGGCAATGCAAGGGAGCGAAGGGGTTCGGTTGGCCCAAAGATCGGCCAACATTTTCGCACGGTGGGGCCCCCTCATGACGGTGGGCCATGTACCCGACAAAACGAGCCGGTCTCGTGCCCGAGTCATGGCAACGTATACAAGCCGGATCCGCTCGGCCTGAGTCACCACTTCTGAGCGCCGCCAAACAGCATCAAAGCCAAGCGGCCAGAATCCGAACAACTGAATCCCCCAAGCATCATCGACTGCCGTCCCCGTTGGTCGGCTTGCCGGTCGGAGCCCGTGGTGCAGGTCCATGATGTATGTGTGCTCGAAGGCAAGACCTTTGGATTTATGAATTGTCATTAGCCGCACCACACCTTCTCGAGAATTGGGCCGGGCTTCCTCGGCCTCTTGTTGTCGAGAGACTGCCTCGCGAAGGCTACGAAGCAGCGCAGTCGTGTCGCCGCCCGTCGCCTCCATCACATCGGTCAGATTTCGAAAGAAGTGTTCGAGGTTCGCGACCCGATACTCGGCTTGGTACGCCGTCGAGGCGTATACCTCTGGCACGAGTTCTTCTCGCAACCTTCCCAACCATTCATCGAAGGGGGTGACCTCGAAGTCTGTCCGAAGTCGGTCGACCTTTACCACTGCATCAAGCAGGCGAAGGGCCCAAAGCGGACGCTGCCGGGTCGTTTGAACGACATTCTCCTCCAACGATTCAACCGCCCGATGAATTGCGTCCGATGCGCGTTCCACCGATCCTCCTGAGCCAAGCTCGGCCCACAGGCGGGGCAACTCTGCAATCCAGAGCGGTATCAGTGCCTCGGCCGGGACTTGAACTGCAGCGGACCGGATGAACCCTAAAAACCCCAAGGTGTCGAAGGGATCCAGTACTGCCCGAACCAGCGCCGCCGCCTCAACCACCTCGCGCCGGCGAAAGTAGTTCCGGTCTTTGGTGACTTCATGGGGAATCCCATGGGCGCGAAGGGCGCGTTGATACACTCCGATATCGGTCATCGAACGAAACAGCACGCCGACCTCGGCGAGGTCGCAGCCTTGAGCACGGAGCCGCGACAAATCCAACGCGAGGGCCTCTGCTTCGACCTCGCGGCCCCGCGAGACTCCTGTGTCGGAGTTCACCTTGCCGTCGGCAGCATCCCATGCCACCCACATGCAGACTGGGTCGCCCCGATCGCCCTCACCTCGGGCTGAAACGAGGGATTCGTATGCAGGCTGAACACCCTCAACCGGCTTCATAAGGTCGCCCATTACAGCGTCCACCTCACGCAGGATCGGCTGCGTCGAACGGAAGTTCTGCACCAGTCCATGCTCGCTTCCTCCGGCCTCGAGAACCTCGGCCACAAAACCTTCGTAGGCTCGAAGGTCAGCACTCCGCCAGCCATAAATGGACTGCTTCGGGTCGCCGACGAGAAACAGACCGGGCCGACCGGAAATTGGTCCTCTCAACGCGAGATGCCGGACGAGATCGCATTGAACCCGGTCGGTGTCCTGAAACTCATCGACCAAAAGCTGATCCATGTTCGCAGTCACTGCGCGGGCGACACTGGCATTTTTCACCAGCTGCGATGCCCGTTTCAGCAGTTCGGTAAAGACCACAGCACCCTGAGCGTGGAGACGCTGGTGCACGCAACGCAAGATGGGCTCGACCACGGAAACACTCAGCCTGTAAGCGGCCTCGTTGACCCCAAGCAAGCACGACAATCGGTGCCATGAACTTCGGGATGCCTCTGGAAACGCCTCGCCACAAAGGGCAAAGGCTTCGGACTCAGCTTTACCTGCATCGCCTCTGCCCCACGCCTTTGCAAGATGGGCCATAAGATTCGGAGGCAGGGCGTGCGCCACCAACGCCTGCGCATTCGCGATGGACATCCCGACCACCAAGCCGTCACGGCATGCCTCTAATCCCGCAAGCAGCTTGGTGGCATTGCCCTGCCTCAATCCGGAGAACGCGCCGGCGCTCTGGCTCAGCGTGGTATGAATTGAGTTTCGCGTTTGGACTAGCCATGCATCGACAGTTTCTTGGCCAAACGGGTCCGACGTTAAGTGTTCCTCGGTCACACCTGCGAGGACGAGCGTTCGAACTGCATCTTCTAAATCAGCTGGTGTGACACCCTGCGCAAACAGGTCGATCACCGCTGAAGGATCGGTGGTAAGCCACCTCGCAAGGTGCTCCTCGACAACCTCACGCACGGTATCCGTTACCGCATCCCCCGCAGCGTCCAGCTCAAAACTGGGATGGAGCTTCGCCTCGATTGGGAATTTCGCGAGGAGCCCACGGCAGTAGGCGTGAATTGTCCGTACTTGGAGGTGATCGAGAGCCTTGAGCAAGTGATGGGCCCGGTCCCTCGCCTTCGGATCGAGCACATGAGCGGGCAACCCTTGTACGCCCTTGCCAC
>Ga0160422_10001621_pt1 | contig 14055 bp, 10 predicted proteins | sample Fk160mmetaG_FD_108192 | JGI IMG/M metagenome (GOLD analysis project Ga0160422, IMG submission 108192) | Marine microbial communities from the Central Pacific Ocean - Fk160115 60m metaG | ecosystem: Environmental > Aquatic > Marine > Oceanic > Photic zone | place: The Central Pacific Ocean...
CAACGTAGGCATAGCCAACGGGTTTACAGCCCGTCCCCTTTAACCACTCGGGCATCCCTCCAAAGTTCAGAGAGCTTACCAGCGCTTTAATCCAAAGCAGAATTGGTTTATTGTGCCTTCTGCGATGAAAGTCAATACCTAGAATTCATTTATTAAAAAAAAACAATATATTAAATAAAAAAAAAATCCATAAAATATCAATTACATGTTATTTCTTAATATTAATTTTATAATAATTAGTGAAAAAAAAAGTTGTAAAAATGAGAAAAAACCAGGCAAAAAGACATCAAAAAGGAAATTTTACTCCTCATTATATCTGGGGTCATCATGCAGTTATTTCTGCTTTAAAAAATAAAAATAGAAAAATAAAAAAATTATATATTACAGAAAAAAATATACCAATTATTGAGAAAATTAACATAAAAAACGAACATCCATTTACAATCTTAACATTGAATCAAATTGATAAATTACTCTCAAGTAATTCAGTAACACATCAAGGATTTGTTTTAGAAACACTCAAGCTTGAAAAAAAACCAATTGAGGTTTGTTTTGATAAAAATCTAATAGTTGCTTTAGACCAAGTTACTGATCCTCAGAACATTGGAGCTATAATGAGATCAGCAAAAGTTTTCGGAGCTAAATCGATTATAACAACAAAAAAATATAGCCCTGGCGAAACTGGTTCACTTGCTAAAGCTGCCTCAGGAGCATTTGAATTTATTGACTTTATTGAAGTCACAAATCTATCGTCAACATTGACAACATTATCAAAAGAAGGTTTTTTAGTAATAGGTTTAGACGAGTTTGGTGAAACTAATATAAATGAAATTAAAATTGATAATGATCAACCCAAGATTTTAGTTATGGGCTCGGAGGGAAAAGGTTTGAGAAGATTAACAAAAACAAAATGTGATATAATCGCTTTTATTGAAAATAAAGCCGAAGATAATTTCTCAACTCTTAATGTAAGCGTTAGCACGGCAATTTCGTTATATCAACTTTCATCTAGCAATTAATTTAATGGCTTTTCAATCTCTAAATAAACTTTTCTTTGATAGAGCTGAACAATATGCTGAAAAACCTTTTTTGTGGGTAAAAAAAAATAAAGAGTGGTCATCCTTATCATGGAATGAAACATCTTTAAAAGTGAGAGAATTTGCAGGAGGTTTGAAATCATTTGGAATAAAGCCTGGTGATAAAGTTGTAATTGTCTCTGAAAATAGACCAGAATGGATTATTGCTGACTTAGCCATAAATCTTATTGGTGCTGTAACTGTGCCAGCCTATACAACTAATACCGAGGACGATCATTATTATATATTGGATCATTCTGATGCTAAAGCTGTTATAGCCTCTAATAATATTTTAGCTAATAGGGTTGCTTTAGCGACTACTAGAACAAAACTATGTAAAATATTGATAACATTAGATAATTATAGTGGTTTTGAACCAGATAATCTAAAAATTATCAATTTCAACGAAGTTGGTGTTTTTGGTAAAAATAATATTGATACTGCATTAGATCACTTCAATCAAATACAGCCTGACGATGTTTCTTGTATCATATATACATCGGGTACCGGTGGAAGACCCAAAGGTGTAATGTTAACCCATCGAAATATTTTTTCAAATTTACAAGGAGCAGAGGATTTATTAGAGATTATTGGTAAAAAGGATAATAAATATCTCTCATTAATACCATTATCTCATTCCTATGAGCATACAGCAGGTTTGTATTTACAAATTGATCTTGGCTCACAAATTTACTTTTGCGAAGGACCTGAAAAATTTTCACAAAATTTACTTGAGGTTTCTCCTACCCTAACAACAGCAGTACCAAGAATTTTTGAAGTTATACATGACAGAATTAAAATTCAAATGAAAAACCAAAACCCTGTTATTAAATTTATTTTTGACAGAGCCGTTAAAGTAGGAGTCAAAAGACATTATTACGGTTTAAATTTATTAGAAAATATTGAATACAGATCATACACAAGCTTAATAAGAAAAAAAATTAACAAACAATTAGGTGGAGCCCTAAGAGCCTTTGTGTCAGGGGGAGCAGCTTTAAATCCTGAAATTGGTAATTTTTTTATTGGCTTAGGAGTAAAAATCCTTCAAGGATATGGGCAGACCGAGGCTAGTCCTTTAATTAGTGCAAATAGGCCTGAAAAAATAAAAATTGAAACAGTTGGGCCTGCTGTAAAAGGTGTGGAAGCAAAACTTAGTAAGGAAGGTGAATTAATTGTAAAAGGTGATTGTGTTATGAAAGGCTATTGGAAAGATGAAAATGCCACTAATGAAACGATTATTGACGGTTGGCTTCATACTGGCGATATAGCAACAATATCAGAAGATGGTTACATAACTATTACTGGAAGAAAAAAAGAATTAATTGTTAATTCAGGTGGAGATAATATCGCACCAGCTAGACCTGAGGCATCGCTTACATTTCAAGAAACAATTTTTCAATCTATGGTTATTGGTGATAGGCGTCCATATTTAGTTGCTGTCATTGTTCCTGAGTTTGAAAAAACAAAAAATATGAATGATAAAGAAATTAATGAAATTATTTCATCTGAAGTTAATATGGCAAATAAAAATTTGTCATCAATTGAAAAAATTAGAAAATTTATTATTGCAAAAGAACCTTTCTCAACCGAAAATGGACTCTTAACACCTACTATGAAGGTCAAACGTCATAAAGTTCTTGAAATTTATGGTGAGACTCTAGACGATCTTTATGGATCTAAAACCCATTAAATTAAAAAACTAAACTTCCTTTGAAAAATTAAGTTTTAATTCTAATGCACCAAGCATAATTCCAGGTTGGTGTTCAAATTTTGTTTCAGGTGTAAAGCTTATCTCCTTAACTCTGTCAAAAATTGAATTCCAAGCTATAATTTGCTCTAGTCGAGAAATACCATTACCAGGACAAGTTCTATGACCTTGAGAAAATGTCAAGTGTCTAGTTAGAGCTCTACGTTCAAGATTAATTTGATGTGGACACTCAAAAACCTCTTCATCAACATTTGCGGCACCATACCTTAAATGTAAGATTGAGCCTGGAGGAACTTTCACACCTTGAAATTCCTCTTCTTGAGTTGTCATTCTTGTTGATAATCCCTGAGTAGGAGCCCTAACTCTAAGAGATTCTTCAACAAAAGCTCTAATTTTACTTCTGTCATTTTTTAATTCATAGAAAAGATCTGGATCTTTACACAAAATTTGCGCCTGCTCTGAAATAGCATATTGCGTTGTTTCAAGCCCTCCAATTATCATAGCATAAGCTACACCTATAATTTCAGTATCTGTAAGTTTTCTATCATAGGGTTCATAATTAACATCTATTAAAAAAGATAACATATCATCTTTTGGACTTTTCTTTTTTTCCTCTAATTGATCAATTACATATTCACCAAACTCTTTTAATAGAATTTGTTGCTCATCAGACTGATCTTTGGTAAGTAAATTTCTATGTCCTTGACCATATACAAATGGCATAACCATTGCATCACCCCATTTTTTTAATGAAGGTATGTCTGAAATTGGAAATCCAATAACATTTGCCATTACTATTTGTGGCAAAGGTCTGGCAAATTCTGAAATAAACTCAACCTCTTTCTCATTAATCCAGCCATCAATTAATCCATTTGCAGAGTCCGTAATCATTTTTTTATGCCTCTCAGCACCCGTTCCAACCCAAGGATCAGTTAATTGGCGTTTATGAGCCTTCCATAACTCTTCATTGGGCCTTAAGCTCATTATAGAAACTTGTAGTGCGTTCATTAAATTTGGATCGTGTCTAGTTACTACAGTGCTAGCAGGAAGTGTTTTTTTAGTTTCTTTTTCTTCATCTTTAGAATTAAAACCACTTACACCTGCTTTTTCAAGATCAGAACTCTTCATTACTGGAGGTGGAAATCTAAGAATATCTCTAACAACAAAAGCAATATCTTCATATTTAGACAAAATAAAACCATCCGTATCTGGTGAGGTTCCTTCTCCTGGTATTCTGTGAACTGGAGCCTCCTTATGGAGTATTTTATATGAGTCATACCAGTGCTTTTGTGCTCCAGGGGCAAAAAGATCAACTTCGTCTAATGACATTGGACATTTAGCTTGATTGTCATCATTATTTGTAATTTCTGAACTCATAAAAACCCTCTCAGTAATAATTTTTGTAAATGAATAAAATAAGTATATTTTCAAATATTAAAAATTCAAGAGATAAAAAAGGCCCGAATAAATTAATACTCGGGCCAATTAATTAAATTACTCTTCTTATTTAAAATGATGCTGCAAAAGTAATTCCTAGTGTTTGTGGTTCATTCCACCAACCTCGAGAAGTTAAACCACCAATAGTTGCCCATCTCTGCTCTCTCTCATCTGTAAGTTTTCTACCCCATAAGGTGATACTATAATCAAAGTTGTATGAATTTTATAAGCGCACAATTTATTGCAATGTCATTTATTTTTATTTTTTTTATTTAATAATAATAAGTTAAGTAATGATAATAAGTAAAGTTAATAATAAATTTATAATTGCTTAAAAGAAAAAATAAAATTTAAAAATAACAATTTTAATACCTTTGAAATTAGAGCAAATATATGTATAAAACCTCTGATGAAATTGCCGACGTAGCTCAACTGGTAGAGCACCTGATTTGTAATCAGGGGGTTGGGGGTTCAAGTCCCTCCGTCGGCACCATAAATATTTTTTATAGCGAAACCCTGCCCTTTTCTAATATTCACTGTGTGTAAGCCTTAATAAATAATTGCAGGATTTGCCCTCTTTTACAAGCGCATTGTGCCAATACTGTGCCAAGAATCATTTAGGTATGGGCCACTACCCCTATGGGGGATATCTTTAAACAATAAAGACAGAAAATGAGTGCTTTAGGTGTTAACCAGTTTTAAGACTCATAGAGAGTCATAGAGAAGGATTTTTTTATCTGAGTCTGTGAGATTCAAAAGTTGAAAAAGACTCTGTATGAGTCCCTAAGAGTCTAAAAAAGATTAATCATTTAGGTAGTCAAAATTATTAATTATAAACTTTAGATCTTCTTCCCATTCTCTAATAGCCTTATCCATTTTATGTCCAAATTTCTTCTTATCATTAATAAAAGCTCTAAGAGATGTTATTAATTTTTTTAATCTTTTTGTGGAATTAGGTAAGCCCCATTCATTCATATAGTTTGGGTTGGATATTTTAGGAAGTTCATTATGCATTATAAAATCAAGAATTATTCTTCTTTTAACCTTATTTTCACCAAGATTACCAACATGGTAGCCACAAATAGCCAATACCCCTATTTCTGGGCGATCCCCTTTAAAATCATTATCAATTCTTTTTTGGAATTCATCGTAAATAGCTCGTTGATATTTCAGCAAATCCTTATTTTGAGGATCATTTTTTAATTTTAAAATTAATCTACCTAAAACTCGAGCTAACTCGGTATCTTCCCAATTTTCCAATTTTGATATTAGCTTATTAATGTCCATTTATATTTATAATACTGAATTTTTTCTATAACTCTAGTCGTACATCAATATTAAAATTATTTATGCGGATATCTATAAGCAGCAGCATTTTTATCGATGTAAGAAAGAGAATAGAAAGTGAATATTAAAGACAAAATTTCCCTTTTTTGTGAAATTTTTATTTTGCAGTATTAGGCCGTTTATACTGGTTAACAGCCATTTCTAGGGCATTTTTGCTTGACAAAATCGATTTTTTGTGTATAACTTCGTTATTACCCCTTGGGGGGCTATATATATAATATATACTTAGTATCCCATGCAGGAGATATGAATTATCCTATCTAATATTAAGATTTAATCAAAGATATTTAATTTCTTATATCTCTCAATAATACTCATTATATGATCAATATAATCATCTTCCGTAGCATATCCTCCCTTCTTTAGAGATGTAATGTATTCTTTATTAGATGTAGCTTGTTTAATACCATTACGAATATATCTCTCTTGATTAATTACTTGCATATAACCATTCCAATTCGCTTCTATATTTTTATAGACTTCAAAGTCTTGATAGAGATATTCCTCATCACCATCTTTATTCTCTTCTTTTGTTATAGCTTTATAGGTTTCTGAACTATAACCACCCTCCCTATTCTTCCGAGCTTTTATTCCAAAGAGATTATTAGCATTACGAGCTACCTCTGATGCTCCATAACGAGATTCATATCCTGCCTGTACAGCCACTGCTTCTGGAAAAGGATGTCCTTTATATTGTGCATATCGATACATCAATCTCACAAAATCAATATAGCGTTTATTACGAAGAGTTTGTTGTTCATCACTATCCATATACAGATAGTTATTTGGAACGATCTGAGTGATGTCTTTTTCACCAACAGTCTCAATAGGTATTTCTCTTTCAGAGAAAATAGCAAAGATAGTTAAGAGAATTGTGAAAGCCTTAATAATTGAAACTAATCCTTATTTTACTCACCCAAAACTTTATTAATTCTGTCTTGAATTTTCTGAGTATAAATTGTGATGAGTTTTTTATTATCATCGATAATTTGTTGATATCCATCTAACTCATCAACTATTTCTTGTTGAACTCCGAGAGGTGGGAGTGGAACCTTTTTAATTTTAAGCTCTTTATAGTGTCTACTGTAGCCTAAATTTGTTATTTGAATATTCTGTATTAAAAAAAATAAAAACTTTGGTAATACTTTTGTATTTGGTTTTAAAATCTTAACGCCATCTGCGCCGGCTACAAAATCAAAATCCACATACTTAACTACTCGTGTGTGATCACCAAAAATAATAACTGGACTTGAAATACTTGTTTTATCCTGAGTATTCGACCAATAACCAGCAATAAATTTTTCAGATTGATCAATAATTGGTATTCTTCCTTCAGACAAATAATCCTTTTTTTTAATCTTTGAAGTAGGCTTAATCAGTTCATATAAATCAATTAGATTAACAATTGGATAGTCTGAAATTATCTCATCTTTTTCTTCATACTTACTTAGTTCAAATGAAAAGTTTTTTTCGGAGAGGATTTCCTGCTTTTTTACTGTTGCAAATTCCTTTGAATTTTTGATTTTTATATTTTTGTAAAAATCTTCAATATCTTTTAATGCATCTGGAAGATCATTGTCATCTATTGGGTCTCTTTTATCATTGAGTGAGAAACCATCATTATTGATAACTCTAAAAAATATATCATCTCTCTCTTTAGACATTACTTTATCAATTATCAAAATTGATGTTTTTACACCTGCATAGGGCTTAAATATATTTTGCGGAAGTGAAATAATACCTATTAGACCTTCTTCTAGTAGCATCTTCCTTAATAGCTTAAAAACTTTTGCAGTTGAATCAAAAATTATTCCCTCAGGAACAATAATTGCTGCACGTCCTTTCGGTTTTAAATGTTGAAGAATGTAATCAACAAATAAAAGTGCTGCTTTACTAGTATTTAATCTAAATCTTGAATGTGGGGTAATACTAATCTTCTTTGGATTGAAAAAAGGCGGATTTGCAAGAATAATATCACTTAATTCATTCCATTTATCATCGTTCGATATTGCGTCATATTCATAAATTTTTGGTTCCTTTATTTGATTTAAATACATATTTACCAAAGAGAGTCTTGTCATTTCTGGGTCAATGTCATAACCCAAAAGATTATCTGAAATCTGCATTAAATCATTAACAGTTAATAAATCGCCTTCTCTAGATTTAGTATTTGATTGAAGAATATGCTCGAAAGATTTTAATAAAAAGCCACCTGTTCCACAAGCAGGGTCAAGTATTGACTCGTCTTTTTTTGGATTAATTATTTCAACCATAAATTGAATAATATTTCGTGGTGTTCTAAATTGACCAGCATCTCCTTGTGACTGCATAAAAGATAAAAGATATTCATATGCATTTCCTAAAACCTCGGAGTTACTATATTCTAAATCATTAAACTTTATTAAAAATTTTTTTAAAGTTGATGGATCTTTAAATGGAAGATTTGCTTCTTTAAAAATATCTCTAAACAAAGTTGGAAATGATGATGATTTAGAAATGCTTTTTAATGCATTTTCATATTTCTCTACCCTATCTAAACCACTTAGCTTTGGATCAAAAAAATTATCCCAATGATATGTTTTCATGTCATTTACAAAGAAAGATGGTTTACCTCCCATTTGAATAGATTTTGAGTCTAAGTCACTCATGAATTTATACATAAGTGTGGTAGTAATATGTTCAACCTGGGATTTTGGATCTGTTACTTTTCCAACAAGAATATCTCTAAGCTCGTCAATATCCTTTTTTGTTTTTGTATCAAGCATCTATATATATTTCCTTATTTGGTAAGTCGTTTATGTAGGAAAAAATTCTATCTCTTGATGGTTCGGAAATATTGAAGAAAGCAGTGCTACCTATAGGATGAGTATCTAGCTCACCATATCTTTTATTATCAATTATATTTCTAAATTCTTCATTCAATAAATACCCTTCAAATAATTGTTTTGCCTCATTAAACTCACTTATAGAAAAACTGACATGACCATCTAGTTTTTCAAATTCCTCATCTAACCATTCTTTTCTTGTTTTAATTTGCTCTATATAACCAAATGAATGCAGTAACAGCTCAGAAACACTCAGATTTCTATCGAGCTCAAGAGATTTTCTTAATTTTTCAAGAGTGAAAAATTCCTCAGGTTTGTTCAAGATATTTTCCTTTAAGTAATTTTCAGCACTCTCAAATTCCATGTTTTTAACAAAATTACGAATAGTAGAGTTTTCTGTGACTGTTGATTGGAATGATCGATATAAATCTCGATCAATTTTCATTCCTTCGGCACCAATAGCTATCTCTTTTAAAAATTTTATAGGATCCTCGTTGTAATTAATTACTTCATCAACATCAACTTCAGTAGGTAGGTCACCAGATATAGAAGGCTTTTGGGGGAGTTTTAATTTTTTATCATAATTAAAATCCTTCTCAAAATACTCATAGTTCCCAAAGAAATCAAAGAGATAAAATGTATCCTTAGTTGACTCTATATGATCAGGTATTTCATTTTGTGAAATCCAATCGATTTTAAAATCTTTCTTTCTTGTGCCTCGACCTTTCATTTGAATGAATTCACTGGGTGAATACACAGGCCTCATAAAGCATAAATTTAATATATCTTTGCAGTCATACCCTGTAGTCATCATCCCTACAGTAATGCAAACTCTTGTTTTAGAAGTTCGATAATGTTCATTAACCTGAGAATGACCATTAAGAGTATTGTTTCTAAAATCTTTGGTCATCTCTTGCGAGTTATCAACACTTGAAGTTACCTGAACTGCAAAGTCAGAATGATATTGATTTGGAAATAAATTATCTGCAAGAACATTTAATATCTGAGTCACTTTTGAAGCATGATTTTGCGACACACAAAAAATTAGAGTTTTTCCAATTTCACCTGTATATGGGTCTCGTTTTGCCTCTTTTAGAAAAGTTTCACAAAATATTGTATTTGTGGGGAGTGAGAAAAACCTTTTTTCGAAATCCTTCTTCAAAAAAGTTTCTTCAATATCATTACCCTCTTCATCAACACCCTCAAAAAGGTATCCTTCTTCGGATAACAACTCAGTAGTGATTTCAGTTCTTCCATCAAAGACTTTTGGATTAACTAAGTATCCATCCTTCACACCATCTTCTAGTGAATACCTGAATGTCGGCTCCCCATTCTCACAACCAAAGGTGGTGTAAGTATCTAACATAAACCTTTTTTCTAGCCCTCTTGGATCTCTTTCACCAAGTTTGTCAATATTAACTGATCTCAAGAAATTTCTTGGTGTTGCGGTTAGCCCAAGTTTGAAACCATTAAAATATTCAAAGACTCTCCTACTTCTTGCGCCTAAAGAACGGTGTGCCTCATCTGAGATTACTAAATCAAAATCATCATGATCAAATATTTTCTTATATTTGTTTTTACTTACAAAAGACTGAACAGTGGAAACTATAATCTCTGCTTTTTTCCAATCACTCTGATTTTCTTTCCAAATTACAGTTCGAAAGTCATTCTTTAGAACTTCATCAAATTCTTTTTGTGCTTGAGTTTCAAGTTCTAATCTATCTACAAGGAAGAGGACTCTATTAACCTTATAAAGTCTTAAAAACATTTTGATGATTGCACAGGACACCAAAGTTTTACCTGTGCCTGTTGCCATTTCAAGAAGAAATCTCTCTTTTCCACTTTTTACACTCTGCTGTACTGCTTGAACTGCTTCTAATTGGTAATCTCTTAACAATCTTATTTTATTTCTTGTTAAAAAATCATCTCTCTTTGCCTCATCAAGATAATCAGGGTCTTTTTCAAAATTAGGATCTTGAGTTATGCCAATATAATTATCATTAATTATTTCATCTTCTCCAATCGGGGGATTGAATTTTTCTCTCCTCAATTCAATTTGCTTTTGATTAGGAAATTGATCAATAATAAAAGGACTTCCTTGTTCTAAATCCCATAGATAATGCTGAATTCCATTAGAGAGAATAATAAACCTACAATCCAAAGAGTTTGCATAGCCTCTTGCTTGTTCTTTGCCATCAAGTGGGGATTTAAGGTCTCTTTTAGCTTCAATAACACATAAAGGGTATCCTTTAGAGTCCATCAAAACATAATCTGCCTCTCCTTTCTTATTGCTAAGCTCAGGTTCGACATTCACTTTGCCATCATCACCAGGCATAACCCAGCCTGATTCTCTTAAAAGTTTATCTATTATTATTCTTGAACCTGCCTCTTTCATGATTACAAGTTAAAAGAAAGATTTTTACATAGCAATTATATTTTTTTTACTAAATGCTGAATTGATATGTGGTTATATAATTTAAGTTGATTTAGTTGTTTGTGCCCACTTATTTCAGAGACCTCAATTGGATTTAACCCTTTTTCAGTAAAACGTGAAAGTGCTTCATGCCTTAAATCATGAAATCTTAAATTTCTTACATTCGCTTTTCTTTTTAATCTTTCCCATGAAAGCCTAACTGCATTCGAAGAAACAGGAAAAACTAAGTTATTAGATTGTTTAATTGATGATAGTAATTTGATTACTTTAATACTAAGAGGAACATAACGGTCCTCTCCATTTTTTGTATCCTCTAAATAGGCTACTCGATCATCGAAATTAATATTCGACCATTTTAATTTGAGTATTTCACCTCTACGCATACCAGTTTCAAGCGCAAGAGAGACAATAGGCCATATATAATCAACTTTCATTGTTTTTGCTGCTTGATAAAGCTTTTGATACTCATCATTAGAGAGTCTTCTTTTCCTTGATTTAGGTGGTTTTGGGAGAAAAATCTGCTCAAAAGGTGTTTCTTTTAGGTGTAAACCCCATTCACTACGAGCTATCTTTAAGCAATGCCGAATAACAATGAGTTCATGCCTTAAGGCAACTGGGCTATTGGCCCTTCGGTGCTTAAAGCTCTGAATCTGGCTCATTGTCAATTTATACATAGGATTACTACAAAAGTTCTCCCTCAAGAGTTTTTGTATACAATAGGTCTCCTGTATCCTCGATTTTTTTAAAATCGTTATTTCATTCATATATTTAGTGAGAAGCTCGACTAAGGTGAAATCTTCACCATTATGTAAAGTATACTGCCCTGCATCCATTTCATATTCTATTTTCCGTGACCAACGGATGGCATTATCTTTATTAAAAAACGTTTTGGAAAAGTAACGATATCCTTGTTTTCGAATTTGTACTCGCCACTTGTTTTGTCGTTTCGTGATACTAGCCATGTCTCCTCCTGTGCCATAATTGTGCCAAGAGGCTTATCAACGTAATGAATAAGAGTTTACCTATTGCTTTAAAACCGCTTCCATACTAAATAACAAGTATGAGAAATGGTGTAGCTCAACTGGTAGAGCACCTGATTTGTAATCAGGGGGTTGGGGGTTCAAGTCCCTCCGTCGGCACCATATTTTTTTATTTTTAGAATTTTGGTATCTATCATATGCAATCGTTTAAAAACAAAGTTGCGGTTATTACAGGAGCTGGATCAGGTATGGGTCAAAAATTGGCAATTAATCTTGCAAAAGAAAATTGCCATGTTGTGATTTGTGATATTAACAAAAAAACAATCAAAGAGACCGAAGATATTATAAGAAATTATAATGTCTCATGTACCTCATTAAATCTAGACTTAAGAGAGGAGGAAAATATAAACACTCTTTTAGCGACAACTCTTAGAGATTTTGGCAAGGTTGACTTACTTTTCAATAATGCAGGTGTTGTTGTTACATCACCTTTTTTAAATTTGTCAGAAGAGGATTGGGATTGGTGCAACGATATAAACTTTAATGCGCTTGTCAAATTAACAAGGGTTTTCTTACCCCATTTAATAAAAAATGAAGAAACAGCATTGATCAATACCTCTTCAATTTTTGGAATTATCACAACTCCAAATAATACAGTTTACCATTCATCTAAATTTGCTGTTAGAGGTTTTACTGAAGGTCTAGCTATGGAATTAAAAGATGAAAAAATTCAGGTACATTCTGTTTACCCTGGTCATATAGGAACTAATATTGTTTTAGACGGAAAGTTTGACAAAGATTTTTTATCTACAAATGATAAAAAAAAGAAAGGCTTGGATAAAAATAATTTAACAATCCAAGAATTTGGTTCAACTTTTAGGGATACAGGCATGGACCCTGATAAAGCTGCAAAAATAATTTTAAAAGGAGTGAAAAAAAATAAAAGAAGAATCTTTGTTGGCCTGGATGCGAAAATTATGGAAATTGCTCAAAGAATAACCCCTTCTCACTTTATGAAATTAATACCTTTTTTGAACCTTCTTATATTTCCTTATTTTATAAAAAGATTAAAAATGGCTAGAGTTTTTCTTTCAATTCTTAAAGCAAAAAAATCCTAATTACTTATGAAGCCGCCTAATCTTTTACTAATAATTTCTTCAGATTCTAACATAATTTGATCAATTAATTCTTTGCATGTTGGAATATCATTAATTAGCCCAGCAACCATTCCACATGACCAAGCACCAGATTCAGGTTCACCATCATTCATCACTTTTGGATAAACACCTGCAACTTCATCAATAATATCTTCGAATTTTAGATCGGCGCCTAAATCTTTCTCTTTCTGAAGTAATTTTTCAACAGCAGGATTGTTTAAAACTCTCTCTGTATTTCTTAATGGCCTCATTACCAATCTAGTATCTAATTCACTTGCATTGATAATTGCCTGTTTAACATTTTCGTGAACTGGGGCTTCTTTAGTGGCAATAAATCTTGTACCCATATTCATTCCCTCTGCTCCCATTGAGAGAGCCCCTACTAAACTTCTTGCATCGGCCATGCCGCCGGAGGCAACAAAAGGTATCTCTAATTCCTCAGCAGCCCTAGGTAGTAGAATAAAATTTGGAACATCGTCCTCCCCAGGATGACCTCCGCACTCAAATCCATCAACTGAGACAGCGTCGCATCCAATTGACTGAGCTTTAAGAGAATGACGAACAGAAGTACATTTGTGAATAACTTTAATTCCAGCATCTTTTAGCATTGGAAGATATTGGGCGGGGTTATTTCCAGCGGTTTCAACAACTTTAATTCCCCCATCAATAATTACTTCAAACAAAGCAGGATAATCAGGAGGAGTTAATGTTGGAAGAAAAGTCATATTTACGCCAATTGTTTTATCAGTCATCTCCTTGCATCTTGCAATTTCATTTGCAAGTTTTTCAGGCGTTCCTTGAGTTAGTCCAGTAATTATACCAAGTCCTCCAGCATTTGATACAGCTGCAGCCATTTCTGCTAAACCAACAAAATGCATTCCTCCTTGAATAATTGGGTGCTCAATTTCGAATAATTCAGTTATTCTTGTTTTCATTTATACCTCTAATTTAGTAAAATTAATTTGAATTCAATTAATCTATATAAAAAGTGATGGAAGCTCGCTATCATTAGTGTTGATTATTTTATCGACCCACTCATGAAATTTTTGCCCACCTCCTTCATTTTTACCAAACATAACATTTTCAATTAA
>Ga0160422_10001622_pt1 | contig 14050 bp, 14 predicted proteins | sample Fk160mmetaG_FD_108192 | JGI IMG/M metagenome (GOLD analysis project Ga0160422, IMG submission 108192) | Marine microbial communities from the Central Pacific Ocean - Fk160115 60m metaG | ecosystem: Environmental > Aquatic > Marine > Oceanic > Photic zone | place: The Central Pacific Ocean...
GATTTGAGAGTTGATTTCAATTGTATTATTTTTGTCCAAATTTGCTTGCATTGAATTTCTAGTTGTGCGATCTCTGCTTGTATGCATACCACATCATTAGCTGTCTGTATTGTTGGTTGTGTTGTTACCAAGGAGCTGTCGGATTGCAAGGATTTTTCAGCTTGTGTTATCCAATCGGGAATATCTTCTTCTACTTCCATTGTTTTTATATATAATGTCATTTTTTGAAGATGAATGGAACATTACACAAGACAATTAATCTCTTCGTTTAAAATGTTTTTAAAATGTCTGTGTGTATATGAAATGCACTTGACATCGCATTATGTTTTATTGTCACGAAATATGCAGGGGCCGGGTGTTCAAGTGCATACTGCTTCACAAGATGAGTACATCACTTTGACCATTCACAAATGTAACGATTTTGATACAAATGATTTTGTCGAGGTGAACAACGATAATGATGTAACTGTTCGCGTGCAAGTTGGTACATCAAATGTGGCAATTACAAAGAGTTTCCGTGCAACCGAAAATGAAATTCGATTTACTGACTTGCCGGTGAAATGTGGTGAAGATGTTTGGATTGCAACTTCGAATCCAAACAAGTACTGTGTTTATGGATACAGTATGAAAGCATGAATGTGAACTTACAACTTTCAGAACGCACTTGACGTGAAAAAATTATCCTGAATCAGATTAAGATAATAAAATCAATCATAAAATCATGAAACGGTCGCGTGAAGAATCGCAATCGAACATATTTTTTTTGAAATTTTGTTTCTTGAAATATCTTTATAAAGTGTTTCTTTTGAAATATCTTTTCAAAGTCATTCAAGCGAGCATAGAAGAAAGATTCACACGGTATTCTACTTTGATGAAGTGGAGTCGGCTGAACGATTACAAACGCATCGTTTGGAAATTTGAATATTGTATATGTTCAAGACAAGATTGCAACTCTCGAATTCAATCAGAGAACAATTTTGCAAAAGATTCTACTGCGTCATTTAAAAAAAAAAGAATTTGTAAATATTGTGATCATAAACAATCAAATGCAATGAATGATGCACGAGATAATCGTGAACAGAGAGCAAGACAGGCTGGAATGAAAAAAAATAATACCGTCACCGAAGATATCTTTGCACAATGGATTCAAGCGGAATTCAAACGTTATGGATGGGAAGTATTGATTTTGCCAGAAGCGCGATTGAATGATGTTCTTATACGTCATAAAGATTGGCAACACGACATGTGGATCGGAGTACAACTGAAGACCGATGGTGCGTATCACGATGATGGAACATTGAAACCTGATATTATAGATTTCCAAAAAGGTAAATTTTCTCACTGTCACGGTTATGTGCACTCAAACCATATTCAACTTCTTTTTGGCAAATTCAGAAAACAATATGAAGAAGCTGAGTACGACGTTACATTGTGGCAAATGTCTGCAAAGCAAGCAGATAACGCTTCAGGTAGAGACATTAGGGTGAATATGGACAATGATATTGGATACGATCTTGGAAAAGACAAAAAAAGATTTAGAGAGAAGAGACTTTCCGAAGATTATCAAGAGTTTTTTGACAAATGTCAAAATTTATACTCGGATGGAAGGGTATGGACATACAGGGAAGCATTCTTGTGTATAGATCAAAAAAATAATGCTTGCAAAGAAGTTGCTTTAATGATTGCACTGTCAGAAAACAAATTGATTGAGAATGCTGAATTGGAGTATCCCAGGGGAAATGCTCACATTTACGATTGCTTTCAAACGGGAAAGAAAAAATATCAATGCAAATCCATCAGATTACCTTCAGGAAAGGTAAGCTTATCTCATCGTGTCAATGGATTTGAAGCTATTCGATACAAAGAAGAAGATGACTTTGATTCCTTTATTTTCGGGAAGATTTTGCAGAGAGAAGACAAGTATTATGTAATTTATCTTGTGGTGGAAAAAAACATGGCATTGCAATTCAGCGAAGGATGTACTATGAATTTAAGGTACAACAATACACATATCCAAAACCTACTTGCTAGCTCAAACGTGAATATGAACGCGGGTTCGAAAAACAAAATGTACGATACGTCGAATTCTTCTTTACAGATGCAACTTTACGAAATTCAGCCTACTGCAACATTGTCCAAAGAGTTATTAGATCGTGTATGTGATGTTTTGTAGGCACTGCATTTTAGAGTATTTTTCCAATTATTTTTTTGGCGTGTAGAATAAATGCAGTGTACTGTACAAGATGTAGAAAATTTTGTTGCGCGACGAGGATTACTTAGTATATTGAGGGAAGTTTCAGAATATATTTTACAGGCATATAAAGATGACTGGAATCAATTCGATAAAAAAGAACGAGTTGCTTTTTATACCAAAGACGGACCTATTGAACTCATGCCTATATGCGACGATTACTTCTTTTCGGTAAAATATGTAAATTGTCACAATAAAAATCCATCTATGAATTTACTGAGTGTGGTTGGACTTGGAATAATGTCATCCACGATAACTGGATATCCTATTTTTGTATCGGAAATGACGTTGCTGACTGCCATTCGCACAGCCGCAACATCTGCATTAGTCGGAAAATATTTGATGCCCAAACATTCGAAAAAAATGGCAATAATAGGCAACGGTGCCCAATGTGAATTTCAAGCACTAGCATTTTATTGTATTTGTGGTATTAAAGATATTTATCTTTTCGACATTGATAATGAAGCCATGAACAAGGCAAAAAAACATTTACAGACTTTAATGAATGTTTACGAATGTGCAAGTATAGAAGATGCTGTGCATGACGCAGATGTAGTGACTACTTGCACAAATGTAGATTGTCATGCAAATTTGCTATCTTTCGACTTTTTAAAAGAAAATGTCCATGTTAACGCAGTAGGTGGTGATCGTCCCGGAAAAACAGAGCTTGATCGTAGAATATTGGATCATGCAAAGATATTTGTGGAGTTTGAACCTCAAACCAGAATTGAGGGTGAAATACAGATTGGTCATTTCAATACAGTTGAATTACATGATTTGTTCAATGATGAAAACTTTAAAAGAGATGGAATAACTGTGTACGATTCGGTTGGTTTTGCTTTAGAAGATTATTGTATATTGAAATACATGCATGATGCAACGGTGGGAGAAAATAATTCTCATTTTCTACCTAGACCCGATAATCCGAAAGACTTGTTTTCGTGCATTGTTAAAAATGGATCTGACGTGCATTTTTAGGGAGGTTGTTTTTGTAAGATGTTATGATCATTCTGAATGAAGGCCTCTACACTTGCTTCAACTTCTTTCCTGATGTTGTACTCGTCACACTTTTTGCGCAATTGTTCTATGCCATTTGAGCATAATGCGTGCTTTGCACTGGTGAATTCGGTCATGTTCGGTTGTATCTCTGGTAGATGTTTATTCCAAAACTTGAGATTTTTGGCGTATATTAAAATCATCTCATCTCGCGTAAATTTTTTTTCTAGATTTGATAGACTATCGTCGCCAAATTCACTTATATATAAACGTTTCATACTAATTTTGGCTCTTTGCATATTTTTGGATGAAATTTTGACGCTTGTCATTTATTATATAGTCAATATAATTCAACATTGACACTCAACTCATGTTTTGGTGCTCAAAAGAATCAAACTGTTCTTGTTTTTGTACATAATTAATGATTTCACAGTATGTTGATATTCGAAAATGCGTTAAAACAGAACGCAAACATTTGCAGTATACACAAGATAATTATGATTTCATGACGAATTCAGTTCGTACCCAGTTTTATGCCAAATCGATAACAAAAGTGTTGAAAAAAATGGATTTAAATACAACTACCGTGGTGGATGTTGGTACAGGCGCGAATGCGACAATGTCTTTGATTGCTATAGAAAATGGAGCAAAAGATATTTTAGCAATCGAAATCGATTATTCTGCGTTTCAATGTGCACAAAGAGTCTTTTCAAAGCAAATGCGTGTAACAAGTAAAACTACAAACAAAATTTATTTTGAGGACGATCATGTAAAAGTGTGTCTTGTATATGCGAATGTTATGGAATACGACTTTCCTGATGCAGTAAAGTCAAATGTTGTACTGATTCACGAGCTATTTGATGACATAGCTAGTCGAGAAGATGCAATAGAAATTATTTCACATATTCAATGTGCATTAACATCTCGCACAAGACAAATTTTGTCGATTCCCACATTTGCATATACAATGGCTAGACCAATACGTCTTCCTAAAGAAATAGATGAAAAGATGAGCGGTATTTTACCACCATCAAATACGAATATTCATTTGGATAATTTGGTTCCGGATGACTGGTTTGTAGAGGATGCACAAATAGTGGAAGAATTGGATTTTACGACGAATCCCTGTAACGTTTCAAATTATCGTGCAAACTTTGCAGAAAGCGATTTAGTTGCTCTCTATTTACGAATCGTTTGTGAAGATGAAATATATGAAGTTGCTGAAGGTGATCCTTGGAGACATATTATTATCCCAACAAATTGTGATTTGACAAGTGTTGGTTTGCGACGCAACGACGATAAATCGTACAATATTAATATAAATGACAGTATTCGGTGCATGACCGAAGAAGATGAAATCGCGATCGCTTCTTCAAAATTCAAAAAAGTTCGTGAAGATCCATGGGGAATGTTAAATTGCAGATGATAAGTAGAGTTCATAGTTTTGAAGTACAGTTATTAAGTTATTGCGGGTTTCTTCGTCTAAACTGGGTAAATATTTTCGGAAATCGGTCCTGCATAGTGGACATTCTCTTTTGTGAAGATGAATGAAACATCTAAAACATATACAGTGTTTTCCATCACCACATGGTAAAATAATTGACAAGTTATCGAGTGTTTCAAGACAAACTGGACAATCGTGCATTGTAATTAAAGATATTTTTTTATCTCACATTACGATGGTATATTCTACAATTGTTGTCGTCAAATATTTTCATTATCATATAAATGCGTCCCAACGGTGTGTTTGTGTCAGTTCCACTTACTTTATTGCAGGCCCAAAGTTTGCACTTGCATGACACTCCTCTCACAAGCGAAGCACTCGTTCCACTTGTGCCACTTAACATGTTACTCGCACATTCTGTATATGACTGGGATCGAGCACAAGATTTACCGGATGGCAAAATAAGAGATATGTTCCAAACTACAACAGATATAGCGCTTTTCACTGCGTCATTTTTAATGTATTCAAATTGTCCGGAATATGTGCCATTTTTATACATTTTACAAAAATTTTACAATCGTCTCAAACCACGCATATCAAGTGTGAAACCTTTTTTCGTTGCATTGTGTTGGACATTCGCTGTTTATTGGCTGCCTTTAGCTTATTCAAGTCAAGTGTCACATACGACTGACATATACACGCCATCATTTACTTTTTTGCAAATGGTTGCATGGTCGCATTTTGCAGATATTAAAGATATTGAAGAAGACAAACAAAATAACGCAATTACACCAGCAGTACGTATGGGCGTGAAAGAGTCTAAATTGTATACATGTGCTTGTTTAATAGGTATGGTTCTTATTCATACAAGAATAAATAACTACGCAGAAATCGACAAACTAATAGATTTCCTAAACATGCTAAGTTTTGCGTGGTTTGCAACATCACATGAGCAAAAAAAAAAAAATGTTTTATAAAAATGTCACACGGCAGATCGGGTTATCATCATTATGGTTCCTATCATCATCATGTTCCTTATCATCATGTTCCTTGTCCATCTAGCGTGTGTGTTGGCAAACCCGACAGCAAAGTTCAAAATGCTCAATCTCTTGAACAATGTAAATCCTTGTGCGAACAAGATCCTCATTGCAATACCACTGTGTACAACCCTGACACTAATGTATGCAGACAGTACGAACATTGTCCAAAAAGGACATTCTTCCATACCGATTGTCATTCACAAATGTGGGAAAAACATTGATAGACTATTTCAATAGAAAAAAGAAGCTTTCTTCATGGTGCTAAAATACAGTACGCTGCCTTTTACAACAATAAATGTCCGAGTGAACAACTGAGTAAAAACAGAGGCTTTCTTGACACTTCTCTTTTTTTGAGATTGTTGTACGATATGTTAGAGAAACAATATTATAATCTGATATATTTGAAAAATGGAAGAGAATACAGAAACATTACTGTCTTGTTCGGTATGTATGCAGGTTATGTGTTCTAATTTGCATAATTGTAGTATTCCGATCTTATGTGTACCATGTGGTCATAGATTTTGCAGCAGATGCATATTTGCATGGACTTCTACACATCATAACATGTGTCCGCTTTGTCGTGTTCCGATCAAAGGATTGATAACTGACTATCTGTTGAATGATATATCTACGGAATTTATTTCAGCTTCTAATAAAGAAATAGAATACGAAGTTCAGGACTTTAAGTTTACTACAATTACGATTCCAAATGCCAGAACATTTGGAATAACAATGTCCGCGATAAAAGAACAACCAGGTGCTTTTGTATTAGCAGTGGATAAAGAACAAGTTGCATATGAGGCTGGATTAAGATCCGGCGATAAAATTATAGCGATCAACATGAAAAGTTTCAATGATGTGATGCATTTGAATGACATGATGAAAAATTGCATGAGGAATGATGAACCATGTGATCTGCTGATTGAAAATCGCGTCTTGCTAAATGCACATGTAAGTAATACTAAATTTGCGATATGTCCTAAAACACAACATCTTATTGTAAAGGATACGCCAAACAATTCTCATCTTAGGAAAAACAATGTTGTTGTTGGTTGCAACAATACAACTGGACAAGAAATGATACATCACATAATGAAACATGGTGGTTTTGTGAACAACAGAAAGCATCAAAATTGCAAACGAAAATCGAATGTTGAATTAGTAGTTCTTGCTTAACAAACGGGCCATTTGTTGAAATTCCTCACAAATTTAGCATTGGCATAGTAATGTTTTACATAATCCACATCTTTTTGAAGATGTGACAAAAATGCAATCACGCCAAAGTCAGTCTCTTTTCGCATCAATCTTCCAATCGCTTGCATTTGTTTTGTCAAGCGAATATGTTCTACCCTTTCATCGTATTTGACTTTGTCGAATTCTTGCAAAAGTTCGCTATATTTGATTTCAACCTTTTTTGGTGGTTCGTTTAGTGAGCGAAGAATAGCGACCAGTCCGATGCATCCCGGTAAGTTTAGACCAATATACATTTTCTCCGTCCCGAGTATCACAATGTTGGACCATCGCACATCCGAGGCATATTTCAATTCATCAACCTTTTTTTCATCTTCGCTGTACAACAGAATCTGATATGTTGGGAACGCTTGTCGTAATAATGGCATCAAATCACGCAGTTCCTGATGTGTACCAACCACCAAAGATCCACGTGGGTTCATGGATATCAAAGGAGACAAACACTGGAATCGCGTTTTCAAATGTGTATCCTTTTCTTCGGGTGTCAATGTGTATCTCCACATCTTCAAGTATGGATAGTAAACGGTGATTCGACGACTATCGAATACAGGTTTTGCAATTTTCGTATTTACTTCAAACAATCCAATTTCCTTTTTGAAAATGTCAAAGGGATCTTTCAAAGTTTTATTTGTAATCGTTGCGCTCATAAGTAATGGTTTTACCTGGACAAGTTCGTAAATTGGATTCCATACATATTTCTGAAAAAGCTCCATTCGCAATTGTTCGGTCGCTTCATATTGGATTATTTTATCATCGTCTTTGATAGTTAAATTTGGAATAATCAAACGATACTCAGAATCAATCCACGAGTCTTGTTTTTTTGCCGTGTTGAGTAATTCTACTGATTTGACAAATTTGTATATTTTTAGTATTTCTTTTTTGAGTGCGCCGATATTTTTTGTTTTATCATAGCTTGTGAGTTTCGTAGCAATGCCTAATAATGCTTGAGTCAATTCTGTATCACACATAGATTTGACAATAATCTCAAACTTTTTATCCACATTTTTGATGACAAGGATTTTGGTTGCGTCTATTGGCAAACTTTCTTTGACTGCATCGTCAATGATATCAGTACTGCGCTTGATTGTGCTGATTGCATAGTTTGATTTTTCATCTTCGGATTTTGTTCGAACATGAAAGTTCGTTTCATTTAATGATGCGAGTGTTTCGTATAAGGACATTGAGCTATTCGATTCTACATCCTCTTCATGATTTTCATCGTCATAGAAATCATCATCATCGTCCGGAATTTCCGATAATTTTACTTGAAATGTGTTACAAACATATGCATATGCTCGGTATAGACTATCGATTATTGTCTTCAAAAGCAACCAATCTCGTGATGAATAATCGGGTTGTAGATTTATGGATGAACATATTTCTTTACGCTGAAACAAAATATCATTTGGTGTACCGTATTCGGAATGATTGACTTTATCCATTTTTCCAGATACGATGCAGACATTATTTTTGTTGTGATCTCTTAGCAAATCAGAGGTCGCATTGAAAGACATCGTCGGAGGCAGAAAATTCTTGAACAGTTCTTCTCCCTGTTTTGATAATGTATGAGCTTCATCAAATATACACAATTTTGTAGAATCAAATAATTTGTCCAAATTTGAATGTGCAGCATACATCATAACAATAGATGAATTTATGATTCCCAGTGACGCGGTTTTCAATTTCTTTCGAGCCTGCCGCTGCAAACAAGCCTTTTGCTTCTCTTTGCTTGTGCATGCACTCGAATTAATTCGTGTCCATACCTTCTCAAATTCAGCGTTAATCCCTCGTTCTCTAAATATGTCTTCAGCAATACTTTTCATTGGACGTGTCCAGAATTCTTCGTCGGGATGTTGTGCCATATTATACAATAAATTTAGACAATCTTTGATGCATGTAATAACATTCGCGGTAAATCCAAGTTCTTCAATATCAAGGGCAAGCAAATAATCTTTTAATAAATCAGTGTTAAAATACCTTGCTTTTCCATACAGTACCGCAGTTTTACCTTTGTAAATATCTATTTTTTGTGAATCTTGATACAGCTGTCGCTGCAAGTTCGTAGTAGAGCAAATATAATCGACACGTCCATTTTTAGGAATCAACATCCCCATAAATAAACCAATGTTTGATTTTCCACTTCCGGTCGGTGCTTCTAAAATCAATGGTTGTGAGCTGTTTGTATGCTTTTGCAGTGTAGAGAACAAATCAACTTGAGATGGATATGGAGGGTATCCAAACGATTGTTCCCACATGGTTTCTAAAGCATCGTGATCATGAGTGCGATTCATTTTTTTTTTCTTGAAAAGTTAGAGAAAAAAATCATATCAAGTAGAAATGGAGGATGACATAGTCAGACCATCACCGGTGGATGTACTTTTCACTGAAAGTTCACGACTTCCGAAACTACATATATATCTTCGTCCACACATTCCTGAAGAAAATGAAATCATCAATAATTCATATCTAAAAGATGTATTATTAAAAAGAACATTTGATGTTGAAGCGAACGGTGAAAGTACGGTACACGAGCTACATCTGCAAAAACCTAAAAGTTGGAGACCAAGACAATTGATACAAAAATGGGAAGAGATAAAGGAAACGATTAAAAAATTGTTGATAAAGCGCGAGGAAGAAAACAATGTGTTTATAATTGGAAATGGTGGTGCAGGCATCGCAGGAATGATTGCGTTCGTCGCATGTAGAAATCCTAATCATCTTTTTGTATGGTCGGCTGATCATTCGATGCCGAATTTTCGTTTTTCAAACACACTTCATGCAGCTATTACGTATGAACCAAACATAGAAGAATATTTGCAACAAAAAAAAGAAATATGGCAGCCAATTACAATTTTTGAAAATTCATTTCAGCTAGTCCTTCCCCCAGAAGGAGACGATAGATTGAATATCGCGGTTCTTGTTAAAGAACTGGAAACAATTACGATAAATTCGTATGATGAGACGAAACCATCTATTCCAAATTGGTCAAAATTAGAATTGTCTAGTAAAGTCCAAATAGACTCTCGCAGAATCATTGGCTTGGCATTTTTTATTCGATTCTTTGAAGATCTTTATGCGGTACACACGGATACATGTAGTGGATCATGTATGGATAAATGGACTCAATGTTATGCTACACGATACAATCATTCTGCAATGGGAGAGAATGACAAATTAATTTTCATTCTTGGTGCGATGACATTCATAAATTTCATAAAGTACAACTTGAATGTAAAAATTGACAATCTTCCATACACAGAATATGCAAAATTAAATGATTTAACCATTGAGATATTGACAAAAATGCTATTGATACCAAATTATCAACCAAATATGTACTCATTGTTGCTTGATCGTATTTTAGATATTTGGGAATCAACCGCTACGATTCGGAATCCAACGTGGTTTCCAAACGATGTAATGGACTATGCTTTACAAAATAATGTTTATCATTGCAATGATACTGCATTTTTGCACAATTCAATGCAGAAATTGCGACAGGGTATGCACATTGACGATAAACAACTGGAATGGTCGACGCCTGATAATCCATCCGGAAAAGTAGTATTTACACAAACGAATAATAATGTCGAATTGGTATGTTATCATGATGTGACGCTTGCTGAATTATCGGATGAAGCTTTTCTACAAAAAGATCTATCTCAAGTTTTTAAAAGCAAGAGAGCGTTTGTTGGATACATGGATAATGTGTCTATGAATAAATCCAGACAATATGGATCTCTCTACAAGTATATTAGAATTAAGAATGGTAACACACCAACGCAATCGATTAGTTTTACTACATTATTCACGATTCCTGACGAAAAAATTGTGAAAATGAAATATCCGATCAGCAATTTTGCTCAACTGTGGTCCCCAACGAATGTTGAAGAAGAGAAGAAAAATCAGATTCAAGAGTTTTTCAATGTTGATATGTTACAAAAATTTAACGAGATAAAGTGTGTTAATAAACAATTATGCGCTCCATTCAAAGAACCACCGGAGTTTCAGACGGTAAAGAATTATTATTTGAAGGCAATTAGAAATGCAATTCATCATCTTGGTAAATACTATTTGGTCGAATGGGTATTCGGTCAATATGAAGCGATGGACGATTTTCTTGCAGAAGTTGTGGAAGGGAACGGGAATGAAACAGTACAGTTATGCTATGATCCCAATGACCCTGATGAGTATGAGCCTTGTTTCAAAAAAATGACGAGAGAATATTTTGACAAGTGCTACAATCCAAAAGATCCCAAAAAAGTGACTGAATGTACACGAGCGGAAGAAAAGGTCCGGGATATGTTAGTATTCATATCATAGTAAATGTTTACAAGTTGATGAGTTTAGGGAGACATGTATAGGATCGATTGGTAGATGCGAGATATTAACGAGAAGTGCAATTTTGTCTTGGTCCGAGCAGTATTTTGCATTTATATTCACCGTATCTATGCATTTGGCTATAGATATGTTGAGTGTTTGTGTGCCTGGTGTGTGTATGAAAGACAGATTTTTGCAATATTTTTGAAAAACACCACTGACAAAAATGTCAACGTGACCTTTATGAGCGGTGAAATCATTCACTTGTATCAGTGCTTTTGTGGAAAACCCTAAAACATCAGTGCTTCCGTTGTAGCAAAATGGAACCGGTTTCGTTGGTTCTGCAGTACCCGTGCAGGATGTTGAGTAGGAAACTGATTTTGATAATACGGCAAGTGACAACAATATACGCATTTTAATTTTTTTTCGATGAAAAATGACTGGGTTCTATCTATATCGAGGAAGAGACGCGATCAAAGGTCATGTCAGGACGTATGTCAACTTGCATCAGAATATGGTTGTACATGTGTAAAATCAAGTCCATGCACCTTTGAATTGTATTTTGTGAATTTCGAAGATGCGATCGCATCCACAAAAGTATTTTCGCGTTATTTATCGCTGACGCAATTATCGGTTGTATCGACCAAACGTAAATTTGTGGAATGTGAATGATCACCATGATGACTTTTATTTGCAATCGGTTTGTTGGGTTCAGTTGGTAAAATCCAAACGGTTCCGTCAAGAGATTTGATAGTATGGAATTCTTCAGCAACAAAGTTATGTAAAACAACGAAGTCATCATCAGAACTATTTTCTTGTGCAGTAAAGTATTCATCATCTGACTCAGTCATCAATATATAGTAACATTTTCGCGAATCCCATTTCTGGTTATGATTCAAGATACAATCTGGTTATGATTCAAGATACAAGTGAAAGATTTAGTTGTTGACCGACTTGCACAAATGTAGTACATTTTGATATTTCTTTGATTGTAGGTGCGTTCACATAAGTGCATGCACTGCGTAAACCACCTAGATAGTCTAGTACCGTGTCATTTACTGTTCCTTTGTATTCTACTTCAATTGTACGTCCTTCGGATGATCTATACGAATCCATTTTTCCATAATGTGTTTCCATAGCTGTTCTGGAACTCATACCGTAAAATATTTTGTACTTTTTATCATTTTTTTCCACAATTTTTCCTGGATTTTCATCGTGTCCAGAGAATATGCCACCCGCCATTACGAAATCGGCACCTGCACCAAATGCTTTTGCCATATCACCGGGACATGTGATTCCGCCGTCCCCAATAATTTGTCCTCCAACACCATGAGCTGCATCAGCACATTCGATGATCGCGGACAACTGAGGCATACCAACTCCTGTTTTCAAACGAGTTGTACACGCACTCCCTGGACCAATACCAACTTTCACAATGTCTACTTTACCGTTTAGAATCAACTCTTCCACCATTTCCCGTGTCACAACATTTCCTGCAATAATAACTTTTTCTGGAAACACAAAGCGTAATTTCTGACAAAATTTTACCAAACTGTCGATGTATCCATTCGCAATATCGACCAAAATGAAGTGAAAGTCTTGTACTTTGCTGATGTTCATCAAGTTTTCAAAATCTTTATCAGATATTCCAGTAGATACCATAAACAAATTGGGATCCAATTGTTCCTCGAATTCAATGAAATCTTTATCGCTGTAAAATTTGTGAAAGGCTGTGATTATGTTGTGTTTTGACAGTGCTTTATACATTTCAAATGTTCCAATACAATCCATGTTGGCTGCTATGATTGGAATACCTGACCATGACGTACATTTAGACCATTTGAATTTGAATGTTCTTTGTAAACATACTTCGGAACGACTGTTTAAGGTTGATCGTTTGGGTCGAATCAACACTTGGTGAAAGTCTAGTTTTACTCCACTTTCAATCTTGTTCATTTTTTTTTTCGAATGAAATTGAAATATTTTTTTCGATGCTCAATTTCTCTGAATGTGTTGAATGTGTTGATGATGAAACTGATTATGATGTTGAATATAATTTATGTGATGATTTTTTCACGCTTGGTGTATCTTCATGGAGGAAAAATACCAACTTATTTTCGAGAAAAATCCGACGAGGTTCGGCAAAACAGTGTCGTCATCCCATGGGTGGGCGTCGAAGTTGTCCTCAATGCTGTGGAAGCAAGCATCGCGGAAAATCTTTGAATCACACAAACAAATTCATATCATTCGACAAATTACATGAAACGACTCTGACACCTAAACGTAACGAAATTATAAAGAAGAACATAATGAAACCAGTTTTATGCACTATATGCTACGACACCGTATGTGGAAAAGATAGAACAAGTCGACGCTGCGGTCATGTGTTTCATGAGTCATGTATGAAGATATGGGCTAGAGAATGCAGACCCCAGCCAGTTTCATGTCCATTGTGTAGAAAATTTTAATAAATTTCACTTTGATAAATCTGAAAAAAAGTACGGTACTTATCAACGAATTTGTTTCCTGTTTATAGTAATGAAACCACACCCCCCTTCAACCCCAGTAAATGTTCGGATGATTCCTCGTCATAGAAATATGTTATCACAATCAAGACAATCGACTCCAAAGTCGATAGGATCTACACAATGGACACCAAGATCTACACAATCGACACCAAGATCCATGCAATCGCAAATACGTAAACGTTCTATACGTACATATGAAAGAATTCCGGAGCATGTGAAA
>Ga0160422_10001623_pt1 | contig 14049 bp, 13 predicted proteins | sample Fk160mmetaG_FD_108192 | JGI IMG/M metagenome (GOLD analysis project Ga0160422, IMG submission 108192) | Marine microbial communities from the Central Pacific Ocean - Fk160115 60m metaG | ecosystem: Environmental > Aquatic > Marine > Oceanic > Photic zone | place: The Central Pacific Ocean...
CCAGTTGAAACACCGACATTCTTTACTCGAACTTCAGTTGTACTATTTATGTCACCATGTACGTCTAACTTATAGGCAGGATTTATCGTTCCGATACCAACCTTCGGTGTGGTTTCGGATGCAATACCAATATTTTTATTAGAATCATTAACTTTAACTAATGAACCTAATTGTGATAATTCCCTATTATTAGACATATTATTTTTTTAGTTATTTATGCTGTTCTATAAGAAACATTTCCTATTACGATTCCAGCACTATCATAATTGACTGAGTGCCAAGAATTATTACTTCTTGATTGATAAAAATAAGTGTAATTAACACCTGGCCCAACGTAAACACAAAGTCCTTCATTACCGTGAAGATACACATTATGAAACATGCAAGAACCAATTCCTTCATAATCTGATGCTGGTGAAAAAGGTAAATCTGTAACTCTTAACTCTCCTCCTGCACTACCAGAAGACCAATTTAACTCAAAAGTTATATGTACAAAATTACCTATCTTTGTATATTTTCCTGATTGAGTGCTATAACTTGCTGTTCCAGCACCACTTGTTCCTTTTATATTCGGTGTGAATGAGCCTTCTTCATAATCATCTAAAGCATTGGATGAATCGGTGTCTCCGTTAAAAACTATTCCATGAGAATTAACAGCAACCTTATTTGCTCCACTAACTCCCATCTGAACTCCACCTGAGTTATAAGAAGTTATAAGCACAGGTCTATTAGCATCACCTTCTATTCTGTGATTATTACCGTCCCATTGACCAATAGACATACCGTGTCCGCTACCCGGTGCATCAGCATGAATTTGTACTCTTCTCTCTACTTGCACTTGATTAGTGCTAGTTTGAAAGACTTTATCGTTATCGTAATATAGCTCTACACTTCCGTTATTTACACATGTAATTGCACTATCAGCACCACCATCACTTGCATTTGTACTTAAATGAATATTTCGATTTGCCCTAATGAATATACCTCCAGCAACATGATTTTTTATATAACCATGAGTACCATCACTTTCTAATATTAAATTATCTCCATCACCTAACCTAATTCTCTTATTACTAGGAAGATCTAAATTTGTTCCATCGAAAGTTAAGTTTGCTTCACCATTTAATGCAGCAGCACCAGTTGCAGTCACTACTCGATTATCAACACCATTTGATAATGATACCCCAGCTGATATACCAGTCAAGTTTGATCCATCACCTGAAAAACTTGTTGCTGTTACGATACCTGAAAATGTTGCACCATTTGTAGCACTTACGATACCAGATATAGAAACAGTATCCCCTGTGGATGGTAATATTGTATTGACTTTAAGATTGCTTGACATATTATTATTTATGAGTAGGGACTATCACCAAGAATACTGGTATCCCATTGTGCCTTAAGTTCTGTTGTATTTGCAGCAGTTGCTATACCAGAGGCAGCAGGTGCATCACGAAGTGCTTGTTTCTTTGCAACAATCGTAGTGGTGTCTGCTGAAGTTTCCTGTGCCTTTTGAAATTCAATATCTAGAGCTGCAAGTTTATCTTCTCTTACATTTCTTATATTTGTTTTATGTATTTCTTTGGCTACCGCCATGTCAGTTTTAATAATACTCATGCTGCTCCTACTCCATCTGTGAGATCTGATTCATCAACAGTCCAAGCATTACGGAATGTTCTATCTGAAGGTATATCAGATTCTTCTATTATTTTATATTTTTTACCATTAGGGACACACATTGCAGCAACTTCTTCGACTGTAAATTTTTCTCCTGTAGCAGGATTTGTTTCCCAAGTGCAAGGTTGAATTATTGCAACTCTACCGTTTTCTTGTTTGTAAATAATTCGAGTCATAACTAATTAATTATTAAAATTATTTAGACTACCTAAAAACAGCCATACAGAATATGTCTCTATCATAATTTTGACCACTCATATTCACAGCGTTTATAGAGAATCTAACAGTTGTTGTAGTCATATCAGAGTGGGAGTAAATGTGTGGAACCATACTCCAACCACCATCACCAGCAGAAGAACATAATGCTGAATAATTAGCATCTGGCAGAGCTGATGCGAATTCAAATCTATAGTCTCCAACTCCCAGATCGGTAAATCCACCTATACCTTTACTTACTCTGATGGTTGCAGGACTTGAATCACCACTTAAGTTTGCCCATGCTCTACAAAAGTATGCTGGTTTTTCTGTTCCAGTACCAGAGTTTGCATATACTAGACCACCACTATCAACTCTAAAGTGACTTCCACCCGAACTATTTCCTACAGCCAATAAAGGATATCCAACATTCACTGATGCTGGTTCTGATATCCATACTCCATAAGAATTAGCATTTTGATTTCTAAAGTATGCACAATAATCACTACCAGATACTTGATAGTCAACCTTCAATTTTTGCTTAAAAGTACTTTCACCATTTGATGCGATCTCAAGTCTTGTAGGATTTCCTGATCCAGTTGTTAATAATAAATCTTGATTATTTGTTCCACCAGATTTTATAGATGGTGAAGGGCCTGTAGATGCAAGAAATGCCAGTGGATAACCAGCCTGAACATATGTTGCATATTGTGTTATTTTAAATCTACTAGAACCAGCAGCTTCAAAATCTATTTCATTATTGTTAAATCTTATCTTTGTATCTGTATCTCCAACATGAACTATACTATTTGGTATATAAAGATCAGCACCAAAATGAGCTTGTGCACTACTGTCTAATCGCAATGCATGTGTATAACCTGATGTAACTCTAAAAACTAAACTACCAGAGTCATTAATTTGGTCAATATAAGAATATCCTGCTCTATCAAACCATAATATATTAGCACTTAAACGAGTGTTTTGCGAACCCCCAATTACAGCAAGGGTTCCATCAAACGTTAAGTTAGTCTCACCAGTGATAGCGTTTGCACCAGTCGCAGTTACAACTCTATTATCTGCACCATTTGCAAGTGATATACCGGCAGAAATACCAGTTAAGTTTGATCCATCACCATATAAAGTATCTGCATAAACATTTCTCCATCTTACTGATGTGGTTCCAAGATCACGAGCACTATCAGTATCAGGATCTATTCGTCCTGTGACTGTCACACCAATGCCACTATCGGCAAATGTCACAGTGCTTAGACCAATGCGATTCGTTATTTTATTTACTCGGATCTCAGATGACATATTACTTTTTGATTATTTATCCTATTAGATAACCACTTATATATGAATAATCTTGATATATACTAAACTTATCTGTTCCTACAGCGTACACAGCCCAGAAAAATGTATCTCCTGCAGATAATTTAACATCAATAGTTCTTGTGGCTGGTGGATAGGCTAAATCACCAACTGTTGTATCAGATCCATTATACATGTAAACGTTAGTGTTAGCGTTATTAATCCAAGGGCCTATATGGCAAGTTCCACCACCCTGTGACGCACGGAGATATAATGAAATACAAAAATGATAGAATCCATCCACGGGTGCAGTAAAAACTGTTGTGTCAGCATTAAAACAACTATTTCCATTGGATAATACTCCCCTGTTCATACCAAAAGAATGAGATGTTGCAAAATTTTGATCATTCTTATAACTTGTATTAGTAAGGACAGTATCTCCAAGACTATACCATGCATTATTATTAGCAAAATAAGTAAAAGTAGAACCAACTCCTTTGGCAGAAAAACTAGGATGTGCTGGTTTACTCACAACACCATCACCTCTTACCTCAAAGTGAGTTGCATTATTTGCACCATTCCTTACTCTAAATCCATGATCAGTGCTATTTGATCCTGCTTGTACTAAAAGACCATAGTTTCTACTAGCAGTTGCTTCATGATTTTTAAATTGTCCCACATACTGATCATCAGATTGACCATCTGCTGCTTCAACTTTGAACATTCCAGTATCATTTGTACTGTCATGACCAATCGCAACATGTCCGTTTGATAGAATGCGAAGTCTTTCTGATGCGTCTGTAAAAAAACTAAAGAAATTATTGGTATGATTATAATTTATGATTCCCCTATATTCATCAGCACCAGATGTTCCGTCAGAAAAATATATTGCTCCTTGACCATTTGCTGCTGATCTTAGAGTTATACCCATATCAGCAGCATTTGCTGTATTTGCAATAGTAAAATCATCAGCAGCAGGATGACCTTCGGTAGTAGTCCCTAGAAGTAATCGACCATTTGTGTCGATGCGAAGTCTTTCATTAGTTGCAGTATAAAATCTTAATCTTTGACTATTACCTTCAAATTGAATACCAGAACGAACTTGTCCATCACTTCCTCCGTTATAACTGTACACATAAAATTCATCATCAGAACTTTTTATATCGTTTGATATAATTATTTGTCCAGTTGCAATATCTAGATTTCCACTTGAGTCGATGCGAACTTTTTCGCCACCATTAATATTAAACGCTAATATACCGTTCCCTGCCCTACTTATATTTGTGTCTGCACCAATATTTAATCCTGCATCACCAAAATGAAATACGGAGGTTGAACTTAAACTGATACTACTCGCAAATGATACCGATGATATACCAGTATCTGCTTCAATTGTATTTACAACTAACTTACTTGTCATACAATCCTCCACTCACCCTTAACGGTGACAGTGTATCCCGGTGAAATTTTTGTTGTACCTGCACTGACACCATTTGTTCCTGAAGGTATTGTGACATTATCATCAATGGTATTTTTAAATCCTTTGATTATACCATATTTATCTAACCATTGCTTTGCTTGATTGGCAGTTACGATATCTTTAAACTCAGTCGATGTTGATCTTGAGTCAATCGTATTTACGATTAATTTTGTCATACGATTACCCACTCTCCATTTACAGTTACAGTATTACCTGAACTGATTGATATAGGCCCTGTGGATAATCCATTTGTTCCTGTAGGAATTGTCACATCTTCGGCAATCGTAGTTCGATTTGTTTTTATAACACCATACGTGTCCACCCACTGCTTGTCACCATTCGCAGTAATTGTATCTTTAAACTCAGTATTCACTGCTGAGTCGATTATATTTGCTCTTAAAGTTGACATATTACTTTTTAGTTATTTAGGTAAAGTAATCAACAGAAATATATCCACCATCAAAATTACCAGCACTAGTGTAAAGAACTATTCTATCTAAAGTATTACTACCTAAATTAACAATACCTCTTTGTTCCCAAAGTAAATTTTGCCAATTTGTTGTAGTTGTTTCAATAATATCTGTATTACACATCCACTGTTCTTGTGATCCAGATTTGTATATTCTAGTTAAAGTCTGTTGTCCAGTCCATTTATAAGATGCAGCATCCCAGTTATGAGCAAATAGACTAAATCTAGCGTCACTACTAGACCTAGTACTATCAGTCACATTATAATAATGATATCCTGCTAAATTTTTATAACCAGAGGATGCTACACCACCAGAACTACCGACTCTCATATACATATAACTCTGAGATGCCGAACTAATTTCATAAACATTGAGTACAACTTTATAAGCCGTTGATGGAATTCCTGTAAAAGTATAAGTACCTGAACCAAGAGAACTTGCTTGAGTATAAGAACCTTGAGTTCTACCAGAAGGTGATGCCCACTGAGGTGCTGAACTACCTCCTTGACTTGTTAACACATCACCTGATGAACCATAGTTTGCACCAGCAATACCAATTTGACCTGAACTTCCGATGCGAAGTCTTTCACTACCATTAGTTTCCATTGAAATAGTGTTGGCTGATGGAAATCTAATTTTAGTAGAACTATTTCCTCCGTGAATGATCGAATCTAAGATGAAAAGATCACCAGAATTTATAACTAAACCAGCTGCATTAAATTGTAAGGCTGACTCACCATTTAAACTACCACCACTACCACCAGTGATGACTCTATCGTCGGCATTATTAGATACATCTACTGTAGAGGCTGCACCCTGAATGTAGAGATTTCCAACCATACCACTATGCTGCGATGTGCAAGCATAATATAATCGTGCTGGTGCACTGTATGGAACTGCAAATGTTATAGTTCCTGTCGCTGCTCCTGCGTTAGTAATTCCTGTTGTATATGCATTGCTGTTATTCCATGTTCCAGATGATGTCTGAATACCAAATCCATGACCAGATGCATTCATTGCAAACTGATAAGTTTTTCCCCTTTCAAGATACAAATCTGGATTGTTAGCACTCGATAATCCACCGGGCCCTGTGATGACATAATTACTAGAACTATTATTTGTAACCGTCCATATTCCTGCTATGGTTGGTAGATTAGTTAAATTAGCACCACTTCCATAAACTGTATCAAAATATCCATTCGCAAATCTAACTGAATTACTTCCAATATCTTTTGAACTATCTGCACTTGGTATAATATTTGTATCAACAACACCCGTTAAAGATATGGTATCTGAAGAAGCATTTCCAAGATCAACACTACCACTCACAGTTAAGTTTTCACCAATAGTAATTGATGTGCTTATTGCAACAGTGTGACAATCTAAATTTAAAATATTTGGTGCAGAAATAGTTGGGGTTCCTGTCCCTAAAACGTCTAATTGTTTTACACCAAAACTCTTATCTGCCATTATACTTTTTAGTTATTTATGATTGTTACATCACCAGTAATTTTTAAATCATCACCAGTGATGGTCATTGTTACGGTGTCTTTTGTCCGAGCATCATATATGATTCTAGGACTTGCACCTTGTAAATTATTAACATCAGACCAATTAGAATCTGTTGCAGTTGTTGCCTCAGTTCCTGTGTAAAAATAAGTTGAAGATAAATCACCAACAGTATTTGTTAACCAATTTTTTATATCAGCGTATGTCCAGCTTCGGTTATATTGTAATTTAGTTGCGATTAATCCAGCAGTAATTGGACATGCTGAACTGGTTCCACTAAATCTTCGATCTTCCGATTCAACAGAATTACTTGAATTGTATGTATAATAAGCATCATATCTATTATACTTTGTAAAAGTTCCATTATCATCACAAGCTGATAATGTGTCATCAGCAGATGCAAAACAATCAACCGCATTACCCATATTACTATATGATACCTTCTGTTCTTTTCCACTAACATTATGGTCATCATCTAAAGCACCAATAGCTATTGTTTTATAAGTATATGGAGTGGTGGTTCTATCAACTCCTATTTGTTGTGGAAAACCTGGCCGATTTATACTATTATATGCTGGAGCATTATTAATCAAAGACCAAATGCCATTGGTTTTTGCATCTGCATAATTTGTATTTGCACTTGAGGCATAATAATTGTTATAATCTGGATGACTACTTTGAACTAATTTTTGATTATGATTTCCAGCAGCACATACAAAAATCACACCTGATTCTATCAGTTCATCTCCAGCAGTAATTGCTGCATGACCATCAACATATTCATTACATCTTCTTCTACCATATATTGTATTATAAAAATTATTCATGAATGCAGGAGGTGTAGAATATGAAATTCCACTACCTCCAGTCGCACCCTCTCTAAAATAATAATATCCAGAACTCGAAGTGCCTTGTCTCAATCCCCAACTGTTACTCGATACAGTTGGATCTTTTGTTCCGTATTTTGGATTCACAGGTTTAGTTTGGTGAAATATTTTTTGTATGTCAAAACCATTTTCAAGACCTATGTTATTAGTTCCATAAAGATTTAAAAACCATTTGTTTGCATTGTAAGCCCAACCATATTGTCTTCCATATGCTTGTGATGCACAAGGAGTTCCATGACTTCCAGTCCCAGTATGATATGCAGTATTACTTCCATTAGATCCAGCTCTTGTATAATTAGTGATGCTTGAAGAAGTAATTGTACCTGCACTTGCAAATTCAGAAGATCTTTGTGATGAATTAGACCACCAAGATCTTGCTACTGATTCGACTGGAACTTTTGTTCCATCCCAACGTGTAGTCAATCGATTACCTGCATCTGCTTCAAACCATGCAGGGTCAATATAATAAGGTGCATCTAATACTAAATCTAGTAAATCACATGTTCCAGTCGTTGAGGAGGAGGAATATCCACTTCTTAACACATTTCCTCCAATGTAATTAATTGGTGCAGATGTGGAAGCAGCAGTGGAATTATTAGATTGTTTAATGTTTGATATAAGTGCAGGATTTTGAAATTCAATATGACCAAACCACATATCTGTATCACATACAATTAAATCAACATCTTCTCCTGTTCCATACTGATCTGTATCAGAGTCAATAATTGTTGCGTCATTCTGTCCATACCAAGAATCAATTTTTTTCGTGTGACGTAATAATTGATAACCACCTCTATTAAGTAAACTAATATTTGGGGAACTAGGAAGATAAGATCCAGATACATCTCTTTGATGTTTGACAGTGGATGAATACCTTTGTTTTGGTGAAAGTGGTTCAGAAGAAGCAATATCGTCAGGATTATCCGCATATGTTCCGGGATATGCTGCAGGATTTACATGAACATATTTTACTCGCGAATGTTTTTTAAGATCCTCTGCCTCTGCATCAGTCAGTAAATATACACCTCTTGTATCACTATTCAGTTTATCATCTGTAACCGTGACGCTTGAAGTAGGAATATTATCTTCGAGTGATCCATCCTTTTTAAGTTCTTCATGAATGAATTCCCAATCATCTTTTGAGTAACATCCTATACAATATTCTTTTTTACCACTAGTTGGTTCCTTTACCCAAAAAGTTTTAAAAAATTCAAAATCAGATTTTCTTTGATCATATCCTGACGTATTAATCATTATTAAAATCCTCTAAATTTTTAAGTTGTTTTAAATCATTTCGCATCAATAATCGAAGGGAATTAAATTCCACAGCCTGATCATGAAGAAGAATACCTATGAGAATAATTGTTAAATTTATTAAGATCATTAGTCCGGTTAGTTCCATTATCGAATTCATTACATCACCTCTCTCTTTATTCTAAAGTCCGTATTACCACTCACACCGGTCTCAGGAGTTATTCGTAACAGAATATTATTACCAGCTCTAACCACATCCATCGTGGCAAGAAGTGATGAACTGTGCATCACAGCAAATTCATTATAATTAACTGTTGTTCCATCTCTCATTGCAAGAAGTTTTTGTGACTGATAATTAGATCCATTTTTAATAAACACAGTATATTCAAATACTATATCATTTGTATTATATGTGTATGAATCTAAATTCGATGGAGATCCTGCTGTGACACTCACAGTTCCAGTGATATTAGTGGTTATACCAATATTAGTTCCACCTCCCCCACCACCAGAGGATGCAAAAGTAATTGTATCAGTTGCTGGATTATTTGTAATTGTCATGTTGCTACCAGCAACAAATGTCAAAGTATCCTCTACAGTATCAGCATCAATGGTAGGTTGTCCAGAAACTGCTATGTTTCTAAATGCTCTGATACCGGTAATATTGGAACCACTTCCTGCAAATGATGCTGCTGTTAGTGCACCTGTGTTTGGATTATATGTTAGTCCAGTATCAGTTTCTGCCCCCTGTGATCCAGTTGCACCGTCAACAAAAATTGGATATACAGTTTCGTCTGTAGAGTTGTTTGCTGTGACAGTGACATTAGTTGCAACTGTCGCACTTCCAGCGATAATATTAGAATATGGGCCTGATAATCTTGCTGAAGGAACTGTTCCTGAAGTTAAGTTTGAGGCACTTAGATTTGTTAAACTTGATCCATTACCAGAAAAACTAGTTGCTGTGATATCACCAGTGATGCTGATATCACCAGTGCCGGTAATATTATTATTGTTCAGATTAAGGTTGCCTCCAAGCTCTGGTGATGTATCTCCTTCAACACTGGAGATACCACCTCCTCCACCACCGCTACCGGTGGCAGTTGTATTATATGAAATTAATTCAACTGTATCACCAACAAATGCACCGACTGCTAATACAACAGATGTACCATTTGTTGCAGTAAAGTCTGTTGATTTTAATTTTGATCCATTTACAAATACATCTAAGAATCCAACATTATAATTAAATGGGAAATTTGTTTGGTTTGCAGTTGCTGTTGCTGTTGTTGAAGTTCTTGTGGTAGGGAAAGATGCCCATGTCACACCGACACCAGTTGATTTTAAGAATTGACCATTATTTCCGGGTAATCTTAAGTCAGTTACTCTTAATTTACCATCAAGTGATATATCACCTAACACAGTCAACTTATCAGTGGCTGTTGTTGTTCCAATTCCAACATTACCTAGTGTGTGAATACCTGTTGCATTCTCTGCAAACTTACCACCGGTTCCACTACCTGCTCCAACTGGAACTGTAACAGTTTTAGTTCCAGCATTATATGTAATTGTATTACCACCAGTAAAATCAATAACTGACACTGCACCAGTTGTAATACTTGTGCCATCATCTTTAATCTCTATCGCATCTAAACCATCTGCAGTAACTATGCCAACTGCATTAATACCACCAGCTAAAACTTTTATCCCCGATCTTGCGGTGATAATACCAATCGCATCTACATTAGTTACATCCTCATAAGTTAAAACACCAGCAATATTAACGTTTCCAGAAAATTCAGCATTAGTACCATTTATTGTATTTGCAAAAGTGGATACACCAGCAACGAATAAATTACTTCCTAAAGTTGTAAATCCTGTTAAGGTTGTTTGATTATTTACAGAGAGATTCGTACTTATATCAACACTCGCATTAATATCTAAATTACCACGATATGTTGATACACCTAACACATCAAGAGTAGCTACACTTGTGATACCAATATTATAAACCTCAGTACCAACACCAATTGTCCCATTTAATTCTTTATTAACTAATTCATACCATCCACCAGCATGAGCAAAATATCCTTTTCCTCTACCATGAACATGGGCAAATGCACCATGATATGTACCTGCGGAAGGTAAATCAGACCATGCATTAAACAGGAATGGAATAATATTATTCGTTGCAAGACCAACAATCTGATGGTCAAAATCTGCTACACCTAAAAATGTAGAACCTGCTGATACTCTTAGATCATCTAAATCTGAAAGACCATCTACAATTAGATTTGTACTTATATCTACACTTCCATCTACATCTAATAACGATCCATTAAATGTTAAGTTTGCACTGTCTTGTAACTCACCTGCAGTTCCTGCAATAACTACACGATTTGCTGTTAAGTCTTCTATCTTTGCACTATTAGCAGTGAGTCCACCACGAATAATCGCAGCATAGTTTGTATTAACTACATTGGAATTAACCTGAACGGAATTCCCCATATAGCCATGGTTGTAGCATTGGTAGTGGAGAACCACTGGAGTTTCGTCACCTACAACTATCTGTGTATATTTGACAGTTGCACCATTAAATGCACTATTATATGCACTTGAACTACCTTGATTTCCGTCCGCAAAATAAGTTACACCAGTTGTATATTCTGTTGTTTTATCTGCTTCAAGATAGAATATTATCGGATGACCATTATTACTACTATCATTTTGACTGAATCTATATGTTCTTCCCGGTGTCAATATAATGAAAGGTGAGAATTCACCATCAATTAGATATCCATTTCCACTTCCCTGTCCTTGATATCTATGTGTTGCATCTTTACTATCAACAGTTACTGTATATGTCTTTACTGTATCACTATGAGGTGCTCGAAGATCATCAAATCCACCAATTGATCCTCGAACATCTAAGTCATAAAATGCATTAGTTGTCCCTATTCCAACCGAATTACCATAATAGATAAATGCACCACCAGCATTCTCATACCAAGGGGTTAAATTAGTTACTGTTGATATACCTAGACCATCTCTTTGTGTATAGAGAGATCCATCGTAAGTATTAAGTGCTAATTCACCGGGAGTTACACTCGTTAATGCCGGTCTTTTCCCTGCTACTGAAGACCGTTTCAGTTTAAATTGCGTCGCCATTTATGATAATCGGTATATACCTATAGAAGACAATATATATTGCCTGATTTATTTATTAAAATTCTGCAGATGTAAAAATTGGCCCGAATATTTTTTCAGGGCATTTTTAATTAACTTGCGTTATTTCTGCGAGGTCTGTAAACGAATAAGTTTGTGGGAGGATCAGGTTTCATCCAGTTACAGATTCTTTGATATCTCTCCATACTAAAAAACTCCTGAGAGAGATACCACTCTTCCCAAGGAGATTGTCCTTTGTCTTGATTGCATTTTACACAGCAGCACACGACATTCTTCGTGAAGTCTGGGCCGCCTTTTGATCTTGGTATGATGTGATCCATTGAGAGTTCTTTACCAGACCCACAATAGGCACATCTATAATCCCAGTTTTCCTTTATCTTTTGCCTCCATAACCTTTTTGCCTGTCCTGCATTCGTTGTATGTAAATTATATAAGTAATGCTTTGGTGAATGGAGTATTTCCATATAATCTTGCGACTTGTTTTTATTTATCATTAATATCCTTGCCAAACTAAATCTGAGTTTACAGAAGGTGATGAACCTCTCTGCATAATCATAAGAAGAAATAGAACTGCGAACCAAGAAAGATTTAATAATATATTTTGTCGAAATAAGAACTTCCGAATTGTCATTGCTCTCAGAATATTAAGTTCTGATGATGTCCTTCTGATGATAAGTTCAGCACCGAGTGCTAAGATGAACAGAATTATGAAAGGATAGAACCAAAAATTCAAAAAACTCAATAAGAAGATTAAGAATTGTTGCATTAAGTTAAGTTTTATTATGATTTATAAGAAAAGGGATCTCTTAAGATCCCCTTAATTATTACAGTGCGTTGCCTCGTGGCAAGACCTCTTCTGGGAACACAAAGTTCTCATGAGGTTGATCAACAGATGACATCCAAGCTCTCATACCTTCATTCAGAAGTATATTCTTCGTGTAGAAAGTTTCAAACTCAGGATCTTCTGCTGCTCTTATTTCTTGAGATACAAAGTCGTATGCTCTCAAGTTAAGTGCAAGACCCACAATACCGATGGATGATGTCCACATACCCATTACAGGTACAAAGAGCATCAAGAAATGTAGGAATCTTTTGTTAGAGAAAGCAACACCAAATATCTGTGACCAGAATCTGTTTGCTGTAATCATTGAATAAGTTTCCTCATCCTGTGTAGGATCGAAAGCACGGAATGTTGTACTTTGAATCTTACCTTCGGTGTAGATTGATGTATCTTCATATAGTGTATTCTGTACTGTTGCACCGTGAATAGCACAAAGTAAGGCACCACCTAGAATACCTGCTACACCCATCATATGAAATGGATTAAGGGTGATGTTATGGAATCCTTGTATGAATAAGATATATCTAAAAATTGCTGCAACTCCAAATGAAGGTGCAAAGAACCAGCTATGCTGTCCTAATGGGTATATTAAAAAGACGCTAGTGAATACCGCGATCACTGCTGAGAATGCCAGTGCGTTATAAGGACGAATCCCTACAAGACCTGCAATCTCAAATTGACGTAACATGAATCCTATGAGACCAAACACACCATGAAATGCTACGAAGTTCCAGAGTCCACCAAGTTGAAACCAACGAACTAATGAACCTTGTGCTTCAGGCCCCCAGAGGAATAATAGACTGTGACCCATTGCATCTCCGGGAGTGGATACTGCTGCGGTCAGAAAGTTTGCTCCTTCAAGATATGAAGATGCAATACCATGTGTGTACCAACTTGTGACAAATGTAGTACCAGTGAACCAGCCACCGATAGACAAGAATGCACAAGGTAATAAAAGTAGTCCAGACCATCCGATGAATACGAAACGATCTCTCTTCAACCAGTCATCAAGTACATCAAACCAACCTCTAGTTGGTTGTTGTAAGGTAGATGCTACCATAATTCTCCTATAGAAAAGGGGTCGTGAAGACCCCTACCGTGTTATGCGGTTAGTAATTAACCGATTGCAGGTGCTGTTAAAGCAACTGATGTAGACTCAGCAGATGCTAGGTCTAGTGGGAAGTTGTGTGCATTTCTTTCGTGCATAACTTCCATACCAAGGTTTGCTCTGTTAAGAACGTC